>Ga0208986_1000028_pt1 | contig 9132 bp, 8 predicted proteins | sample MedBloCAOM1_O2_FD_187844 | JGI IMG/M metagenome (GOLD analysis project Ga0208986, IMG submission 187844) | Forest soil microbial communities from El Dorado National Forest, California, USA - Mediterranean Blodgett CA OM1_O2 (SPAdes) (version 2) | ecosystem: Environmental > Terrestrial > Soil >... | reverse complement strand
AAGTGTCTTTAAAGCATTATTATTCTTAGGTGCAGGTGCAGTAATTCATAGTTTTGCTGATGAGCAGGATGTAAGAAAAATGGGTGGATTAATAAAATTTTTACCATTTACTTATACTGCTATGTTAGTAGGATCTTTATCATTATTAGCAACTCCATGGTTAACTGGATTCTATAGTAAAGATTTAATAATTGAATTAGCTTATGGTCAATATAGTTTTACAGGTATCTATGCTTATATTTTAGGTAGTTTAACAGCAGGTTTAACTGCTTTTTATTCATTTAGATTAATAAGTTTAGTATTCTTAACTGTTCCTAATGGTATAAAAAATGTTTATTTAAATTCTCATGAATCAAATTTAGCTGTTATTATACCTTTATTTGTATTAGCTTTATTTAGTATATTCTTTGGTTTTGTATTTTCAGATTTATTTGTAGGAGTAGGAAGTGACTTCTTTGGTAATTCAATCTTTATAAATCCTAATAATATCTCTATAATTGAAGCAGAATTTAGTTTACCTTTATTAATAAAATTATTACCTTCAATATTATCATTATTTGGTGCTTCAGTGGCTATTTATTTATATCATGTTAATCCTGAATTTGTTATTAATCTTACTGATTATTCACTAGGACGGAAATTGTATACATTTTTAAATGGAAAATATTTCTTTGATGTAATTTATAACCATTATATTATTGCTGCTAGTTTAAAAACTGGTTATATAATATCAAAAGTATTAGATAGAGGTGTAATTGAATTATTAGGACCATACGGTTTAGCTTCAGCATTAAGTAATACTGCTATGAATATATCTAAATTAGATACTGGAGTTATAACAACTTATTCATTATATATTACTTTAGGATTATTATCATTAGTATTCTTAGTATTTGCACCAATATTAATAGATACTTCATTATTATCTGAAATTAGATTAATTATTATTTATATTGCAGCTTTATTCTTTGTTTTATTACCTAATTTAAATAAAACTGTATAAAAATAAATATATGGCAAATTAATCAATCTATTAATATATTATAACTTATATTAGTTATATTTTATATATATTTTATTTTTTATTAATTTTAAATTTTAATATCCCCCTATAAACTTTATTTAACTTATTAAAAAAATTATAACTTTAGTATTTTAAAAATATTCAACTTATAATTATATTTAATTATTTTAAAAATATTTACTATTCTTTTTAATTCCCCCTTTCAATATATTAGAGAATATAATTAATTCATTAGTAACAAATTAGAGAATATAATTAATCTTATATTTTTATATACAAAATTATATTATTCTATATAAAATCTCTAATAATAAACAAATAATTACAAATTATTTTAAATTAATATTAATAAATACAAAATTATTAAAAATAATAAACAAATAATAAAAATTATTTAAATAGAATATTTAATTAGTGTAACTAACATTTAATTAAAGAAAATTTAAACTTAAGGTTGTGATAAATAAAAAAAATTCAATTAAAAAATGATAACCTTACTATTGCTTATCCCTATAATAGGTTCTTTATTAATTATTCCAATTCAAGAAGATTCAATAAAAAGTCAATTAAAAATGAAAACTATAGCTATTTCAACATCTTTATTAAATTTAATTATTTCTATATTTTTATGGCTTGAATTTGATTCAAGTACTACTCAATATCAATTTGTATATGAATTTGATCATTTAAGTTTTTGCCATTTTAATTTAGGTGTAGATGGAATATCTTTATTTTTTGTGTTATTAACAACTTTTATAACACCTATAGCTATTATTTCTAATTATACTAATATTACTAAAAATTTAAAATATTTCTTAATTTCTTTCTTAATTTTAGAGACATTACAATTAGCTTTATTTGTAGTTTTAGATTTATTACTTTTTTATATTTTCTTTGAAAGTGTGTTACCTATTTTATTTATTGTTATTATTGTTTATGGTTCAGGTGAATTTAGATATAGATCAGCTAATTTATTCTTTTTATATACATTATTTGGTTCTTTATTTATGCTTTTAGCTATTCTTCAAATTTATAGTTATACAGGTTCAACTGATTTCCAATTAATTTCTTTATTTGAAATTAGTTTAGATAGTCAAAAAATATTATGGTTATCTTTCTTTTTAGCTTTTGCTATTAAAACACCTTTATGGCCTTTTACTGGTTGGCTTTATAGAGCTCATGCTGATAGTCCATTAGCTGGTTCTATTATTTTAGCTGCTACAATTTTAAAATTTGCTACTTATGGTTATATTAGAGTTTTAATTAATTTTTTACCTGATGCTTCTAATTATTTTGGTCCTTTAGTTCAAACTATTGCTATTGTTACTTTAATTTTTGCTTCTCTGGCTACTATTGTTCAACAAGATACTAAAACTCTTATTGCTTATTCTAGTATTGCACATATGAGTATTGTTATTTTAGGTTTATTCTCTAATAATATTCAAGGTATTGAAGGTGCTATATTATTAGCTTTAGCTCATGGTTTTGTCTCACCTGCTTTATTTATATGTGTTGGTGGAGTTATCTATGATAGAACTGGAACTAGAGTTATTAAATATATTAAAGGTTTAGCTACTTATATGCCTATATTCTCTATATTATTCTTTATATTTACATTATGTAATACTGGAATACCTTTAAGTCTAAATTTCTTAGGTGAACAATTATCTTTAATTGGAATATGGGAAATTAATCCTATAATATCAGCTTTAGGTGCCACAGGAATTGTTTTTTCAGCTTGTTATAGTATATTTATATATAATAGAATCTCTTATGGTGTTTATAGTCCTCATTTGGAAGCTGCTGTTTCTGATATAAGTCGAATAGAATTTATATTATTAATTAGTTTATTAATACCAACAATAGTGTTAGGTATTATACCAAATGTAATATTAGATACATTGCATATATCGGTGACATCTTTATTGTATAATGTTTAAATTTTACTATTTATTTTAAGTAGTTGAGTTAATCATTTGTTATAATTAAAAAAATAGTTAATATAATATTTACATCGTTACAGTGAATTATATTTAATGTTTCAAATTAATTGGATTTATATCCACCAGCTGCATCTATAGCATTAAGTATATTATCTATAGCATTATATATATTATCTATTATTTGATTAGATAGAGTCAAAGTTTATTAATATTAACAAAAATGATTAATAACTTTACTAAAAATGTTCTTACTGGATATTTATTATCTGATGGTTATATTCAAATAAAGAAAAAATATATTAATGGGCAATTATGTGTTAAACAAGCAGACGAATTTTATACTAAAAATTTATGGGATATCTGCTATACTGATAATTTGGTAAAAGCTAATTATAGAAAATATGATTATTTAGATAAAAGAAATTAAAAAAATTGTATACCAGTTATCTTTTTGAGTTACTAGTTAACCCGTACTTTACTGAACTACATAAACTGTGGTATATTAAAGTTAATGAAAGAAATATAAAAATTATATCTTTAAATATTACAAAATTATTAACTGATGTAAATTTAGCTTATTGGTTAATGGGTGATGGTCATCTTGATAAAGAAGGTAAAATTATTTTATCAACTCATTCGTTTAAATTAGCTGAAGTCGTATTGCTAAAAAATGCTTTATTTTATAACTTTGAGATATTCTCAAATATTTATTGTTTTAATAAAACTAAAGAACAATATATTTTAAGTATTCCTAAAAAAAGAAGTTTATAAAGTAACCATTAAAGTATATAATTATTTTATACCTAGTATGCTTTTTAAAAGTGGTTATTAATTTACCTTTATTTAAATACTTATACTATCTTAATATACCTTATAATTTATACCTACAGTTTTATTAGGTATATACTCTAATGTCATATTAAAATCAATTAATAATTCTATATCTACTTTATTGTATAATTTATAATATATTAATTTATATTTTTATAATCCCCCTATACTTTAATCTTATAAATTATTAATATTTTAAATTATTAAATAATATTTTTTTTTTAATAAAAACTTTTTTAAGTTTAAATATTTTATTGATAACTTATTTATTTTTAATTAATATTACTAATCAAATAAAACAAATATTTTTATTATTTTTATTAATTAATTTTTAAATATTAACCAATTATTTATATTATACTGATATTTTTATAATATTTTTTACTGATATTTTTATAATATTTTTTACTGATATTTTTTATATAATTTTATACTGGTATTATTTAGATTATTTTTATTATATTTTAAAAGAATAACAATAATATTACTTAAATTATAATAAGTCATTATAAATAATGAATGGTAGATGATTAACTGGCTCAATCGCTCCCTTTGGGTGGGAGATCTAGCGTGTTCGAGTCGCGCCTACCATATTTTATAATAATTTTTAAATTAATATAATAAAAATTTAATTAGATACAAAAAAAATATTTAAATAAATTAAGGTGTCATGGCAGAGTGGTTAATGCGGGGTACTGTTAATACTTTTTTCAGAGGTTCAATTCCTCTTGTCACCTACTAAAATAGTTTCTCATCCTTATTAAAAAATTTATTATCCTTTTTAAAAATTAGGTATAAATTAAAAATAAATCTTTTGATTTGGTATATTTATTTAAAAAAAAATTATACTCCTACATAAAAGAAGGAGGTGAGATAATTAATTAATGATACATAATCTTAATATTAATTGTTATACTTGATTAAAATTAATTAAATCTTTTTTAAGTAATGATTTAAAAGAATGGTATTCTATGTGAATTATATAACTTTATATATAACAAATCTCCCAAATTGATTATTAATTAAATAAAACCAAAAGTATAATTAAAATGTCAAATAATAACGAACATGTTGAAATTTGGTAAACAATCTCCTCTTAAGCAGGAGTGGAAGTAATTCCTTAAGAGTTCGAGTCTCTTTGTTCGTAATCATTGTTTCAACGATAGTGTACATATTTATAATAATATTTTATCTTATAAAAAATATATTAATATATTAAAATTTTTATATTTATGTTTAATAATACCCTTTATTTTTAATAATAATTCTTTTTTAATAATTTAAAGCGAAATAGTGTAAAGGTAGCACAACAGTCTCATGATCTGTTAGATTAGGTTCAATTCCTGAGTTCGCTAAATAAATAATAACAAAATAAAAAAATAATTAACAAATAATAAAAATATCAAAATATAAAAATAAATTAAGAATAATATGATTAAAATTATATATATTAATATAATTATTAATTTTTAATTAATTAATTTTCATTATATTTAATGTCTTTTAATTTGTATTAATATTAATTATACAATAAATTTTTATTTTCTTAATTATATATATATTTTTAAAAGAGATTTCACATTAAAAAAAATAAATAGACACAAATAGATTAGGTCTTTTAGTATAATGGTCGTACAGCTACCCTTCACGTAGCTAGTGTCAGTTCGATTCTGATAAAGACTATTTTTATAAATATATTTTCTTAAATTTATTTTTTAGTTTATAAATTTTACTCTATTCCTTAAATTTATTATTTTTAAATATATAATGTGGAATAGTTATCATTTGGAAAGTTAAGACGATTGCTAATTGTTCGGGGCAACCCTTGGGTGTTCGACTCACCTCTATTCCGTCTATAAAAATAATAAAGTAAAATAACAAATAACTAAGTAAATAAAAAATTCTCAGTTTTAGGTGTTTAGTTGAGATTAGTATTTAATTATTAAAATATAATTATGTTATTTAAATAATATTAAATTTTTATGATATTAAATTTTCATAATGTAATAGTATTTTATTCATATTTAATATAATTAAATTATAAAGAGCCGATTATGATAGAGTAGAAGGGTACCAATAGCATTGAATTGGTTGTTTTCTACTAATGCTAAAGAAATAGGAACCCTCTATTTAATTTTCTCTGTTTTTGCAGGTATGATAGGTACAGCTTTTTCTATTCTTATTAGATTAGAGTTAGCTGCTCCAGGAGTACAATTCTTACAGGGAGATCACCAACTATTCAATGTAATAATTTCTGCCCATGCGTTCATAATGATTTTCTTTATGGTTAAAGATCTACACAATAATATGGTAACATCAGTAATAAGTCTCCAAAGTAGACAAATTAGTAACGACGATTCACATAGTAATAGCAATAAACCTACAAATATTAATAATGAGCCACACAAGTACACTAATATTTTCATTGCTAACGCTTTTACAATAATAGTTATGAAATTGCAGCTGTCGCTAAAAAAAGCTACATGAGTCTACATTTTTCAAATCTCTACTGGTTCTTCATCTTTCTTGACTAAAGGCGATCGACGTGTTTTAAGATATTTTCATAAATATGGTTTCAAGGATGTAAGTCTAACTCTCTATATAATGGAAAATGATGCAACATCAGAAATGGCAGTGGATTTGGAACAATATTTTATTAATACTTTTTCTTCATATTTAAATATAGATCTTGTAGCGTCTAGTACTGGTTATCATGAACCTATGTCAATGGAATGAAGACAATATTTAAGGAAATTAAGAGGTACTCCTGTTTATGTTTACTACAATTCGATATTAAATCTAATACACATGTTCGACTCTAAAACATATTTATATAAGATGCTTAATATGGATCATCGAACATTAGATAAATATTTGGCAAATGGTAAACCCTTTTTAAATAGATTCATTTTTTCATTAACAGCTATTACTAATTGTAGTGTCAATGCTTTACTTACAGTAATTGATTTGCAATTGCTTTTTTCACAAGAAAGAATTAATAGGGTTCGTTCTTTACAATCTTTACAAGATAGAAGTAATTCAGTATTGACAGAAAATGTTATAAATCCTAAACTTTAAGATAAGTATCCGTCTCTTAATGCTTATGCTGCAGCTCTTAAAGCAGATCGTGCTACACTTCGATTATATTTACAAGGTAAGTCTACTAAAACTTATTTTCGAGGTCAATGAAAAATTTCTTATTCTGATGTAAGCAAATAACTATAACTTTTGTTACCTAAAATTTTTATGATAATTGTGTAAATAGGCATAGCCGGGTTATGGGGATAACTCATAACTTTCTTTTCGCTATTTGCTGTAAACCCCTTAAGATTTATAAACTAGCTCTTAATATCCGAAATATTTTATTTTGGTAGCTAGAAGCAGTTACAGATATAAATATTGGGCAATCAGCAGGAAACCAACGAGTATGCACTTTCTCGACTCTCATAAATTAATTATAAGCGATGCTAAAATAAATAGCTACCACCCCATTACTAAATATTCGCTATCTTCGGTATACTTGAGTGTAGAGAGTTAGGAAAACTATCTTTAGTAGTATCCTCAGAGACTATACGCGAAATACCCTTCTATAAAATAAAAAAAATATAAAGGGTAAAGATATAGTCCATCTCTTTTGGAAACATTAGAGTAATCGTATGCCTGGTCTTGTTGGAGGTTTCGGTAATTATCTTTTACCAGTACAATGTGGAGCTCCGGATTACTTCAATTATTTAAATAAACGAATTATCTTTTTTTATTCTATCGATAAAATTTACAATAAAATTGATTCATATTCTGATTCATCTGATATTAAAGTAAATACTTATAATTTTAATTCTATTGCTTCTTATTTAACTGGTTTATTTGAAGGTGATGGTCATATTATTTTATCTAAATTTAATAATTTAACAGGAAAAATAAGTAATCCTTATATAGCTATAACTTTTGTTAATAAAGATTTACCTTTAATAAAAAAATTACTAGAATTATATGGAGGTAGATTACGATTTAAAAATAAAGAAAATGCTATAGTTTGGACAGTAAATACTCACAAAGAATTAATAAATATAATAAATTTAATGAATGGTTATTTAAGAACACCAAAAATAATTAAATTTAATGAATTAATATATTGGTTAAATAATAGATATCATTATAATATTCCAATAAATTTACCAGATACTAGTGATTTAAATAATAATGGTTGGTTAGCTGGATTTATTGATGCTGATGGAGGATTTAAAATTCGTTATACTGAAAAACGGATAGATGCACAAACTAATAAAGTTTTAACAAAAGGAAGAATAGAGGTACGTTTTGCTTTAGAACAAGTAAAAATATTAAATTTAGCCACTAATAAAAATAATTCATATAAATCTATAATGTTAAAAATACAGTCTTTTTTTGGTATTACTACTGAATTAATAATCTCAAAACATAATATAGATAAAACTTATTGGATAATAGAAGTTTCTAGTTTAAACAAATTAAATCTTCTTATTCAATATTTAAATAATTATCCATTATTAACTGCTAAACGAAACGATTATGATGATTGGTTAAAGGTATACGAATTAATAGAAGCTAAAAAACATTTAAGTGAAGATGGTAAATTTTTAATTAAACAGATAAAATCTAATATGAATAAAAATCGTAAAGTATTTAACTGGAATCATTTAGTTTATTTAAATAAAGTACAGTAGTCCTTTTTATAGTAACCCTATAATTAAAATTGGGTAAATTGCAAGAATCTCTTAACTATTTTAAGATAATTTGCAGCGAAGTCTAATTTAACATATTATATATAATTTTTTTTGTTTATATAAAATTAGAAACGTTCAACGACTAGAAAATGAGTAATGTTAACAATAATTTTTCCAAGAAAACCCAACAATAATTAATTTTATTGATGACATAGTCTAAACTTATTAGTGATAGTAAGAAATTTAATTTAAATTATTTTTTGATAATATAATTGATGGCTTTCCCGAGATTAAATAATATCTCTTTCTGGTTATTACCTCCTTCATTAATTTTATTACTTGTTAGTTCATTAGTAGAAAACGGTGCAGGTAAGGATAAATATCTTGTGCCTGCTCCTAAAAAAATAACACTTTTTGCTAGAAAACTAAAAAGGAGCTATGATACAAGACACTACTTATTTAAAATTTGATTTTTCTTTTGTTTTTAAGACTTGTTTTGTTACAATTCATATATCCGAACTCACTAAAATTTATTTGGGTTTTTAGTCACTAGCAGGTTAATAAACAACCTCAGAGACTGTACGTGATATAATTCATTTAACAATTAAATTTAATAAACAGTCAAGAACTT
>Ga0208986_1000027_pt1 | contig 9283 bp, 13 predicted proteins | sample MedBloCAOM1_O2_FD_187844 | JGI IMG/M metagenome (GOLD analysis project Ga0208986, IMG submission 187844) | Forest soil microbial communities from El Dorado National Forest, California, USA - Mediterranean Blodgett CA OM1_O2 (SPAdes) (version 2) | ecosystem: Environmental > Terrestrial > Soil >... | reverse complement strand
CTCATAAAATTCATAAGCTTTTCACGCTCTTCAAAGGCCCAGGAATGGGGTAAGGGCGCCGACATCCATAGCATGAGTTGTAGTGCCAATAAATGATTCAATATCCTAGTTATTTCTAAAAAGAGTCTCGTATATTCCTGGCTCTTTCCGTATATCCAAAGGAGGTATAACATTTTAATATTGATTTCTTTAATAGATTTTCTACTCCAAGTGAATAGCATGTTCTTGTGCCATCATGAAACATGATCAAGACATCAAAATACGGCAGATTGCAGTATATTCTTATGCTCTATCAGCTTCTCAGTTCCTCGTGTAAAAGACCATATGCGGATCACAATTGGTGATATTTCTCCATTAAGTTCAATACCAAACGGAGTACCCCGTGCGCAGCTGATGTTGAGGTCCAAAGTTGACTAATAGTTTTTTATTATCGCATGATATTTTAACTATATAGGCGATAAGCTGCAGAATTGTCTGAAAACCTGAAATAAGATATGGTGGCCATTATGACTGTGGGTAAACTCTGTACTACTAGAGTAGGACAATAAAGCTAGGAAACCAGAGGGTTTTTACTCATAGTTATTGTTATGTATGGAACTTAATAAACACGTTGTCTACAAAGCCATCAGACTATTTTGCAGGGGGTCTATATTGATCATACCAGGTCATACATTTTAGTAAAGCCTTTTTTACATAAGCGATACTTTGACAACCCTAAATGTACAAGTGCTCAGGCTTTATAGACACTTCAATCTATCTGTTGTTACACCTAAGTAGATCATCTATGTCCATATCTAGGGGTCTATTGTGACTGTCACGGTTTTCTGTTGTACGATCAGTGTTCTATCCAACTGTGTAAAGAATAACTCCTTAGTAGTCGAATAGGAACTTAGCCTGCCTATTTTTAGCAACTATGAATAGAAGTCTTTAGTGTTTTATAAGTGAGGGCTCTATCCTGATTCTCTCAAAGCTCCTTAAACCTTCGATTAGCCTTTTTACTAGTAGGATTTACAAGGAAGAACTTATAGCTAAGTTTTCCTCCATCACTTCTCTTATTGTTATAAGAGGATATTCCAGCATAGACCACAAACGAGGATCACCTGTTACAGAAAATACTAAGTGTCCTATTATGTTCTCATCCCTTATGAGACAAAGAATCTTTTCAGGCCTGTAGATATAATTAATAATAAAGTGCTGTACCCAGAAAGGTGTGTAATTTTCCTGGGAAGATATATTTGACACGAGTAACTTTGGGAACATTCAGCAAAAGAAAGAGCATCATTTGATGATTTGCAAGTATCCAGCTAGAGGAGGAGAAAAATATTTAATCCTGACCATATGAGATTTCTATGAGATGTTTTCTAATAAGACTTAAGCAGGAGATAATCTAACATGAAAAAGACAGGTATTTGGTGATATCCCTTTTTATAAGCGTTGTAGAGAAGAAGCAGTATCCTTTATTCTTTAGGACCTAAAATAAAACTTGATTCTTTTGTATCAAACGACGTATTGGCTTACGCTTTCACTAAGTTACAACGGTATAATAAACATCTGCTCTACATTCCATATAGCTTTACCTGTATTGTCTTATGATATCTGTACTAAATGATCTTAAGCATTACTTTACGTAAACTTTTAGATTTAGCCTCAAATTATAGAACAATAGAATTTTTTCCTAAGAGCTTCAGTGCTGCACGAAGCTAAATGGGCGGCCTTTAAAAGGCTCTGCCTTCTCTGTATATTAAAGACAAAGGGTTTCCAACGATACCACGGCGAAAAACACGTCTACGATCTTCTTTCTCCTACGTGCTAAACGGCGTATACACGGAATAGATCACATCAGCATAATATTTCAATAAATCGTAAGCTTATTCTTTTTATTTGCTAATGCATACGTCCCCAGATATCACTACGTATCGTTTATACTTTTTAAAGCGTTTAGTAAACTATTACGATTATCTTTTGAATATAACTACCATTTGAATAGGCTTATCCTTTTTATAATGATCTTTTCGTGAGATCTATGTGTTCTAGAGTATTCGCTTTTGAATTAAGCAGCATCTATTGTTGATAATCACATGAGTTACACCAAGTAGGAATATCAAGCCATCAGTAATCCTTTTTGTGAGATCTTATAATGGCTTCTGTACTATAGCCAAATAGAGAAATACTCTTTTCTTGTAAAACAGTAAAGATATACTTAACCTGAGGGGATATCCTTTTAAATGTAGTCAATCATATACAATAGTAGAATTATACCTAAAAGCATAGACGATCTAAGAACTTATTGATACAGCAAATAAGTATACTATTGACATTAGTGGCATAAGAATTTACTCCACTAGAAGATGCTTTTGTGAAAAGATAGAGTACTAAAAACATAATCTTTTTGAAGAAAGTATACGATCAGCCATAATGGATTTGTCACTATAAGAGTATGGGGTAGATAGATATGTACTCTTTTTGCCAGTGTAAAAACTGTTCATTTAGTTATAGTATAGAAAGAGGAACTATATACTCCTGTCATGTAATAAAATAATGGACTTAAATCAAGTAATCACAATGACTCCTTGGTTTGCTATAAGATGGTGCAAGCATCCTAAGTATCCTTTTGTCGAAGACTTTAAGGAAAAAGCTAGATGGTGTGTACACTGATCTTACTAGTTCTCTCTTTTTTTACAAGGCTGCTTACAATAGAAGTACTTTCAAGAATATATAATCCGCTGGTGGATCAATATCTTAGTAGGAGAGGATGCTTTAGCTGATATGCACAATCGTACAGATCCAGTGAAACATTTACACTAAACCACTTATAAATAGAAGACTAGGGTCTCAAGATGCTACTTTGTTAATCGGAGATATCCAAATGGCATACTTGTATTAGATCTACTGGAATAGAGGTCTTTTCACGAAAAGCTCTTTAAAATATACAGAGTCATGGATCAACAAGAAGAATGCATGGGTAAGATATAAAATGATTCATCCCTACCGTTCAATCCTTTCAGCTATCCAAAAGCTTAGGGTCCTTCTTATAGGCAAGAAAATGGATAGATTGATAGATTTCGGCTTAATATCTTCCCTATTTGAAATCATGACACACACACCATCTTTGGTTATCTAGGTTCACTAGTTCTAAATGATCCCTATAAGAAGTGGATTTAAAATCGCTTACCTGAAATCAAGGATAAAGGTCGTATTTTGTATCGAGAACTTAAATTACAGAAGTTTAAGGGGTCATATGAAATGGTTAAAGAATTTATCAAGCCCTATCGTAAGAAAAAAGTAAAAACATGTATGCGTTTTGAGACAGAACCTGGAGAACAATCGCAGGTAGATTGGGGAAGCGAATATGTATGGATAGGGGATATTCCAGAAGAGGATTTGCAAGGGGGCATTTACATGAGAAGTTTGAAGATGGGCATGAGAAAGCGTTTGAATGGTTTGGAGGTACCACAGAGTCTATTCTATATGATAACCCCAAGACCATTGTACCAGTCAGTTTGAAGATTTACCCCTGTGCTTGTAAAGCCTATCGGGCACAAACGAAAAGGAAAGTAGAATCGGGTGTTAAGTATCTCAAGAGGAACTTTTTACCCAGTCGTCGGATCATTTAAATGTTGCCCTGGCTCAGTGGTGCAAAGAAGTAGATCATTAGATTCATGGGATAGTTCATGAAAGTCTTTCTCTTCGTAGTTGTTCCCGCAGATACCAAATCTCTATGTGTATCGAAAGAAAAGTAAGATATCAAACCAATGGGTACTCTCTGTGCCTTGGAAATATGCAGGAAGTTGTGTAGATATCCAGGGAGGATAAGTTATCTCGACCCATAAAACCCTTGAAGAGAAACATCAAGGATCTATTTTAAAAGCATATTTTAGAGGATTGCTACACTTTTGTTCTAAAGAGAAAGTGACTATTTCCCAATATGACCCCTATTCCTTTTTAGAGGTGGGGGTGAGACCTTTACATATTTACGAGGAAGCAGCATTTGGAGAGACTTAAACTTCTTCCTATAGCAGATCAGATGGAATCTGTTTTACAGCTGGTAGCAAAATAGGAGTGGGATTACAGTACATTTTTAGAGAAACTGTGTGATGAGGTTTTATGCCACAAAGAAGATAAACGATGTGAAATGACTATACGGTTAGCGAAGTTCCTCTATATTAAGACCTTGGAGAGCTTTGAGTTTGATTATCAACCCAGTCTTAATAAAATACAGATTAAAGAACTTACCCATTGTCGCTGAATTCACCATGGAGAAAATATTTTACTTTTAGGAGCTCCTGGGGTGGGTCAAACCCATTTGGCAGGTGCCTTGGGCATTGCGGCTATTAGAAAGGGATATAAAACCCTCTTTATAACAACCTAGAGCCTCTTGACTCAATTAGCTAAGGCTCATAGTGAAAATCGTTTAGAAGAGAAGAGAAGGTAAGATTCTTCAATCAACCCAAACTTCTGATTATTGATGAAATTAGATATATTCCCTTAGATAGACATGGAGCTAATTTATTCTTCCAATTGGTAGCAAAACGCTATGAACAGGGTGCCCTCATTTTAACCTCTAATCAAAGCTATAGCGATTGGGGTGAGGTCTTTGGAGATCAGGTGTTGGCAACCACCATTTTAGATCGCCTTCTTCACCACTCTATTAGTATTAATATTAAAGAAGAAAAACTTAAGGCTGGACTTATATCTTGTGATATAAACAGTGTCAAAAAGAAATAGTGAGGGGGATGTATGCAGGTAAACCGTTGCTTGGAGAGGGGATTATTCACGCAATTTCTTAAGGACTTAACGCAGGTAGCTCTTCAAGGAGAAATGGATCAGCATTTACAAGATAGCCTTGAACAGGGAAATAACCGATGCTATGGGATAAATAGTAAAAGAGTAAAGACAGCAAGTGGGGCCTTTGATTTAGAGGTTCCAAGAGATCGCAATAGTAGCTTTGAGCCCCAATTAGGTTCTGTGAACAGTTCTATGAAGGGTAAGAAAAGAAGTGGTAATATCAGTTTTTAAGCAAAAAACAAAGGATACTACCGGGATGGATTATTTCATTAAAAAGCATGAATGGGAACATATTTTTACACTTTTAAAGAGCAGACAAGATATTCAGACAGGGAATTTTATGGAGTCTATATGGTATATGGCGCGAGGTGGGTTCAGAGAGCTTCTTCTAATGTAGATTAGCCCTATGCTCACCATAGCTCGTGATACCCCCGTAATTAAACAACAAGGAGAATTTCTATGATGCATAAATATATTTTATTAATAAGCCTGGTGGCTTTTACTTCTTTAGAAGCACAAGGGGGAACCATAGCCCTAGAGGATGAAGTCAATAAAATTCCTTTTTCCTCTGATAGTGCAGTTTCCACACATATGGAAATCTTTAGGGAAGATTTTAAGTTGCGGTATAATCGTAATCTGGATGGAGTAAATCCTGCTGATGAGGGTAGTTTTGTAAAACAAGCTTTAAGACTTACGTCCTATGAGATAGGAAGGGGTGAACGTAGTACAATTACGTGGACCCTTCGCCAAATTAACGCTCAAATCGTGATAACTTTGTAGAACACGCTTTAAAATTTATACCACCCAAGAAAGGATGGGAACGGGCCATGCTTATTGAAAAGTTGGGATCTGTAAATCCCTCCGAGTGGAAAAATCTTGCACTCTATGGTTGGCCCCTGCTTGAGGACTTAAATGGATTTATTTGTTTAACCGTTTTTGAGGCTCTACAAACGATTCCTCTATATGAAAGAGAGAACCGCGTTCAAATAACTTTGAGTAAGCTAAAAGAAGCTAAGCATAGAAGAGAAATCACGGAAGGTAACTTAGCACTACAGTTGTATAGGTAGAAAGGGAGTGATAGGATTAAGGAGGTAGGAAGTGAAAAAATAAGGCGAGGCGCTAAAAATGAAGAAAGAAATAAGAAATTTAGAGAATAATTTAATATCCTATAAGAAGGAAATGAGAGTGCTCTTTTGCAGGAAAGACATATATGAAACAGCGGCAGATTATATAACAGGATTGTTGAGTAAAATAGAGAGAAAGAATAGATGGCAACTCGCTGAAGGACTAGGGAAAACAAGACCTTATCAGATACAAAGATTGGTAGGAAAGGCTATATGGGATGAGGATAAGAGTAGAGATTTTGTAAGAGAGCATACTATCAATCATCTTGGGATAGAGGGAACCTTTGTAATAGATGACACGGGATTTTTAAAGAAAGGAAAAAATCAGCAGGAGTCCAACGTCAATATACGGGAACGGCTGGGAGAGTAGAGAATTGTCAGATAGGACATAACTTGATTGATCGGGAATTGTATAATCCTCAATCTTGGATAGAAGAGCCTCAACGATGTAAAGAGGCTGGGATTCCAGAAAAGAAGAAGTTCAAAACGAAACAACAGTTAGCGTTAGGGATGTATGATCGGCTTAAAAGTAAGAAGCCTGCATGGGTAGTTGCTGATGAAGCATATGGAAGAGATCAATATTTTAGAGAAGGAAGATCAAAGTTACGTGGCAGTCCCCAAAGATCATCGAGTACGCCTTAGTTTAAGCAAGTTGCCTTGCGAAAGGCTTGTACAGGAACTCCCTTCTAAGGAATGGCATCGGTTAAGTTGTGGAGAGGGTGGCAGATTGGAGTCTTCTCCAAACATCTAAGAAAGCATCTAAAGGATGGAAGCATTTTATTTTATCGAAGAGAAGTTTAAAAGATCCAACAGATATGGCTTACTATCATGTATATGCCAAGGAGGAAGGTACTTTAGAGGAGTTTGTTAAAGTATCAGGGCAACGGTGGTCCATTGAAGAATGTTTTGAAATGGCTAAAAATGAGACAGGGTTAGATCAGTATGAAGTTCGATCTTGGAAAGGATGGTATCGCTACATCACTTTATCCATGATGGCTTTAGCATTTTTAGTAGGAGAGCGTTGTGCCCTAGAGAAACCTGTTCAAGCCTTAAATCCCCAACCACACAATCTCATTCGATAGTCTATTCAAGAAATCAGGGTCCATCAGAAAGAGTGTGTAAATTAAGAAGTAGTTGAGGTTGTGGAGAATGTCGGTAAGGTAGGATAACTTATTCACATTCTGTCCGACCTGGAGAGTGTAGTAACAACCTTAATTTATACAGGAAAGATTATGACAAGAAAAAACATTGGAAGATATCATACAATACTGTGGGTCACAAGATGACTTGATGGCAACCTTTAAGACTCTGCAGAAAGCCTTGCTTGAAAGAGCTCTTGAAGGGGAATTAGGGCACCATTTAGGATATAGGAAAAGCACTCTAATAGTCGTAATGGGTATAGCTCAAAGACCCTCATGACGGATACAGGAGAGCTAGCACTTAATACTCCTCGAGATCGGGATGTGTCCTTTGAGCCTCAGCTTATTCAGAAAGGGCAGACCCAGCTAAAGCGCTTTGATACCAAAATCATATCCATGTACGCCCGTGGCATGAGCATGCCAGAAATACGAGACCATTTACTGGAAATGTATCAAATTGATGTCTCTGCAGAATTTATTTCTTCCGTGACAGATAAGGTGCTTGATGAAGTAACAGTTTAGCAGAACAGACCATTAGATATTGTTTATCCTATCCTTTATCTTGATTGTATTGTGGTTAAGGTCATGGAAAATAATCAGCTTATCAATAAGTCCTTATTTTTAGCTATTGGGATTAATATGGATGGTCATAAAGAAGTCCTTGGGATGTAGATTGCAAAAGCTAAGGGAGCCAAGTTCTGGTTATCTCTGTGACAGACCTGAAGAACCGAGGGGTAGCGCAAATTTCTATTGCGTGCATTGATGGCCTGAAGGGGTTTGCGGAGGCTATAAATAGTGTCTTTCCCCAGACAATGGTACAGCTGTGCATTGTTCTTATGATCAGGAATAGCTTGAACTATGTTCCCTGGCAAGACCGTAAAAGAGTAGCCGCCTAGCTGGAACCGAGTCTTGCGCTAGATGCAGTAATGCACTAGTGAAGCGTAGACAGGGCGAATGTAGGCCGAAACGACATGAGAGCCTCGAGAACTTTGAGAATGCTAGAAGCTGACACTGTCGATGCTGTGGAAAGCAATAGGATATTAAACGTTATGGTGAGTTTAATGTCGTCTAGTGGGGTATGCGTCGGCATGGATAAAACTGTACAACCGAGGAACCTGGGAGATCCTAATCATTCCTGTAAGGATAACTGGTATCAAGACACTATGTTAAGGTACAGTGACGATGATTGGGAAGTCCGATGCGCCCATAGTACTGAAGAAGTGGGGTAATGCCCCTTCCCTCCATGGACACACAACACGCGAGAGAGAATAGTGGAAAGATGGAGGGATCACTGAATCCCAAAGCCATCTAAATAAAATTGATTTCTCTAACGGAACTGGTGAAACGCATACATGATCAACGTCTAAAGACCTTGATACATTTAGTAGACAAGGAATGGTTAGAGGAATCGTGGAAGCGGTTACGCAAAGGAGCAGCTTATGGGATCGATGAAGTCAGTGGCAAACAATATGCAGAGACTCTAGAGAAGGGAAATATAAAGCTCATCCAGTACGGAGAGTCTATATACCAAAGGCAAATGGGACGAAGAGAGCTCTAGTCTTCCAACAGTAGAGAATAAGGTTGCCCAAAACGCAATCAATCTCATAATGAAAGGGATCTATGAGCATGAGTTTCTACCAATGTCCTATGGATATAGAGAAGGCAAGAATGTCCATCAAACCAGAGAAAATGTTAAAGAGACAATAGCGACCAAAAAAGTATCCTGGGTGCTAGAAGTCGACATAGCATCCTTCTTTGACACAATGAAGCACGAGTGGCTTATGAAATTCATAAACCATAGGATAGGAGATAAGAAACTGCTAAAACAGGTCCAACAGTGGTTGGAGGCCGGAGTAATGGAAGATGGAAAACTAACAGCTTCATCTAGCGGATCTCCCCAAGGAGGGGTAATTAGCCCCATGTTGGCAAACATCTATCTGCACTATGTGGTTGATCTATGGGTACGAAAGTTATTGAGAAAACAATGACAGGAGAGATGTACAGTTTTAGATATGTGGACGATCTACTATTTTGCTTTCAACATGAACATGAAGCCACAAGGTTCAAGTGGATGTTGAAGGAACGACTTCAAAAGTTTGGGTCAGAGTTGAATGAAGACAAGACAAAAGTGTGTCGCTTTGGAAGATTTGCCAGAGAGAATGGTAGGAGAAACAAAGAGGCACGAACAACATTTAACTTTCTTGGGTATACCTTTTACAACAGAATTAGTAAGGC
>Ga0208986_1000026_pt1 | contig 9581 bp, 14 predicted proteins | sample MedBloCAOM1_O2_FD_187844 | JGI IMG/M metagenome (GOLD analysis project Ga0208986, IMG submission 187844) | Forest soil microbial communities from El Dorado National Forest, California, USA - Mediterranean Blodgett CA OM1_O2 (SPAdes) (version 2) | ecosystem: Environmental > Terrestrial > Soil >... | reverse complement strand
GTTGGAAGATAGCTGGGCGTTGGTGAAACCGAAAGTCATTACTGTGAACTCGTAGTGGCCGAGCTGGCAGTTGAAACCCGACTTGGGTATATCCTCGGGAGTGATGCGGACTTAGTGGTATGCGGCGTCCAAGTCGACTTTGGAGAAGTATCAAGTCGAAAGGTGGTGTTGTTACTACTACGATCTTATTGTTCTATCTCTACTTGGTATAAGAAAGGGAAACTACTCAAAAAGCCCTTTTTATGTAAATCTAAGGAGCAGGCAAGAATATTAGCTACATTGTGTTTACGTAGCACGTTATAAGAGAACTTAAAACTAATAGTCCCCTAGAAACACAGGACAGTAGTTGAGCCTCTGGATCCCCAAGGAAATCAGCAATATAGGCTATACCCGCAAACGCTAGGAATGCAAAAATCTCATCTAGCAAGGGATCATCAATATGCTCATAGATAATAGAGACACAAAAACCCAGTGCCCATCTAAAGAATCCACAATGCAGCAATGGTCTATGCATGAATTTGATCAGATTTGTTGCTAACTATGTCAGACCATTTATAAGTCATAAGGATTATTCCTTTATGACCACCATCATGTTTCAACAGCATCAGGTATACACAGCGATTACCCGGGAGAATAAGCTAGTTATTCTCATAGAGCTTTTATCCTATCATAGCCCAAAGATAGTCTATGTTAGAAAATAGACTAACCATATTTGCTAGACCCCTGTCTTCTTTAAAACTATGGAACAGATAAACTTCTCTTTTTGTTATGTATATAGTTGTTTTTCGATTCTCCTTTAACATTTGCTCATACACAAGGATTGCCCTATCTCTTCTGTAAGTTCTTGATACTTTTATCCTGTGACTATCGATATCCTTCAACATACCTATCCCTTAAAACCATTGTTATAAAGAGTAGAATAATCCTCCTTGAAAGAGCTCAAAGTCGTTGTACTAGTACGTAGTTTATTCAACATGCACAAATGCAGTCTCCTATAGTTTTTAGTCAGCTCAGAAGGAAGAAATTGCTGTTATAGAAAGCACTTGTCTACAAAAAGAGAACAATATGTAGATACTAGGATTATCATCAATAGGGTATCATTGTGGTCGTACACAATATCTAACAGATAACTGCTAAGTGTCCGCTCAAGCCTCATTAAGGGGCACAAAAACAAGTTCTCTATTCAAGCGAAAAATAATGACTAGTGTGTAAAAGAAGACCACCACTAGGTAATATGACTCCTTTAGCTATTCTGGCATCACGGCTGATTAATCTATCTGTAAATGCGCCAAGCAACCGAACTATACAGTTATCTTTGCTATGTGAGGAGAGGCTATGCTCTTTGTTGTTCTTGTCTGCTGAGTATTGTTGCTTCTTTTCATGCTAGCTTTTAGCCTTGAGAATCTTACTATTACCAACGTGCACGGATGAGCAGCTATCAAGCAAAAAGTAGTAAATTGCCTAGTTAATGGTTGATGGTGGTGATATAATCGTTACGCTTGAGGATCTTACTAAGTTTGCTAGTCAAAAAAATACTAGGTTATCTACCATTACGTAATCCTTCTTCTGAAGCAGAACTTGTATCATTGTCATAGTTGGACAAAGTCTATAAGTCGTATGGTGTAATAACAGTATTAATAAGCTTATTTAGAGAAAGCTGATCCCGTAAAGAGGTCTCTTGTGCCAAGTAAGCTGATATGAGTATACTATTAATAACAAATAACGTGTTATCAAGTCTGTATAGCATAGAAGTAAACTCAAAGACGTGTAAGTTATAAGCCCAGTGTCAAAGTCATGTTACTTTGATTCATATTCTAGTTCTTTGTTCAATAGTCCTAGATAGCTTATTGTGTTTCTGGTACTAGCTTCTTTTACATGTGAAAATTACAAATAATAGTTGATTACTACTTAATGATCATCATTATCAATAAACTCTTTGATCGTCTTGCTCTACTTCAGGATTCGCTATACTATCATAGTAAGCCTATGGCCATTTATAGACTTCTGATGCATAATAGTGATTATCCTTTGACTCCTGTTTAACTTGGATTATAGTATTAGTCAAAACTAATCCATAATACAATAGGGGCATATAGGAACTATATGGCTAAATGCTCTCATAAAGATATTATTTATTAGGTCATGATAGACTTACACATCACGGCTAAAAGTAGTCTTTTTCCTATTACACTTATTAAATCTACTTAGTAGACAAGTCTTATTGTTTGCCACTAGCTCTTTATTTATGGGGCTTAATATTAATCGTATTTTGCATAAGCCGTAGTACTGGTTTGTATCATTTATATTGCTAAGCTTGGCATCTATTTTATGTTAATTAAGATGCTCATCTCCTTATATGAAATAATTATCGTCTGGTATAGCAGCTTCTACATTGGTTATAGTATAAATAGCTCATTCATAAAGTACAGCACAATGCTTTGGTAAAAAGCAGGAATAGTAATATGATAATAAGACCCTTTTACTGAATCCATATTTACTATCATCATCTTCGTATCCATCAGTATTATTTCTTAACGAAGAGTGGGTTGATCTATTTGCAGGAATACGAAAGACTGTGCGGTTTCCATGTTACTGCTATGTATTATTGATCAGTTTGTGTGCAGTATATGCATTATCAGACTTCACGATGCTACTATCTATACACATTTCTTCTCTAGTATAATCCTTTCTACCAATCAGCTTAGATGTAGGTTTTACTATGATGAGATCACTTTCTATCAGTATGACTCCTTGTACTAATTTTATCACATCTTTCTTGTTGCTGTAGTAATGGTACTTTTTTAAGGACTCAGCCAAGGGCATATCATATAAACGGACTGATGCTTTTTGTCAGTATCCTAAAGAATCTATTTTTTGTGCATCTGGGATTCTATGAATAATTACAATATCCTATATCTAGTAGAAGCTGGGTAGATAAGCAACAATGATATCTAAATGATCTTGGAGTAAATCTTGTTGATGAGGCTGATCGAACAAGTAGTGTGCCTGAGTGATTGCTTTGTCATCATCCACCACAAGGATAAGCTTGATTGTCAATTTCGGTTAGACCAGCTCCATGTTCTCTTCTGTTTTCTTGATGATTGCTAGACCCTATATATATCGCAGATAGCCTTTTTGGTAATGGATAATCCTATATCAAGACCTAAGAGATAATCGTGAGAAGTGAGGAATAAAACTATTAATGGACAAAAGCAGCAGAATTACCTAAGTCGAATGAATGTATTTCGTTGAGCAGAGATATACTATAATTGCTTTACTTTATGTTTTATGCTAATTGATTGGTTTGGTTAAGATAAAGGGAATAAATATAGGGCTTTAGTCGTAAAATGCATATAAATAGTCCTTGTGACAAGAATTTAGCCATATACTAGTTAAGAAGTCTCTTATCTCTGTTACTAGACCATTCTTTTTCAATAGTACCACTAAAGAAATGCGCTATTATAAGAGAATTAATTATAAAGTAGACTTGCCTACTCCTAACCATTTAAAATAGAATAAAAAGAGTCCTTGCAGTAAACTAGGCTGCAAATACTAATATATCTAGGCTAGTCAACAATAGAGTCCTTAAAAAGAGTGTACCTCTCCTAAAACCTATTAAGTGCATTTCAGTCCATTGAATCAATACTACGAGAGTTCTACTGCCCAAAATAGTAGTTCTTCGCTAGTTACATGTGAACAATGATATTACTAAGCTCGGTAATACTATGGATAAGTTTGTCTGGACTAGCTGTTATAAACAAGAATATGTCTATAATAAGTGTACTACCAAGACTATCCACAGTAAAACTAAAATTGATAAGAATAAACCGACTAGCATAAAGGAATATCCCTTGTTAAACCCATAAGAGATTTCTAACCATTCTCTAGTAGTAAAAATAAAACTGATACGCCTCTACAATGACTCAAAGAATAGGAATACTACTATAAGCATAAATGCAGGGATATCCAAGCTATAGTACCATTATGAAGAAGCATAAACCCAGTGTAAGTCTATGATAGTATAAGCATGGTATCAAGCAGCCTAATACAGTTTATCTATTCTTAGATCTACTGCTCCTACCAAGTCTGTCATTAAGTCTAAAAACACGGAGATATCAAGGCTATAGCAGTAAACCTAGTTTTAAGCATAATGGCCTTGATTTTATTAATAAGATATAGAATATCACGACTAAAAGCGATGTGGTTGGTACTATTACTATCACAGAAATATCACGAAGAATAAGACTTCTAGGCCTACTATCTATTTTATTAGACCCCTTTTAAAAAGAATAAACTGAGCACAAGCAACAAAACGATATTACTAATTCTATTGACGATAATAATAGCTATAGACCATCTAAGAGTATAGAGAATTTTATACTTCAACCTATAGTACCAAGTATCGTTCAATAATGATTACTAGCTTATTGTCCAATAGTTAAAGGAGATTTCATATGATTGTGTACAAAGGGTGTATTTTCCACACAAGACACAGAAATGGTATTAAACCCTATTTATGTAGACAAATAGGTGCCAATATGCTTATAGTGATCATCGCAAGAGAAAAAGACAATTTATGAATACAGCTGCTTATTTGCATGGTTTTATGTACTCTTAATTCATCCGCAGGATAAGTTGAAAGGAATAAGCCACTGGTGCATTGAGAGCGCTGGTAGTTGAGGTTCTCGGCTTAATCCATCGCTAGCAAGATGGTTGATCTTTGGGTCCAGACTAGCCGGGAAGTGTCCTGTGAGGGCGCCTAGGTAATTTGGAGGAGGAGAGATTCATCCGGGCGAGGGGGTAATGTTGAGGTGCTTGGTGAAGAGTTTGCTCGTCCTCGCTGGTGGGCAGAGTGGATCCATTGGTACGCGGCTTGGGATTTTATTCAGTCTGTGAATCGCGCGATGAGGAGGGTACTGACTTCGGTGTTATCCGCATAGGGATGGTTGACGAAGAATGCCCGTAGCTCTTGGAAGGCGGTCCCTGCAAGGGCAGATCGAAGGAACATAAGGTGTTGTGATTTGAGGAGGCCTTGCATGGCGACTTGAAGATTAACTTGCTCGAGAAATTCGTCGAGGTCGGGTGAGTTAGTGTCACCGGTGACTTTGGTTCCTTTGAAGGGTTTAATGAAGTGGGTGGTGAGGGGGATGTTTAGGGCTTTGCCAGTGTTGGCATATTGGATGGCTTCAAGGCTTTCCTCAGCTTTTGCGCCGTTGGCTTCTTGACCGAGTCGTGTGAGGTCTTGGAATGCCTGGGCTACTTGTTTGGGTTTAATCCAATCATATCTCAAAATGGAAACAGATCGTTTCTCAAAGGAGCGATAGTCAATCTTTAGATCAGGAAAAACTTATTAAATTCTTATATATCAAGATTGAAGAGCTGACAGTGGACAATAGTTTTTTAGAACTCGAGAAAGTTAAGACTGGGTTATAAAGAATAGTATCGCAATCATGTCTTACTTAGAGTTAATTATTCCATTATGTATTAAGTATGGAGATCCATGAGAATTCTCAATAAAGTTTATTTAAAATACCCCCTTTTAAGGATCATCTGAAAAAGGGAGTAATCGTAGTGAGCCTAGAATGTATTAGAAGACTTATGAACCTTATGGAATTCAGCGCGCTTTATCAAACTACTAAGACCAGTGAGACAAGGTTATTGCTGATCCAAACCAAGCTTGGGGCCACAGATACTATCATATCCATCAAACAGGACTTTATTTATCTAGTGGTTATTCAGGATGCTATGTCCAGCTGATTTTGGGTGAAGTATTGAAAGATCCCCTAGCCAAGTATAGAACCTCTGAAATCTTCAATATAGATCAAGGGGTCCAATTTACCTCTCTTGTGTTTACAGAGTTTTGTTAGCTCATAACATTAAGATATCTATAAAGGATAAAGGACGTCAGAAGGATAATATTTTTGTGGAACATCTGTGGAGATTTTGAAGAGTTTGAAACCCCAAAAGATCTGCAAAAGGGACTTAAGGCTTGGATTGACTTTTACAATAATGAGCGCCCTCATGCAACTTTTAATGGACAAACACTACATGAAGTCTATAATCAGCTATCATCTTTAATGATGATTGAAGCGGCTTAATTGTATTAAGGAAATGAAGACCCCGACCCCCGCGGTAATAAGGATGGAAAATCTTCTGGTACCTTTGGGGGCTGGCATTTAGCCGTTTCAAAATATTCCAAAAAGAAAAAAGATGCTATTGACTTGGTATTATTCCTAACGGACGAAGCTGAGCTAAAACGCCGCGCCTAGAATCCGGTTATTATCCCCCATGCATACCTTATTCAAAGACCCACAAGTATTGGCAGTTAGCCCCTTAATGAAAATTATGCTGTCGTTGATGCAATCGGCCACCCCCCGCCCTGCGGCACAAACGGGGCCTAAATACAATCAAGTAAGCTCTATTTTTTGGAATGCTGTCTATGACACTTGTCCAAGAATAAGCCTGCAAAAAAAACCCTAGCTGACGCTACTGAAAAACTAAATGCCTTAAGCCACAAGGGAACCAAGTGGTATTAGGAAGCTAGACTATGGATACCCATAATTTAGGTTATATAACTTCCAATTATACGCAGAATCACCCAACTTCTTTTGGATAGAATAAACCTGTACGTACTTTCGTTGTATATGCAGGAAAAGAATGTTGAAATTATCAGTTTACCTCATATATCCAAATTGATAGAAAAGATTTAGTATATAGCTAAAGCTAAACCATTTTTAAATGAGGTCGGCAGGAATTTTTCCACACGCAGCAAATTAATCCTATACCTTTACAGATATACCCTACTCCTTTCAAGGCTTGATTCCCCCACTCCATTACCATAGAAAAGAAAGTCTTTCGTAAGGTAGAATCTATGAGTACCTCAATGGTATACCTGCTGCTACAAACTCTCCTACTGTTTTTACGCGCATTTTCATGGCATCTCGACCAGTTAAAATAGTCTGTAGGGGTTGCTGTTTTTTTGATGCGTACGCTAACCTCCTCCGCCGGAACTCCTGCTCCTTTGCTCTCAAAAACTGCCATTATAAACAAGCTTGCTAATAGAATATACTTATGTTTCATTTAATCTTCCTCATCATCTATAAAATTAACCTTTTTAAACCAGGGGATGGGTGTGAAAATTGAGTAATACTACTTCAGAAATTAACTTGATGGGTAGATAAAAATAATTATAACTAACTGAAAAATATTACTTTTATAATAAAATCACTTGAGGTAAATCCTCTTTTATTATATGTTTTAAACCACATCCTAAAAACTGTTAAACTTCCCATAAAATCATAAGATCGTGCATATTTTATTGATCATAACCCCATTGTTATTATGATAGGCCAGTTTAAAGCTAAAAGTTTAGGAATAGACTTCTTGTAGGCAGTCTTTAAAAGCCCTACGTGAGGTCTAAAATTAATAACCCATTCGGAGGACTTATAGTTGGATAAAGGACTACCATCTCAGTTGACACGCTCACGAGTACAGTATGCATGGTTGTTTATTACCCTTCTTTTAATAGCAGGGTGGCCCTTAGTACGTACCATGTGGTTTTCCTTGACGGATGCTTCCTTAAGTAATTTAGAAGGCTACCGTTTTCCCTTTTATGGAATGACGCTGGTTGGTGGAAAGCCGTTCGCAATACCTTGTTATTCACTGTTATTTCCGTAGGGCTAGAGTTTTTATTTGGTCTGGGCATTGCCTTAACCTTAAATGTGCATTTTAAAGGAAGGGCCTGGGTACGAACAGCCATGTTGATTCCCTGGGCTATTCCCACCATCGTGTCGGCTAAAATGTGGCGATGGATATTTAATGATGTCTATGGGGTTATTAATCATATACTTGTTAAAGTGGGATTTATTGCAAAACCCATCACCACCATATCATTGTGGATGTATGGAAAACGACCCCTTTTATGGCCTTGCTGCTTTTGGCCGGCCTGCAAATGTTGCCCCAAGAATGCTTTGAAGCTGCCCGCCTTGATGGCATTCATCCCTTGCGCGTATTTTGGCGCGTGACGTTGCCCCTTTTAAAGCCTGCCATCATTGTAGCCATGGTATTTAGAACCATTGATGCCCTGCGAGTATTTGACTTGGTATATATCCTTACAAGTGGCAGCTCGGACGCTATGTCCATGTCAGCTTATGCCCGACAACAATTGTTTGACTTCCAAAACGTGGGGCTCGGGTCAGCCGCTGCTACTTTTTTGTTTTTTATTATGGCCTTTATTAGTATTATCTTCTTGACCGCTGGGCGGGTAAACTCTGACATGAAGGAAGATCGCTAATGCGTTCAAAAACCCAAAAATTTATAGTTTATGATAGTTCTTTATTAATTATCTTAGCCGCTATTTTCCCTTTTTACTGGGCTCTAGTATCCTCTCTAAAATCAGGGTCAGACCTGTATAGAACTGATTTTTGGCCCCCTCATTTCGCCTGGTCTAACTATGTGGAAATTTTTAACGAACAACCCTTTGGACGCAATATCTTAAACTCTATTTGTGTGGCTCTTTTTACCGTATCCATTTGCTTGCTCTTGGCCGTAAGTGCTTCCTATGCCTTGGGGCGGTCCCTTTTATTGCTTTCTATTCTTTGTGTGTCCATATTCCCCCAAGTAGCTATTTTATCGGGCATGTTTGAGCTTATCCGCACCCTGGGCCTGTATAATAACCTGCTGGGATTAATTTTATCCTATATGATTTTTTCCCTGCCCTTCACCATATGGATTTTAACCACCTTCATGAAGCAGTTGCCTAAGGAAATCGAAGAAGCTGCTATTTTGGATGAGGCAGGCCCTTTTACCATTTGCTTTAGAATTTTCTTACCCCTTTTATGGCCAGCGTTGATCACACAGGCTTGCTGACTTTCATTGCGGCCTGGAATGAATTATTGTTTGCCTTGACCTTTACGGTGGAAAATCAATCAAAAACCGTGCCCGTTGCCATTGCCTTAATAACAGGAGCGTTGAGCATGAATTACCATGGCGGAAAATTATGGCTGCTTCTATTGTTGTAACCTTGCCCCTTATTGTGTTAGTTCTTATATTTCAACGTCGTATTGTTTCAGGGTTAACAGCAGGCGCAGTGAAAGGATAAAGGAATAAGTATATGGCCAAAGTTACATTAAAAAACATTCTTAAATCATTTGGCAAAGTCGATGTTTTACAAAATATTCTTGGAATTAGAAAGCAAACACTTTACAGTGTTTGTGGGTCCTTCTGGCTGTGGAAAATCAACCCTCTTGCGATTAATTGCCGGCTTAGAAGACGTGACTGAGGGAACTATTCACATTGCTGCCAGCACATCCTCAAGGAGATCCCCAGCCTGCCATGGTACGGTTAACGGGGAAAGGGTTTCTGTCTAAGGGATTTAGGGCTGATATTATTGCCGCTATGGGGATATTTCTTCGGAGCGCGCTAATTGTCGACTCAATAAACTTCTTATCATTGAGCATAATGGAGAGGTGCTTTCCAAGAAGGTTGAAGGATGGCTTATTGGGGATGTCGGCATTCCAGGCATTAAGGGAGTGGTGGTAGATAAGGCAGGGCCTGTAGTGAGGGGAGGGGCGGGTCAAGGG
>Ga0208986_1000024_pt1 | contig 9768 bp, 6 predicted proteins | sample MedBloCAOM1_O2_FD_187844 | JGI IMG/M metagenome (GOLD analysis project Ga0208986, IMG submission 187844) | Forest soil microbial communities from El Dorado National Forest, California, USA - Mediterranean Blodgett CA OM1_O2 (SPAdes) (version 2) | ecosystem: Environmental > Terrestrial > Soil >... | reverse complement strand
TCAATGGCGGCCTTACCGATGAGGGTCCTAAGGTAGCGGAATACCCTGGCCGTTAAATGCGGTCTTGCATGAATGATTTAACGATACAACAGCTGTCTCGATGATTGTCTCAGTGAAATTGGAATAACTGTGCAGATACAGTTTACCTCTAGTTAGACGAGAAGACCCTATGCAGCTTTACTGTTACTAGTAATTGAATATGATCAAACAAGTTGTAGTGTATAAGGTAGTTGATGAAATAAAATTGAAACACCTTTACTTAGTTTATCATATTTACAGCAAATATGAATAAAATAAGCTCAATTGCTTATCCAAAAAGAAAAAGGGCCATGTATATTTATACGTATGGCCAGGAGACATTTGCTAGTGGATAGTTTATGCGGGGCACAGATCCCATAAAAAGTACCTGGGTGTATCCAAAGTTAATTTTGTAAATTTGTCAGTTCTGTTTATCTAAATAGAGTTTACAAGTAAATATGATATGTTTTTAAGCCTTGTGTAAAATAACATATCATATTTATACTTTAATTTGCAATATATTATAAAAAATAATTTATTCAACTACTTTTCTATTAAGTTAGATTTATTATAATTTTTAAGTAAGATTTTAACTATATGGAAAATAGATGTTGAAAAAATATCAATTGGTGTTTATGAAAAACTTTATCTAATTTGTAAACTAAGTAAATACCAGTGTTGTTTTTACTTGTTTTATTGCTTTGTTTTATAAAATAGCAATAGAATGGTTTTGATTCAACTTTAAAAGTTTAATGGCTTAATCTTGCTTTACTGTTTGACTTACAAGTCTATCAGTCGCGTAAGCGGGGCATATGATCACAAGATGCAGAAAGGAAAGGTCTTGGATTTTTGAAAAAGCTACGCTAGGGATAACAGGCTAATTGCGCCAGAGAGTACAAATTGAGTGCGCAGTTTGGCACCTCGATGTCGGCTTAGCTCATCCACATGAATGCAGGAGTCATGAAGGGTTCGACTGTTCGTCGATTAAAGAGCTACACGAGCTGGGTTAAATACGTCGTGAGACAGTATGGTTTCTATCTTCTAGAGGAAGTTAGAGTCAAATAAGGATAGCCCCTTCGTACGAAAGGAGTTGGGTATGTTAACCTCTGGTTTACCTGTTGTTTATGCGCCCAATATTATGTTTAAAAGTAAATTTAATAATTTACAGGGAATTTGCAATAGCTCATGTATACATTTGTAGCATAGGCACGGCAGGAAAGCTATGTTAGTTAGAGATAAGTGCTGAATGCATATAGGCACGAAACTTACCTTAAGATACTCTTAAATATACGTAGTATAATACTACGAATTTTTCTATAAAACATAGAAAAATTGTATAGGCTTTGGCTTAAAGGACTTTGATGTCTTAATGCACAAAGTACTAATTTTATTAAAAACTAAATAACAGACTTATCATGCATTTATTTATAGCCCGGTTAGCATAAAAGCAATGCAACCGTTTTGTAATCGGTAGAAGCAAGTGCGATACTTGCACTGGGCTTTTTCCATTTAACTCTTGCCTTTGTTTTTTTTCTTTTATAAAAAACGTGACAATTATGTTAATTATTTACTTTTTTTTTCTAAATAAATATCATATGCGGATTGATGTAATAGTAACATGACTGGCTCATGACCAGTAAATAGAGGTGCAAATCCTTTGTCCGCATCAAGGCTTAATATTATTTTTTTTTTTACCAATATTTTGTTTAAGGCTATAGCTTAATTGGTAAAGCAAGCTGCTCATGATAGCTCAGATGAGTGTTCGAATCATTCTGGCCTTAGTATGTATTTTTTTTTTAATCCGAGTGCTGGAATTGGTAGACAGGATAAACTTAAGATTTATTGATATAATATCGTAAACGTTCAAGTCGTTTTTCGGATAAAAATGTACTAGTTTTACATTTTAAACCTCTAAAAATATTAAATTTTACATAGACCCACTAGTCAAGTGGTTAAGACATGGCGTTTTCACCGCTACATCCTGGGTTCGAACCCCAGGTGGGTTAAAAATATTCAGTAAATAAGGGGATATAGTTTAATTGGTAAAACTGCGATTTTGCATATCGTTATTTTAGGATCGAGTCCTAATATCTCCACATTTTAAAGCTCGAGAAGCTCAACCTGGTAGAGCGGAACTCTGAAGATGTTTAGGTTGTAAGTTCAAATCTTATCTCGAGCACTTTATTTTTTTTTTATAAGCTAAAAAAACTAATTATAAATTTTAAACAAAAAAGGTAATGATGGAATTGGTAGACATGAATAGCTTAGGACTATTTGATTTTTAATCTTATCCGTTCAAGTCGGATTTACCTTAGGCTATAGATTTTTACTTTATTTTACGTATTTTAAATCTTTTTTAGCTGAAAGTCTGGAGGTTTAATTTGCGGCTTAAGAGAATGCAAAAGTCTTTTATATTAAGCCCTACTGACAGAAAATCACAGTTCTACGCGTGGGTGGAGGACGTAGTTCAATATGTTGTAGACTAATCGGTAAGTCATAAATTTTTGGTATTTACCCATGGGTGTTCGAATCACTCCAACATAAGACAATAATAATAGGTGGATGTAGCTCAATAGGTAGAGCAACTGTATGTGGCACAGTAGGTTTTCTGTTCAAGTCAGGGTATCCACCCTCTCCTACAATTTTTATAGCCAGGATAGTTCAATTGGTTAGAACATTAATTTCATGCATTAAGAATGAGAATTCGAATTTCTCTCCCGGTTAAATTTAATACGGGCAAAGCTATTTATATATATATTTTTTTTTATTTAAGGATAAATTAAAGAGGAATTAGCTCAATTGGTAGAGCAACCGTTTTACACACGGAAGGTTACGTGTTCAAATCACCTATTCCTTAAGGCTTATTGCCATTAAATATAAGTCAGATTATATTATTATGGTTTAACTTTATAATTTTATTATCCGAAATTATGGAAAAAGAGGTATTGGTATCTATACCCGAAGGTGTACTAAGAAGAATTGTAGCTATAGTCATAACGGAGATTACAACTACATATTAAGATGCTTAGTTAAGTATTAAAAAAAAAAATTATAGTTTGAGCAGTAGATATAAGTATAAAATAATACAAGATTTTTCTTTAAGTAAATATATGAATTAAATGAAATTATGATACAAGCAGCAAAAATTATTGGAACAGGATTAGCTACAACAGGTTTAATCGGGGCAGGTGTAGGAATTGGAGTAGTATTTGGAGCTTTAATCTTAGGTGTAGCAAGAAATCCATCATTAAGAGGACAATTATTCTCTTATGCTATATTAGGATTTGCCTTTGCAGAAGCAACAGGATTATTTGCGTTAATGATGGCTTTTTTACTGTTATATGTTGCATAATTATGATGAGAAAAATTACTCATACATTTTTTTTTTTTTTCAGTGCTATGTACCTTTATAAGTATGTTCCGTTGCAAGAATAGTCTGTTTACACCTTTTATCGTAGCACTGCTTTCTTGTTTTACACTACTCATTTAATCTGTACCGCTTAATGGAAAAATGCATAAACAGAAAAAATTTTTTGCTTTAACATTTGTTTTAGCGTTTACTGCAAGCTATCTTACTTGTCTTAAATTTACGCTTTACCTTCTGCCTATTATTAATCGTAAGATATTAGTAATTTTTGGTTTATCAGGTGTGTGAATTACCATAAACACCTCATTTAGTTGTGAGGTGTATAATGAATGATCAGTCTAGCTATGTAGGTCCTATATCAGGTTATATAAAAAAAGGTCTTATTATGGTAAGAACTTTTTTCCAGGTTAGCTAAAAAAAAACAATTTAATATAATAATAAAAATGTATATATTCTAAATATATGCTTAAAGCTAATCGTTTATGCAAAGGTTAGATTTTAGTAATTTTAGTTTTTTTTTTTTTTTTAATATGCTATACTTTCCTACACTTGTATCTATTATTGAAGTAATAGTGGTAACCGTACCCGTTCTTCTTACCGTAGCCTTTGTTACAGTAGCTGAGAGAAAAACTATGGCAAGTATGCAGAGAAGATTAGGTCCTAATATTGTGGGATACTATGGTCTTTTACAAGCATTTGCAGACGCTTTAAAACTTCTTTTAAAGGAGTATGTATCACCTACACAAGCAAATCTTATATTATTTTTCCTTGGTCCCATTATTACCCTAATCTTTTCATTATTAGGTTATGCTGTAATACCTTATGGACCTGGACTAGCAATATGAGATTTTAATTTAGGTATATTATATATGCTGGCTGTTTCTTCACTTTCAACATATGGTATACTGTTAGCAGGTTGATCTGCTAATTCTAAATATGCTTTCTTAGGATCACTTAGAAGTACAGCACAATTAATAAGCTATGAATTAATTTTAAGTTCAGCAATATTACTCGTTATATTGCTGACAGGAAGTCTTAATCTAACTGTGGACATAGAAACTCAAAGAGCAATATGATTTATTGTGCCTCTATTTCCTGTATTTGTTATATTCTTTATTGGTTCTGTAGCAGAAACCAACAGAGCTCCTTTTGATTTAGCTGAAGCAGAATCCGAACTGGTTAGTGGGTTTATGACAGAACACGCTGCAGTTATATTTGTCTTTTTCTTCTTGGCTGAGTATGCAAGCATAGTACTAATATGTATATTAACTAGTATACTTTTCCTTGGGGGATATCTACTAGATTACACATTACTGTCGTTTGCGTTACAAAACACTTATTATGGTGCTATATTAGACAATGTTATTGCATTCTTTTCTACACCATTAATTGAAGGTATGATATCTGGTCTAACAATAGGTGTAAAAGCTTGTGTAATGATTTTCATTTTTATTTGAGTGAGAGCATCTTTTCCTAGAATTCGTTTTGATCAGTTAATGTCATTTTCTTGAACAATATTATTACCAATTGTTATAGCATTTATCGTATTAGTGCCATGTATTGTATATAGTTTCGATATAATACCTAGTAATATATATCTATTATAAATAATAGTTTTTTTTATACTCTATAATAAAAAAGTATACACACGTAAACAAAATAACCTAAGCAAAATAAGCTAAAACAAATACCTTAAACCGTTAATGATATAGAAAAAAAATACATTTCTTATTCGTAGATAAAAAAAAAATTATTTTTTTTTTTATTACTTATTTACATTTTTAATAAACATATTCTCTCCAGTGAAAATCCCTTGTAATCATAAAACAATGCTATTACAGATTGAGATAATTATACATTAAATAAAAAAAAAAATGGTTAACTTATTTATTTTAAATGAAACTTTTACTAATGGTTTAAATTACAGTATAATAAACTTCATTTCACTAACATCCATTTTGTGTGGTATATTTGTTATTATAAGTAAAAATCCTATTGTATCAGTGTTGTTTTTAATTGGACTTTTTCTTAATATAGCAGGTTATTTAATGATGTTAGGTATGAACTTTATAGGTTTATCTTATTTATTAGTATATGTGGGAGCAGTTACAATATTATTTTTATTTATATTAATGTTAATAAATGTTAGAATATCTGAACTTACGAGTGATAGTAGCAATAGTATACCGCTAGCTATTATTATTGGTGTCTTTTTTAACATGACACTTTACAAATTATTACCTTCTAATATAACTTCTCCTAATTTATTTTTTTTACAAAAAAAACTTGAAAACATGGGAAAAGGAATGGAAAATGATATAATAAATAGCAGTAGTATTACTTACCCGCTAAATAAGCCTTTTAACTCACTTTACAATAATGATCTGTCATTTGTAACTTCTCAAATATGAGATGGAGTATTAGCAGAAACATCCCATATAACAAGTATCGGTAATATCATATATACTAGTTATCCCTTATGACTAATATTGACATCTTTAATACTTTTATTAGCTATGGTAGGAGCTATAGTTATAACAATAAAACAATAAAAAGTGTGTAAAATTATCACTTAAAAAATTAAATATTAGCAAAAATAGATATTAACTAAGTTTTTAAACTGATGATCTTATCTAAAATATGAAATATATAGATATATATATTGTTACAAAGTAGTTAATTTACCTTATTTAGTATAAATTTTCGTAAAGAGGAAAATTCGTTAATTAACTATAACTTACACATGTTACTTACACTTTTATTAATGGTGCCTTTGATAGGTATATTTCTTATCTCCACATCATACAACAATAATTCAATATTAAACTTAAAACAAGTAAAAATCATTGCTTTATCTGCATCGATAGTTAATTTGTTTATATCTATGATTGTGTTTATCCTATTCAATTTTAGTAGCAATCAATTTCAGTTTGTACAAGAATATCATAGCATAAGTAGCTTTGATTTTTATTTAGGAGTGGATGGTATATCTATATATTTTGTCCTTTTAACTACAATAATAATGCCTATATCATTATTATCTAATTGAAATTCAATATCAGATAATGTAAGATCTTATGTGATAATAATACTGTTATTAGAAACACTGTTGTTGGCAGTATTCATGGTACTAGATATATTATTATTTTATATATTCTTCGAAAGTATATTGCCTCCTTTATTTATATTAATAGGTATGTTTGGTTCTAGTAACAGGGTTAGAGCTAGTTTTTATCTATTCTTGTATACACTTTTAGGTTCTTTATTTCTATTATTATCTATACTTACAATGTCTTCAATAATGGGAACTACTGATTTTGACGCTCTGTACAAAACTAACTTTAATTTTACGACTCAATTATTTTTGTTTGCTGGTATATTTATAGCTTTTGCTGTTAAAACTCCTACAATTTTTTTAAACACTTGACTTTTAAAAGCTCATGTAGAGTCACCGCTGGCTGGTAGTATCATTCTGGCTGGTATAGTACTAAAATTAAGTTTATACGGTATATTAAGACTAATATTACCTTTGGTACCTAAAGCTTATTTCTTTTTTACACCTATGGTATATGTAATAGGTGTTATTACAATTATATATGCTAGTTTTAGCACTTTAAGAACAATAGACATTAAAGAACTGATTGCTTATAGTTCTGTATCACACGCTGCAGTATATCTACTAGGTGTATTTAGTAATTCAATACAAGGAATAGAAGGTGGAATTATACTTGGGCTAGCACACGGATTTGTTTCTTCTGGATTGTTTATCTGTGCTGGAGGAGTATTATATGACAGATCTTCTACTAGACTTATAAGTTTCTATAGAGGAATAGCGCAAGTCATGCCTTTATTCTCTATATTATTTTTTATACTTTGTTTAGGAAACGCTGGTACACCTCTATCTTTAAACTTCATTGGTGAATTTATGAGTCTTTATGGAACTTTTGAAAGATCTCCTTTACTAGGTGCATTTGCAAGCTCTTCTATTGTATTTAGTGCAGCATACACTATTTATATGTTTAATAGAATAGCTTTTGCAGGATCATTCTCTAAGTTTTTTAAATTCAATATACCCGATTTAAATAAACGAGAGTTTATAATGTTATTTACATTAGTAGTTTTTACGGTATTGTTAGGTATATATCCTGCTCCTATTTTAGATGGTTTACACTATTCTGTATCTTCTTTAATATACAATTCACTTTTGCCTAGTAGATTGTAGGTCAATTGTTAGATTAATTATGTTTTATTATGGATTTCATTTTTTTTTTTTAAGCAGGCACAAACATTAAAATTATTGGGATTAAACCAATTTATAATCATCACCGTTAATATATTTCAATTTAATTAGTTATGTACATGGACACTTTTAAATATGGTTTAACAATGTAGAGAGCTTAACTTAATGGTAAAGTATGTGACTTTTAATCATTGTAATATGAGTTCGAATCTCATAGCTCTTATTTTAGGCAAAAATTGTCCTTTTTAATTTTCAGTATAATACATCTTTCTACCAATTATGCTTAATTATAAACTATGTCTGCTGGACAGTAAAGGGTGAATTCAAGCATAAAAGTTTGAATGCCGTGCGCCCCATTTTTTATTTTTCCTGCTCATAAATAGCACGCGGAAAATATATAGATAAGTTTATATCAAATTAGCAATATCATTTTTATATTTTATTACATATTTAAGCCATTTATTCAATTTTACTAAAAGTAACAATACAAATTTAAAAATATCAAGTATTTCACTTTGATGAGAACGTTGATTTTTATCATGTAATGCAAAAGACATAGGAACATTATATCTTATATTTGCATTATTTTCAGGATTATTGGGAACAGCATTTTCTGTGTTAATTAGACTGGAATTATCTGGTCCTGGTGTCCAATATATAGCAGATAACCAATTATATAACAGTATAATAACTGCACACGCTATATTAATGATTTTTTTCATGGTTATGCCTGCAATGATTGGAGGATTTGGTAATTTCTTACTACCATTACTAGTGGGAGGACCTGACATGGCATTCCCTAGATTGAATAACATCAGTTTTTGATTACTACCTCCTAGTTTAATATTATTTTTATTCGCTGCTACTATCGAAAATGGAGCAGGTACAGGTTGAACATTGTACCCTCCATTATCAGGAATCCAAAGTCACAGTGGTCCAAGTGTAGATCTGGCTATTTTTGCCTTACATCTTTCAGGAATAAGTAGTTTACTTGGAGCAATAAACTTTATAACAACTATATTAAATATGAGAGCACCTGGAATAAGACTACACAAATTAGCTTTATTTGGTTGAGCTGTAGTAGTAACAGCTGTTTTATTATTACTATCTCTGCCAGTATTAGCAGGAGCTATCACAATGGTACTAACAGATAGAAATTTTAATACATCATTTTTTGAAGTAGCAGGTGGAGGAGATCCTATTTTATATCAACACCTGTTCTGATTCTTTGGTCATCCTGAAGTTTACATTTTAATCATACCAGGTTTTGGAATAATCAGTACAACTATATCAGCAAGCTCAAACAAAAGCGTATTCGGATATCTGGGTATGGTATATGCTATGATGTCTATAGGTGTACTAGGATTTGTTGTGTGAAGTCACCACATGTACAGTGTAGGATTAGACGTAGACACACGTGCTTATTTTACTGCAGCAACATTAATTATTGCAGTACCTACTGGAATTAAAATATTTAGTTGATTAGCTACTTGTTATGGAGGATCTATTCAATTAACACCATCTATGTTGTTTGCTCTAGGATTTGTATTTATGTTTACTATTGGAGGATTAAGTGGAGTGGTTTTAGCAAATGCTTCTCTTGACATAGCATTCCATGACACTTACTATGTTGTTGCCCACTTCCATTATGTTTTAAGTATGGGGGCAGTATTTGCATTATTCAGTGCATGATACTTTTGAATCCCTAAAATGTTAGGTTTAGATTATAATAGAATGTTAGGTAAAGTTCATTTCTGAATCTTATTTATCGGAGTGAATGTGACTTTCTTCCCACAACACTTTTTAGGTCTACAAGGAATGCCAAGAAGAATAAGTGATTATCCAGATGCATTTGCAGGGTGAAATTTAGTAAGTAGTTTTGGATCTATTATTTCTGTTGTAGCTACATGATTATTCTTGAACATTTTATATACTCAATTAGTTGAAGGTAAAAGTGTTTCTAGATATCCATGATTAACTCCTCAGTTTTATACAGATTTCCTACAAACTTTACTAAACAGATCATACACTAGTTTGGAATGATGTTTAAATAGCCCACCTAAACCTCATGCTTTTGCAAGTTTACCTCTTCAAAGTATAATAAATAAATAAAAAAAAAAAAAAAAAAAAAAAAAAAAAAAAA
>Ga0208986_1000022_pt1 | contig 10450 bp, 6 predicted proteins | sample MedBloCAOM1_O2_FD_187844 | JGI IMG/M metagenome (GOLD analysis project Ga0208986, IMG submission 187844) | Forest soil microbial communities from El Dorado National Forest, California, USA - Mediterranean Blodgett CA OM1_O2 (SPAdes) (version 2) | ecosystem: Environmental > Terrestrial > Soil >... | reverse complement strand
TTATACATTCATTAATTTTTTCATGAATAAATTTAGATAACATATCAGGATTAGAATTTTTAGTAAGTAGTATAGGTTTAGATAAATTAATTGTAGGTCCTTCTTCATCATAAGTTAAAGTTGAATATATGAACTCTAAAATAATTATATATATTTGATCTTCCTTTAATTCAGATAGAAAATTTTTAATTTCTAAATTATCACTAAATTCTAAAATTTTAAAATGAGAGTCAGTGAAAAAACATATATCATAATCAAAAAATTTTGTAAGTAAGTTATTCTATTAATAGATATTGACATAGATCTAGTATTTATTTCTGTTTTTACAAATTTTTTATTATTCAGAGATAAAGGAATTATAAACGATAAATTATATGTAAAAAGGGGGTAATTAAAATGAATTATGTTCATTAAATTTAATTCATTTTAATTATAGGGAAGAAGGTTTACACACACTTATTCCCACCAAAGGATTAATTGTTAATGGTTAACGATAAAGCTTATGCGAAGTTTATCTATGTAGTTCGATTCTACTTAATTCTAAACATAAAAAACAAAATAATCAATTTATTGGAACAAAAGCTTATAAAATAGATAAAACTAAAACAATTATTAGAAAATAAGTTATATACAAATATTCAATTGTTTACTTTATTACCCCTTTATTACCCCCCTTTATTTTATAATTAAATTTATATAATGGTTAGGAGTCATTTACGTTTGAACAGTCGAGATAAAATTCATGAAAATTAAGGAAATTTGATTGAAAATTTTTTATTTTAGAACTATTTATTTTGTACAAAATAAATTATTCGATGTATATCTTAAGAAATTTGTGTAGTCATTTTCGAACAGAAATAAAAATGGCAGTTTTTTAGGAAGTTTGAAAAGTCAAAAAAAAATCGTGAATGTGTGTAGACAAATTCAATGTTTCATGTATTCCTATACATCTTTTATTTTTACTAATTAGATGAATTAAAAAATATTCATTAGTTAAAAAAATCTGACATATTTTTAGTTTAATTGGTTCAAGTTTATTAAGTATTTCTTTAATTGATATTTATTCTTGAGATTTTATTTCTTGAATTAAAGATACTTCAATTTATAAATGATATGCTGATTTATTTTCTAAAACAGAGATAATTTCTAATCAAAAAGAAGATATTCTCTCGAGAATGAGTACGATTAACGAAAACTCAAATGAAAATAAAACAAACAGCGAAAGAAGCAGCAGAATTATTGAATGAATTAATAGAGATTCTGAAAAAACAAAAGTAAATAATCTAGAAATTTTAAATCAAGAAGAATTTAGTAAAATTGAAAGAAATACAGATAATTATAAATATTATTTTATTATTGGTTCATTAATAATTGCAAGTGGTGTAATTTGATATTATTGAAATGATATTAGACCTGCTGCAGGTGATGCTGGTAATACTATAATAGAAAAAGTTAGATCTTTTCGATCATGATTTAATAATGACCCGAACAATATTATTGACAACAATCCAGGAAACAATCCGACTAATATTCCGACGAATATAAATCCACCTAATGAAGATATTCAATTATCAGATAATACTCAACCACCAAGTAATCTAAAACATTGGAAAATAAAGGTAAAGCAGTTTTAACTTCAGCTTCTCTAGAAAATTTAAATGAACAAGCAGAAAGTTCATGAAATTCGTCGAGTTCATCAATTAGTGAAGTTTCATCACCTGGATCAGACGATTCTTCAGTTACAATTACTCCTGATTCTATTTCTTCATCTAAAATTACTAATGTTTTAATTAATACTTCTAATTGAAGAGGTAAATTTACAGATGAAGTAAACACTAAAATTAATTTTATTGAAAGTTCATTACTTAATGAAAATGAATCAGATATTAGTTTAAAATTAAGTGATTATTTCGCTTATCTTATAAATGAATATAATATTGAAATTCAAACATATAATTTTATGAAAAGTAATTCTAAATATACTATAGCTGATTTAAATAATATGAAAGAATCTATTTATTATTTCAGAGAATGAATTTCAGAATATCAATTAAAAATTTTCCCAACATCTACTGTAACTATAGAATTAGGTACAATTAATGATTCACCTAAAATATTAACTAAAAATATAGTTTAAAACTAATTTTCTTTAAAATAATATTTCAGTATGCTTAAGTGCATTTAAATATTATAAGCCAGCTCTTAAGCCATCAGATATTTTAAAATATCAAAATAAATAGTACAACATTACTTTAACACATATAAATAAATAAATGAGTTTTGAAGAAAATATACAAGAAATGAATATTAAAATGTTCAAAATTATTTCTACTAAAGAAATTAATTATTTAAAAGATTTAGATAAAAGAATTCATATAAATAAATATGGTAAATTTAATTATTATAAAATTTATGATTTTAATCATAATAAAATTTGAAATTTCATTTACGAATTAGAAGAAGATAAAGTGTATACTTTAATTCCTTTTATTTCTAAAAATGATAGACCAGATGAACCTTATATTATTTTATCACAACAAATCTTGGTAACTTATAATAGTAATCCAGTATTATTAACTAATTATATTAATAACAAAATTAGTGATACAATTAATTTATATAATATTAATAAATTAGAAGTTACAATAATATTTAAATTCAAAAAGTTAAAATTTAATTTTAATGAACATAATTCATTTTAATTACCCCTTTTTTTAAATGTAATAAATGTGTTTAATCTAATAAAGGATTTAAGTTAATGGTTTAACTATGATCTGCTAATCGACATTTCATAATGTAGTTCAATTCTACTAAATTCTAAAAATAATAAATATATATATATAAAACATAATCATTAAATTATAGAACTCAATTCAAAATCAGAATAATAATCTAATTTTCAAGTTTTGGGATTTATTAATTAAGTACTAATTTTGTTTTAAGAAAGAATTCAAAAGATATAAGAAAATAATTAAAATTTATTATTATTACCCCCTCTGTATATAAAAGTTAAATATAGTCTTATATATATATAATTTTTAAATTAAATTAAATTAAATTAAATTAATTTACTTAATGAATTATATACATTAAAAGTTACAGATAATAAAAGAGAATATTTACTATTCAGTTTTTGTAAATTAATTTATATTTAATTTACGATCTTAAAAATATAAAATTTAGTTTATAATTTTAAATAATAAATTAAACAAATAAATTATTATATTTTATAAATTTATTTATATAAATAAATTTTAATTTATTATAAAATATTATAATAATATTTAAAAAATATTCTTTAATTAGAGTATTATATTTTTAGGTTAAACCTACATTTAATTATAAATAAATTTATAAAAATAATTTAATTTATTTAAATGTTTATAGCCTTACTCGTTCAAAATTTAGATCGAATATTAATAAAATAGGCTTATTTTAATATTTTTTTTTTATAAATGAAATATATATTAATAAATATATTAAGTTTTACAACAATAATATCTAGTGTATTAGTTATAACTTCTCAAAATCCAGTAATATCAGTAGTATATTTAATTTCTGTATTTGTAAATGCAGCAGGTTATTTAATATTATCTGGAATAGGTTTTCTAGGTTTATCATATATAATTGTATATGTAGGTGCTATAACAGTATTATTTTTATTTGTAATTATGATGATAAATATATCATTAACAGATATAATAGATACTGGAAAACAATATACTAAAAATTTACCTTTAGCTTTTGTAGTTGCTTCATTATTTCTATTTGAAATGTTTAATATTTTACCATTTAGTTTTAATAATGTATCTAGTTTAAATTTTATCTTTGATACTATAACTAATTTTAATTTATTTATTTGAAATAATAATGAATTAAATTTTATTAATAATATTCATACAACTTATCAATCTAATATTGCAGATACTACATTTATCTCATTTAGTCAAATAGAAGCTATAGGACAATTAATTTATACTTATGCTGCTGTATTATTAATAATATGTAGTATTATTTTATTATTATCTATGATTGCACCTATATTCATATCATTAAATAAAAAATAAATTATTTAATATATTCAAATATTATTTTTAAATTTATATAAATTTACCCCTTTTCTAATATAATTAAAATTATAAATATATATTACAATGAAAATATAAATATAAATCTTTTGATTATAATTAATATTATAAATCTAAAATTTAAAGAAAATTAGTAAATATTTATTTAAATAAATATAATTAATAATTTTTAATAATATGAAAAAGATTATTATAAATAGAGTTGAGTTTACAGATGGTTTCTGTAGTAGATCTGCAAAATCTATAAAAGTAGGGTTCAATTCCCTCTTAACTCTAAAATAATTAATAAAAATTTTTATTTAAATTTTTAATTAAAAGAAATCTATTAATTATATATTTTGATAATTAGTAAATATTTATTTCAATAATTATAAAATAGAATATAATTATAATAAATTCTCTTAGTTCAATGGTAGAACTGCATTCTTCTAAAGTGTTAATTTTGGTTCGAATCCAAAAGAGAATAGAATTTAATTAATTTTAAAATTAATATTATTTCTATAATATTAAAATTAATATTAATACAAATCCCTATTAAATTAGGTTGATTATAAAAATAAATTTATTGTTACAATGTCTTTTACTTATATTTAATTATATTTATATAAATTAAATATATTAAATAAAAATTTATTATAATAAATCTACTTATAAAAATATTTAATTTATTTTATTTTATTTTATAATAAATAAAAAATATATATTTTTTATAAGTTATGTTGTTAATTTTAATTAACTATTTTAATCGATATTTATATTTATGAAAATTGTAATTTATGACTATATTTAAATTTATATATTTTAATTCTTTTTGTAATTAATAAAAATATAAAAATTAAGTGAATAGTCTATTATAAATATAAATATAAATAAAGATGATAATTATATTTATTTATGAATACAAATAATTTAATTTTAATTTTATTAAATGTATTAATTAATTTATTAGATGTATTAGCAGTAATATTACCTATATTATTATCAGTAGCTTTTATGACAATAATAGAAAGAAAACAATTAGCAGCTCATCAAAGAAGAGTTGGTCCTAATACAACAGGTTATTATGGTTTATTACAACCTTTTAGTGATGCTCTTAAATTAATAGTTAAAGAAACTGTTATACCATCTCAATCTAATAAAATATTATTTTATTTAGCACCTGTATTTTCTTTAATATTTAGTTTATTAGGATGAGGTATAATTCCTTTTGGACAAGGATTAACATTATTTGATTTTTCATTAGGAATATTATATACTGTAGCTTTATCTTCTTTAGGAGTATATGGAGTTTTATTTGCTGGTTGATCAGCTAATTCTACTTATGCTTTTTTAGGTTCTTTAAGAAGTACAGCAGCTATGATTAGTTATGAATTAATATTAAGTTCTGCTTTATTAATTATAATAATATTAACAGGTTCATTTAATTTTACAACAATAATTGAAAATCAACAAGCTATTTGATATATTATACCATTATTTCCAATATTTATATTTTATTTTATATCTATTTTAGCTGAAACATCCAGAACACCTTTTGATTTACAAGAAGCTGAATCTGAATTAGTAGCTGGATTTTTCACTGAACATTCTAGTGTACCTTTTGTTTTCTTCTTTTTAGCTGAATATGCTTCAATAGTTTTATTTAGTTGTATTACTTCTATATTATTTTTAGGTGGATATCATATGCCTGAATTATTTATTAATGATTCTGTAATTAATTTACAATCTATTATACTTGGATTAAAAACATGTATATTCTGTTTTATGTTTGTATGATTTAGAGCTACTTTACCTAGAATGAGATATGATGCTTTAATTGATTTATGTTGATTAAATTTATTACCTGTTTGTGTAGCTTTCATTATATTAGTTCCTAGTATCTTAATAGCATTTAATATCTCACCTTATTAATGTATTTATAATTTAATTATAAATAATTATTTAATATATAAAATGTATTAATATATTTATAAATATATTATTTAATATATTAAATTAATTTTATTTTCTTATCCCCCTTTTTATATTATAAGAAATTATAAATTTTGTTTTTTAATTAAAAATATTTAATAAAATAATACAATTTATTTTATTTGTATTTACAAATTAAAATTAGACTTTAATATATAAATTTTAGAATAAAATTTATATATTTAATTTATAATTAATATTACTTAATTTTAAGATAAAATTTTTGATTTTATATGATAGTTTTAAATTAATAAATTAAATTAAAAGAGATACTAAATATTGCAATTTAAAGCATATAAAATAAAACAATAAAGTATAATATAATTTATTGTTTAAATATTATAAGAATTTAATTTTGGTTCCGATTGAACGTTGTTCAGTAGTTTAAGACATGCAAATCATTATTTTTAATAATTATTATATAAAATTATATAATATTATAAGAAATAAGGTGTAAAGGTGAGGATAATAAATAAGTTACTTTATAATTTCCATAAATAGGAAATAAATTTAATTATTAATAAATATAATAATTAAAATAAATTAGATAATAATATTTAATTTATATTAAAGGAAATTTTCTGTTATAAAATACTATTTATTTTGATTAGGTAGTTGGTAAGGTAAATGCTTACCAAGCCGACGATCAATAGCTAAGTTTGAGAGAACATATGGCCACATTGGAAATGAAATCTCCCAAGTAGTTTAATACTACCAGCAGTCGAGAATATTAGTCAATGCTCGAAAGAGTGAACTAGCTAACTGAAATCAATTAAAAAATTGATAACATAAGGGAAAATAATGATATTACCTTATTATTAGTGTCGTCCAAAACTGGTGCCAGAAGACTCGGTAAGGCCAGAGACATAAACGTTAATCGTCTTAATCAGGCGTAAAGGGTTTGTAGGCGGCTTTTAATTAATTTATAAATTTGAAATAAAGATAAATAAATTAAGAATAAAAGCTAGAATCAAATAGAGGATATATTAAATAATGCTTAGAGTAGGTCTGATATCTTTAAATACTAAGTAGAATATTAAAGGCGAAAGCTTTTTTCCATTAATGATTGACGCTCAGAAACGAAGGTGAGGATAGGAAATAGGATTAGATACCCAAACTACCCCTCTCTGTCAACGATGAATGGTAATTATTAATAATAAATTTATTAATGATAATGTTAACACGATAACCATTCCGCCTTGTGAGTACAACTGCAAAGTTGAAAACAAAAAAATTAGTCGGTTTCGGAGCAAACGAAGTGAAGCATGTTATTTAATACGATAATCCGCGTAAAACCTTACCAGTTCTTGAATAAAAACTTTTATTTTTTATATTTTTATATAAATTATATAAAGGAATGTTTTAATTTTAAAATAAATAAATATTTTAAAATAATAAATAAAACATTTAATACAGGTGTTGCATGGCTGTCTTCAGTCCGTATCGTGAGAACTGAGGTTAATTCCGCTAACGGACGAAATCCCTATTGTTAATTTAATATATTATTTACATACTTAACAATTAATGATTCTTATAAAGTTTCATTTGGGGCTAAGACAAGTCGTTATGGCCCTTATGAACTGGGCTATAGACGTGCCACAAAAACTTTTACAAAGTGATGCTAAACTTTTTCTTAAATTGAATTAAATAAAAATAATCGAAAGATTAATAATTCAATTAATTTTTTTTAATTTTTTAATAAGAAAGTTAAATTTAGAAAATAGGAAGAGCTAATCAATAAAAAAAGTTAAAATATAAATTTAGACGGATTGTTTTCTGCAATTCGGGAACATGAAGAAGGAATTTCGAGTAATCGTTGATAATAAGCGCAACGGTGAAACTAGCATCCGTGATGAACTAACTGTCTGTCGCTGGGAAGAAGCTTATATTGATGGAAATGGGAATATAATTATAAATTTTTCATAATTAAATTTAGATTTATATATATTATAAATTTAAATAGTTATTTTATTAATTTAATATTATAACGGTTATGTTAAACTAATTAGTTTTTATTAATTCAATTGAGTAACATCTCAAAAGTCATAGCAAGGTAGCCGTACTGGAAAGTGCTGCTGGAAAATAAATAAATTTTACCCCCTTTTTTATTTATAATTGTAAGAGATTAGTTGAGTGGTTTAACAGCATATTTACACTATGCAGACAGAGTTTCGATTACTCTATCTCTTATTTCTAATTCATAAGTAAAAATTTTAAATATAATGTTTAATTTTAATTAAATATTTTTAAATTATATTATTAATTAAATAATATTTGATGTAAACATTTATTAATTTACGAGTGTGCCGAAATTTGGTAGCCGGGTAAATTTTAGGTATTTATGAATTTATATTCGTAAGAGTTCAAATCTCTTTGCTCGTATAAATATAAAATCTTTTTTTTATTTCCTGCAACCAAATTAAAATCTAAATAAATTAATTAATATTAAAATTTTAATAAAAATTAAATAAAATATATTAGAAATTCATTTATATATTAGCTAAATATTATATTCTTTTTATAAATTATATTTATTTAAATTATAATCTAAAGTTTGATACAAAATTAAATTTTTGTAACATCTTTAGCTAAATTGGTAAAGCGTTTGCCTTCGAAGCAATTAATTATTGGTTCAAATCCAGTAGGATGTAATAAAGTTAATTATATAAAATTTTAATAAAATTTATTAAAATATTATTAAAATTAATATTAAAAAATAAATATATAAAAATAAAAATAAAAGTAATGATGTTTATTAGTATCATGATTCTTATAGTGGCAATAGCCCTACCTTCAATAAATAGAAATATTTCACCAAATTTATATTTAAGAATATCTTCATTATTATTACTTTATACTGGAACATTAGTTTTTAATGCTTTTTATATTCAGTCAATTGGATCAGGTATAGGTATATATAATGGTTTATTCCAAATTACTTTATTTACACAATTATTTGATATAGTTATAATATTAACAGGTTCTGTAATATTAATAGCTTGACCTTTAATAAATCATAAATTTATAGATAATAATCTAGAATTAAATGAAAAAAGTCATAATATATTATCAATTAATAATTATAGAATAAAATATTCAATAATAGTATTAATATCAACTTTAGGTTCTTTATTATTAGTATCTTCTTCAAATTTAATAACATTATATTTAAGTTTAGAATTACAATCTTTTGGAGTATATATATTAGCTTCTTTATATAGACATTCAGAATTAGCAATATCTGCAGGATTAAAATATTTTTTATTAGGTAGTTTAGCTTCTTGTATTATATTATTAGGTTGTGGTTTAATTTATACTTTCACAGGATTAACTAATTTAGATTCAATATATAGTATGATATCAGTAGTTGATAATAATAATATTTTATTAGGTTTTAGTTTAGGTTTAATATTAATTTTTATAGGATTATTATTTAAAATAGCAGCAGCACCTTTACATAATTGAGCACCAGATGTATATGCAGATAGTGCTACAATAATAACAACATGATTAACTATTATGCCTAAAATATCTATTTTATTAATATTATTTGAAATACAAACTCATATTAATTTAATAGATAATATTAATTTAATATTAGAATTAAATCCTTTAAATAATATAATTAATAATAATATTTTAAGTTTTAATAATAATTATTTATGAAGTAAAAATTTATTATTAATAAGTTCATTATTATCATTATTAATAGGTACAATATTAGGTTTAGCTCAATCTAAAATAAAAAGATTATTAGCTTATAGTACTATATCACATATAGGATTTATTTTATTAGCTTTAGCTATTAATTCAGAACAATCTATAGAAGCTTTAATCTTTTATATAATACAATATACTATTACAAATTTAAATACTTTTTTAATAATTATATTATTTGGATATATAATAAAAAATTCATATAGAGATTTAATACAAAGTATAATGATTGAAGATGAAACAGGAACAGAAAATGATATAAATTATATTTCAGAATTAAAAGGTCAATTTTTCTTAAATCCTGTATTATCAATAACTTTAACAATTTGTTTATTTAGTATGGCTGGTATACCTCCTTTAATAGGATTTTTCTCAAAACAATTTGTATTATATTCAGCAATTCAAAATGGATATTATTTTATGTCTATAATAGCTATTATTGTAAGTATAATAAGTGCTTCTTATTATTTAAAAATAATAAAAATATTATTTACAGAAGAAGAAAATACATCTGAATATAGTGATAAAGAATTAAAAATAATTAATAATTTAAATTCTAATTCAGAAATAGAAATAAGTAGTACTAATAGTTTTATTATATCTACTTTAACATTATCTATTTTATTATTTGTTCTTAAACCATCAATTTTATTAAATAGTACAACAATACTTTC
>Ga0208986_1000021_pt1 | contig 10472 bp, 4 predicted proteins | sample MedBloCAOM1_O2_FD_187844 | JGI IMG/M metagenome (GOLD analysis project Ga0208986, IMG submission 187844) | Forest soil microbial communities from El Dorado National Forest, California, USA - Mediterranean Blodgett CA OM1_O2 (SPAdes) (version 2) | ecosystem: Environmental > Terrestrial > Soil >... | reverse complement strand
TAAAAATAATCAATCAGGTTGTGAACATATAAGACCGGGTGCAGTCATGATTCCTTTTGGTAAAATTAGTAATCCTTCTCGTGCTAATATGAAGCATCAGATGGAAGCCTTGATTCATCATTTCAAATTTTTCTCTAATGGTATAATAGCTCCCGAGGGTATCATGTATACAGCTGTCGAAGCACCAAAAGGAGAATTTGGCACATTATTAGTCTCTTATAAAAATAATACTAAGCTCTACAGATGTCATATTCGTGCTCCAGGATTTCATCATCTAGCAGCTATTCATCGGTTAGCCCAGAATCATTCATTAGCAGATGTCGTTGCTATTATAGGCACGCTTGATGTAGTGTTCGGCGAAATTGATAGATAAAGCGTTATGATTTTTTGATATAGGGTTTTACGTTAGATGTATTATATATATCATTATTAGGCAAAAAGCATATGATGAGATCATCTGAAACCTTTTACTCTTCTTTTGTTATGTCTAAACTAACAATATCTCATTTAAACCTTGATCTGTTTGTAGATCAGGTGTAGTTTTTAAAATGGCTACTAGAGGCAGCCACCAATGACTGATCACGACACAGTAGGACTATAAAGCTATGCGCAAAGAATGATGAAATCTATCGACCTTTCCTTTAGGCTGAGAACTCTATACATATAGTTTATATATTTGCTAGTAAAATCACGTATCCCTAGATTAAACCAATACTCGGCTAGACCATAAGCATCTTTCTGCAGAATGACTGTTTTCATATTATAGTAAAAAAGCTCACGGGAACTACTTTAAGATCTACTCTTTCCCTATTGTGAGCACCTTTTATAGATAAAGTGGTTGTGCAAGTGGTGCAGTTATAGAGGTGAAGTAAAAACCTCTATGATCTAAGAATAATAACTATACGAAGAAGAATACATTTATGAATGAGCAATAGAGGTGGGAAGAGTTTAATTATTAGCTATAATGGAGTCAATAAACTTTTTAAAGAAGCTAAATAGCTGGGATTTAAAGAAAGAGACAGGAAGGTGAGTGAAATAAGTCTGCAACGATCTATTAAAAGTGACTTTTAATAAGCTATAGTTTTCACAATACCTGGGATAATAGGACTATGCTTATGTGGGAAGATGCTGTTTTCGAGGGTATTTTAAGAAATACCTATGCTTTTATACTAATATGTTCCCTAGTAGGTATCGATTCGTAAGATATAGATTTAGACAAGCTATAAAACTTTGGATTGAGTGTCATATAGTATTCCTCGATTTAGTAACTTTACTTCGATGAATGGTCAATCATAATACTGTAAGTTTAAAATATACTCTTAAATAAACCTCTGCTATATCAAGGTCTTGATTGTGTATAAGGATAGAGTAAGTTATACGAGATATCAACATATTTAATGATGCAGAACTGTACTATTGATATAGTATGATTCTTTTTACTGGATTTATTTGCAATAGTATTCATTTTGACTTATTTATTAGTGGCATACAGATACACTACTATTTATTACAAGGGTACCAGGATTCTTGTAGTAATAAAAGACTAGTGCAATAAGGAGAATTCTTCGAGGATAAAGTAATGATATGCTATATGCCAAGCTGTTTTTAAGGAGCGAATAAATGATTACTTTTGAACTATATAATGAGGTTCTTTGTTATAGCCTGTAAGCTTTAATAAGATGTCTAATGATTATGATCATACCATTCTATTTGGTTAAAACCTTATGATATATAGGCATACCCCAAAGTACTATCAATATTTAAAGCATTAGCTTTGTAGTTAAGCCTAGAGTCCATATTGAGTAAAGGATTCATATAGAATAACCCTAATCCAAGGAACGTGCTAGTCATGCCTAGTGTACTATTGTAAATTAAACAAATATATAAAGTCATACGATGACACAGAATAGCACCGCTTATGAAAAACTAGGGTTTAACGATCTAGTAACCCTACTAGGATGATGTCTAAACTTTATTCTCTCAAATCGTTATATTCTTGTGCTTTTGTACTTACCTCGTCCAAGAATATTCCGAAGAAATATACACAGACCATTTACCCTTTCCACGTTGATGTGATATACAATCCATTCTATTTGTTACATCACTACTTCTGGAATAATCACGATATCTTCATTAATATAGATGTAGATATATCTAGAAATGTCAGTAGACCACTTGGTAGTACAAATAACTATTTAATGGTAGGGCATAGCTTTTTAAATCCTATCTTTGCATAAACCTGAAATCCTCGATCTAGTAGTTGCTTCTTTACTTATGCACTAGGGTTTTTGCTACCTACTTGGATATATATATATGCGCAATTGTCATATCTATGGCCTCTCTTACTAACGCTACGTGGATAACCATCACATTATTCCTGAGAAGATCATGGCTTCTTATGCTCAAGAGATTTTGGTAAAATGGAGATATAGAAACCATAGTATTAATTATGGACCACTTATATCAATAAAACTTTAGAGATGGTAGTAATAGAGCCCTTCCGCTGAGGTGGATCATAAAAGAAATCCAAGGTAAGAATTCTCAATATGGTTAGGGCGCTGAGGGATCAAAGATTGTACTATGAGATCGTTTTTACGGGATACCTACTTGATAGAGTGGTGTCAAGCTGAACAATTGAATTATTCACTTCTATTAAAGGATAACCAAGAACAGAATATCACTATGAAGCTTATCCTATTACTTATAGAGGAATTACTCTGCCATATAAGTGTTTAACCTGAAAGCGACAATAAATGTCATATTACATGTAAACCTACTTTCAGTTAAGATAAAAAGAGTTAAAGCTGTTATCCGTAATAAGAGATATGTCTAGTATTGCTTGTATCAAAAATACTACCAATCAATAGAGATAACAAGAGTTTCTTTATTATATGAGGTCAAGAATGCTGTAAGGAGCAAAATAGAGAATAGTGCCATAACTAACAAAAGGGTACAGAGTATGCTCAAGTCACAGCAGGAAAGAAGTATCTATTAACTATTATCAAGCTTATTGCATATGTTTAAACTACCCGGCCAAGTCTGCCTGGTAAAGATGATGTGCATAAGTAGTATAAGTCTGTTATACTAGAGTAAACTGGTCAAGAATATAGAGGTAAGCACTGTGGTCCAAATTAAGGTATACGATAATACTACTACTCCTCTATGAGCAAAAGAGCAACCTTATTAATGAGTCTGACTCTGCCCAATACTATTATTTACTGCTTGGATAGTATAACGGATCACCCTGTTGACTAAGTCTACGATGAACGCTAATAATCCATCTATAATATAAAGCTAGCTGTATGACTATATTTAAGTTTAGTGACTTCTATCCAGGATTAGTCTATATTGGAGCTTAAGAATATAGAAGATTCTATGAACCAAATTACAGTTAATACCTCCACTAAATATCTGCTTTTATTTAAAGGAAGACAACTTAGTACTAGTTTAAATGTATATGATTTCCACACTATCAGAATAGCTACTTTAAAATATGACATTAATAGGATCCACTAATGATCAGGTTAAACCCAGAGGGTTACCACAAGTCTTGAGCATACTATATGATGACTTTATTCTTATATAGAAAGCATAACCAACAACAAGGTCGTACAAACCACGATATCACAAGAATAAAGCTAGTTTATATGTTATAAAGAGCTTATTCGTCCTTTATAAGAAGCTAGGTATTTATACCATAGCGATGATATGGAGAATATACAGTATTTTGACCATAACTATGATTTTACACTATGGTTAAAGAATATACAATCCTATTAGTCGATACAGTTTGGTAATACTATTTAAAATACAACTTATGAGAGTAATCGAATTAACACACGTAGTCCTTTAGTTCCTATCAATAGTACATAATGCTGCCTCCATTTGTGGATAGTGATACTACTAAGTACTTAAATCTTTTATTAGGCTCTCAACGTTCGGACACCGGCCCCCCACATCAGCCCTAAGAGACGTGGTTAGCATAGCCACCGCCGGCGTGGGAAGAGGCCCTAACAGGATTACATCCATTCCCACGGAAATAAACCCTGCCGTAAGGGCGGGTTCAATCATATAGCCTGATAGCGGTATCTTTTCCAATAACAACCAAATGGCGATGGAGCCCACGCTGGAATTTATAGCCCGCCGCTTGAGTGATACGGAGCACTATCTCAGGCGCCATGGCCCCTTACCCCATCAGTCCCCAAATAGGGCTTTCCTATCATCTTGAATTGTATCACCACCTACCAGAGGAGGAACGGGCTCAGAGATGGGAGGCGAAGGGGGCAAAGAAGAAGTTCTGGGCTTTCGTGGTAGAGGAATCTATACGTCCGCAAGTAAACAGACTTCTTATCCATAAAGAAATCCATGAGTAAGTAAAAGATTTATGGGTTAATGGTCCAAGTATCATTTAGATGATACCATAGATTTATAGGATTAAGGACATACCAGATAATATAATATAAGCAGGATGCTGTAATACCTAGTTGAAGCAACACTTTAGACTAATCCTGTATGTCAGGAAAGAACAAGTAAAAAGGATTCTAAAATTATCCCTTATAGATAAAGGCATCATTTATTCTAGTCTTTTTTTTAGGTTTAGATTCAACCTTTGTCTAAAGAATTAACCCTTAATAATATTGATTACGCTATTATGAGTCTGGAGCATCTGCGAGGATCAGCGATCACCTGAGGATGACTATATGTTACCTAATCAATTGGTTTTTATACAACTGCTCTGCTAGTTCGTTAATCGCCAATAGTGATGAAATCAGTAGCTGTGAATATACTTGTATCAAGATGATAAACCTAGTAATATAGCTTTAGCTATAAAAGATCTCTTAAATATAGACAGTTATATCCTCTTACTATTGTAACAGATATCAGAAAGTCATCAAGGAATGTACTGAAGAGTAAATTGTGATGAAATCCTTAGAATTTACTAAACCAATTTTGATAAGAGTATCTAGGCCAAGCATGCTGATGATGTTAGGCATAATAACATAATCCCTAGTCAATTACCTGCACAATATCTTGCTCATGGTAAGGAAACCATACACGAGACCAATAAAAGCATTGTGCTCCTTTAGTAGCCACTTATAATACTGCTGAAGTCTTGCTTTTTCATGATCCTCATTAACAAAAGTCTTTGATCTTAATGTACAGAATGCGATGAAACATGTCTCTAGGTCTAAATAAGAAAGACTGAAAGGACACATTATTATGGATAGCTATATAGTTTACTATGGCCCAGTTGAGTAAATAGATAACGTTACTATTAAGCTTAAGGACGTAAAGAATAACGAGATATCCAAGCTAAAGGCGATACTGCTATTAATACGTACAGTATGCTGATTAAATCTGTATCCTTTCTATAGGTTAAATAATAAATCTACTATCAAGTGTATGATACAAAGTAAACTTCTTCTAATTTTAATAACTAGCCGATCAAGCAGATTAACCCTGGTATAACATCCCTAGAACCCTATACAAGTGTCATTACTGGATAAGAAGACCCTTTTCGGATGGAACTATTCAGCCTCCAGCACTAATACAATCCCGCATTTATAGAATTATCTTGTCCATAGCACCTGGGCTCCTGATTGCTGTAGTAAGTCCACTGTCTCAAGCCCATCTCCTAGCATACAAACTGTTCTTGATATACCAAGGTTTTTGACCCCATCAGCATGAATAGGTGCTCCTATTACTATAAATAATCCACCATGTCCTCCGGCTGCAATGGGATATCTGCTCCTCTAGCAACAAGAGAAATGTCTATGGAGGACTTAGAAACAAATATCCGTACCAGGAAAGTCAAGATTGAATACATAGGCACACTCATACAGGACTCTAACCAACTATTTGAAGGAACTGCGCTTAAATAAGAAAGAAAGCAACGCTCTAGAGAGCAAGCTAAATAAATTAGCTGCTCAACACTTTAAAAGAAAAGACAATGAGAACCAAGTGAAAGATATAGGAGATTGACCAAATAAGTGATTTTCTTCGGCAAGACACCATTAATTACTCTGTATGGATGAAGAGCAATAATCTAGCGTTATTAAGTACTGAGATGCGCCAGAGTCCATCTACACCTAAACAAATACTTTACCATCTCATCAGGATAATCCAACCTTAGCGAATAACAGAGCAAATTACTGAAATAGTTACTGATAGGTCAAAAACAACGTATCTTCGCAGGTGGAAGCGAGATACAAGCAGAAGTCGTATAGCTCCTATCTAACTTAACTCGGTTGTCCTGAGTCCCCAGAAACACCTGTAAGATGAACTAGTCCTAAAGTTACGGAGGATGTTTGTCATGGATTATTAGCTGATACTTTTAAAGAGATGCCAAAAAGGTGAGGCACTTTTATGTTTTATCATGACTACAGTGAAACCATATCATTTGTGTACGCAAATAGATCGTAATTGATAATATCTACCAGAGCTAGCTGTTCTAATAGCACAATAATAGAAATAAACTGTCCTATCACTAATGGAGTTACTAAGAAAGGAAAACGGGCTATTATGACAAAGTGTATCATGGCTAAAGTAGTGACGAATAAAGGAGATATCAAATCTAATAACGGTGAAGTTACTAATATACAACTATCTAAGTCTAAAAGGATATCCATTCGCACTAAGATAATCCTAAAAGCAGTCAATCTTAACCTCTAGTAATTCTATCAGCTAAGCAAGTATGGATATTATAAAACCTCGTAAAAGCACTATTAAAGGCAGTGTAGTAAGAAGACTAAGCTGTCTATGAGGAAAAAGCGGATAAGCCTAACACGAATGAAATAGATAAGGAGAACTCTATCAGTAAATTGAAAAGGAATACAGCTATAAGCAAGCATAAAACTGTTATCAAGTATAAAGGTGGTCTAGGTCCTAAAAGAGAGAATAAAGGAGATATCTAGTCTAACAATCGTAAAGCTAAAAGGATCACCCATATCAAATGGAACAAATCTGCTATCAAGCATAAAGACGGTGCTATTAAGAAAAAAGGTACTAAGCATGAAGTAGTTAACAAGAATAAACCAGATATCGTGTATAAAGACGGTGGAGTTAATAAAATAGAGCATAAAACAGGTAGAAAGCGTAAGGACGATAAAGAGGATAAGCAGAAGTCTATTAATAAAGCAAAAAGGAGCAAGAATAAAACAGATATCAAACCTAACGATGGTCGAGGTAAATAAGACGTTGATGCTATATAGAGTAATGCTTGAAGAAGCAATAATCCCACCAATAAAAGATATAGACAAGCTTAGCTTATTACTTGTCATGGTATATATCATCCCGGATAAAGGTGTTTAAGAACACTGTAGCGTTCATACAAAAAGTGATTTATAAAGATAAGACTAGTGTGGAAGCCAGGGCTAATCTTAAGTTGATATAATAGGATATCATTATTGTCTGATGAAGAACTCCTTATTATGATGTTTATGAATATGTTAATCCCTACGATACCCCTGAAGAAATAACTGATAAGGAAGAACCTACTCATGATTTGTAACTTAATAGTACCGGACTATCTTTTGAAAAAGAATCCTAGCTGGACTAAAACCGATGTTGTCAACCAAATCAGGATTTGCTAATTCTCTTTGTTATCTATTATAAAAAAGGAGGAGAGTACTAAATCGACTAAGAATAAGCTGAATATTACCTCTAAAGTCGATGAAGTTAATAACGTGATCACCCATCACTAAGACTTCTTTAATTTTAGTTGTAAAATGCTTATTATGATAGTAAGATCAAAGCCCCTCAATTAAATCTTTGATTGAGAAGACAAGTAATAAAGAGAAACCTAGAGTAGAGAGTTCCACCATTACCAGAGATGATAATGTCAGCATGCTGACAAAATTAGCCCTTATCAAAAAGAGTCCAAAACTACCAGTAAAAGGAGAAAAGAGGTCCACATTGGTGAAATAACAACCAGAACTAGATCCTATATTGCAAAAGAGTATATGTCTAATCCTGGTAAAGCAGATAGAAGTGCAAACTGTCTATTAGGAAAAGGCATATAGTATAAAGATGGTGGAGTTAATAAAATAGAGTATAAATTAGATAAGCCTACAGACAGCAGCTAATAAAAGAGGTTTAAGTGGAAATGAGCTAATAATGAGGACCAATTTACTTGACTTGCTAGGAATAACATATAATATGGACCAGTAGATTCTATCACTAGAAAGAAATAGTATTAAATGTACTGTAAAGAATAATAATCGTCTTTTAAAGCTGAAATATAGAAGTTTCAGCAGCTATTAACTGCTTGGCAAAAAGCATACGGATAATCTTCTTATAACTAATTGTATTCTCTATGGACAAGTCATAAAAAAGAAATTGAGTAATAAACTTATGACCAAGTCTAAGATAGTACTATCTATTGCCAAACCTAAAGTCGATAAGAATGAACATATTGACCTTGTCAAGAATAAGGGCTTGATAAATAACCCTATCACCAAGTCTAAGGAGAATTTAACTAGTAAGTATACCAGTATAAAAAGCACAATCAAGTATAGTACGTAGTCTATTATGAGATAACTGTCCACTTTCGACAAGGAGGAGTTTCCTCTTGTGCTAAAACAAGAGCATTTCCATTACTAATCAATAATAGTCATCATGATAGACACTCTATTTAATCCTTATATAAATCTCTCTAATCGTATGAATGTCCTAAAAGGATAAACCTAGATCCACTGCTTTATTAGAATCAACGTATTTTAAGTACTAGAACTATGCTTTTTGCTAGTTTAGCTAATCGAGTTAAATCTAGTAGCTTCTGTCCTATTCTTATCTTAGCCGCGATATCTATACATCATATTTAGCAGATAGAGTAATATCTCTTGAATTAAACATATAACAGTACAGCATCTTTAAAAATGCTAGAAGCCTATGGAAAAGCTTCAATTTACAATATAAGCAAAAAATAGAGTCATAAACAGTTGGTTTGCCAACATTGACCACTCCTAAAAAAGATAGGATTGCATAGCCTACCAAAATCACGAATCTATCCATGCACAACGATTACCTAATTTCCCCTTAGAGCTGCAGAATCCGTTTTCTTTGAAAGAACTGTGTGTTCTACGAATCCAATGCCCATGCCCATGAGGATATGGTATAGAAGGGTAAAAGGGATCATATCTAGATAAGTTATCACTAGAGAAAAAGAGTGAACACCCTTATAAAGTAATTTCTTTCACGCTAATTAAATGGATATCCTTTTATCATCTTAGAGAGCTATAGGATTTATATGGAATCTATGCTTTTGCCAATAGTCCATATATAGCACACTTATCGAGTAACTCGAAATTCTCTCTATATCTACTCTAATTATCATGCTATACAGAAAGCAATATAATCTAATTCTAGTTTATCCTTTTATTCTCCTTGGATGACTATGCTAAGCATAATTCGTGTACTGAGCTCCATACACATATCTTATGCTATATTGGATATTATTTACTCTATTGGGCTCTCCAGTCTTATAATATAGTATCCTACAGTAAGTATGTGAACAAGTTCCACCAACTGTTATGATAGGCTAGAATGTTGATTTTACTATTTCGCCCTAGCACCTACGATTGACCTGCTTATCTACAATAACTCTACTATCATTAAAATAAGCTAGAGAATAAACTAGTAGCTTATACAGAAGCATAACAAGGAACTAGCTTTGTAAACATGGTACTCCCTAGGCAAGGTTATATCTTATATAGTAAAAAGGAGCCTTTTATGCTAGAACCAGCTCGTAATTTTACTAATATAGGGTTCACAAGTATCTATGACTATTGATAGATAGAGTATCTGATTATTAAAACCTTGAGTAGTATACTACAGTATTGATATATCATACAGTAAAATAGTAGATACCCAAGTTGATGGCATTATCTTATTGCAATAGCAATATTTCCCCTAGATAGGATTAGATATTAATGATCATAGTCCTAAAGAAGATTGTTCCTGTTTAGACAAAGAAGATCTATCTAAGAATACTCTGTACTTGGGAACAAGCCCTGCTATTACAAGATTACTTAGTTCTGCTGTAATATTTCTATTGAACATTCTGACACTCCTTGTTAAAAGCTATAACATGCTAAGGTTTGGATCCTTTATTGTTATGCTCTACTTATTAACCAAAGAGTAGATTTCTTGGTATGATAGAAATAGGATGAGCTTTTTACTGAGCCTGCATAAAGTACAGTCCTTTTCTATTACAGGATACTTATGATGTTTATTAAGCAATACAAGCTTGTTATTTACAAGATAGTATCCTTTTACTGCTTTTAGACAAAAGGCCACAGGCTGAAGCAGTATTGTGTTTCTCCTCAGAGGAACAACGTGGGAACCAGGAAACAGGTCTCGCTTTTTGGACGACCTGGCTACTCCACATCCTCGCTGCTATGACCCTACCTCTTCTCAAAGAAATCTATGTCCAGCCTTACGCTAACTCGTTACCACTCATAGCCAATGGAACA
>Ga0208986_1000020_pt1 | contig 10574 bp, 13 predicted proteins | sample MedBloCAOM1_O2_FD_187844 | JGI IMG/M metagenome (GOLD analysis project Ga0208986, IMG submission 187844) | Forest soil microbial communities from El Dorado National Forest, California, USA - Mediterranean Blodgett CA OM1_O2 (SPAdes) (version 2) | ecosystem: Environmental > Terrestrial > Soil >... | reverse complement strand
GTTCCGCAATTCCGTTCCTCGGGTCGTTTGTCTGACCCAGCTAAGTCATGCAACCGACAGAGCTAGCTCGATGCTAGGTCTTGCACCGCTCTCCGGCGTCGCTTTGAAATAATGCATTGGCCTCGCTGTTATTTGGAACACTTCGCAAATCTCTCCGTTGGATCGTCTCATTCAAACAGGAGAAGCAGGTGAATAAAACATTTTTAACAACCACTTTCGTATTGGCGCTGTGCACCTCGCTCGCGCACGCGCAACCCAGCCAAGGCCAAGCCGGAGCGAACACCGGCCCGACGAGCAACTCGGCAAACAGTCAAAGCGCGCCGGCCTCGCAAAACAATTCGATGCAAGGCGGCACGACTAGCGGCGTGTCTTCAGGCGGCGTCTCCGGCATGACCACAAGCGGCGGTGCCAACGGTAACCCCGGCGGGATGCCCAAAACGACCACTGGCCCCACCGGCCCGGCGTCCAAGGACGAATCTCCGCCGAAATAAATCAAACGTGACTGTAATAGGCCCGGCAGTCTCCGACTGTCGGGCGATCTTCTTCCACCGGGCCAAATACGTTGCGCTCCGATGGCGACATGCTGGCCGACAAAATGAAGGCCGCCGGCAATGACGTCGCTCCCAAACTCTACGCAGGAGTAACGCACGAATTCTTCGGCATGGATGCCGTGGTTGCCAAGGCAAAGGAAGCGCAGGATTTTGCCGTGTCGCAACTTCAGAAAGGTTTCAGCGCACCAGCCGGCACGGTCGGCAATGCAACGTCCGGCAGCAGCCGCCGAAATGACTTCAAACTGACGCCGGCCGCGGACTGCCGCAATCCGCGGCCGACGTATTGAATGGTTCAGGATCGCGATTACGCGTAAGCCGGTCGATGCCCTTAACTCGACGACCTTCGATTATGGCCCAGCAACATCTCGTAGTGGGATTTCACCACCTCATAGCATTCACACGCGGTGTCTTTCACGCCTTCGACATCGAGAAATTGAATTTTTCCCCGGGTGTATTTGATCAACCCCGCTTGTTGCAAAGTATGCGCCACCACCGTCACGCTGGTGCGCCGGACCCCAAGCATTTCGGCTAGATACTCTTGCGTGAATTGTAGCGTGTCCATGCGCGCCAAGTCGCGCGCCCGCAACAGCCAACGGCACAGCCGCGCCTCGACATTGTGGTTGGCCATGCAGGCCGCGGATTGTTGGGCCTGGGCAAACACCGTCTGCTCATGGCGGATCAGCACCGAGAGCAGCGTTTCGCTCTGCAAGGCGGCCGCCCTGAGGGTGTTCGCGTCGCATACCAGAACTTCGCCGGCGAGCTGTATCACGCCCTTGCTCAAAGAAATCTTGCCGTCCAGCGCGGAGGAAGCCGAGACCACGCCGTCGCATCCGACCATTGCTGCTTCGACCGTTTCACCATCCGAAAGGCCTACGACCAGCGAGACGATCGCGGTCAGCGGAAAATAGGAGGTCAGGACCTCGCCGCCGGCTTCGAATAACACCTGATGCTGGTTGACCCGCATGAGCTTGAGATGGGGCTGCAACAGCGCGAGGTCGCCCTGCGGCAGGGAAGCCAATAACAGATTCTGGCGGTGCGGCATGAGCGGGCTCCCTGAAGACAGGCGGGAGCGCAAAATTACTCTCAGCTATCGGCGCCTACGGCATAGCCGATAATGCCGGGAGGGTACGCCCGGTAGCGTACATAGCCAGACCTAAATGCGGGCTCCGCGCTTATTTAATCGCTATGTACGGCAGGGAGCAGACGAGGCCAGCTAATTTGGTCTTGAATATCTGGCGAAGGCGCGGGCCGATCGATGCCGGATTTCAGGGTCTATTTCATAGGCGATGACGGCCACATCCAAGGAGTACGCGAACTCGCCAACATGACCGAAGCTGAAGCTATCGAACAGGCCAAACAACTGCTGGACGGCCACGATCTAGAAGTGTGGGAAGGTGAGCGGGCCGTCGCCAACTTGAGCAAAAACGGCGATTAAGGCGCAGTACGCATAGCTGCGATCGTGACAGCAATCGTCAGTGCGAAGCTTTGGAGTCCGCGTCGGATACCGTGGGCCAGCCAGCGAGGTCACCACTCGGCGAGTGGGTGGGCGGCAGCATGGCCTTGATAGTGATCCCTAGGGAGCAAACTATAGCAGGTCACGCATACACATTCTGACCAAGGCACGTGGTGTGGGTCGGATAGGGTTGTCGACTCGCATTGAGTTCCTTGGCAGCAGCAATTGCCGCCGTGGTCAAGCAATCGAGGCTTCTATCGCCGTTCAACGCGCATTCTATGATCTGTCTCGCGATATAGCGGCGCGACCTGTGTTTCTGCCGGCCGGTCGAAACAAAACCGCAGGCTTGCTCCAACGCGATCTCCATTTTTGTGAGAGTCCGACGGTCAAAACTTTCCAGAATCAAGAAAGGCCCGCTAGCATTCGCGCGGACGCCTGCGAACTCTGAACCAACTTTCTCCAGAACGAACGGTCGCTTCGCTTCCATTAATTCAATCATCTACCTCGCCTCTCAAAACCAAAGGCTCTGCGAGCATGAATGTTCGCTTATTTTGAACGGAGATCCTTGAATTGGCGGATCGCGACAGCGAGTTCGCGATCCGACATCGGCCTAAAATTCTCCTCCCCAGGGGATCTTTTAATGGACGTCTTGCCAAGTGCGCGCCCTTTGAACAAGGACATCTGCCGCAGCCAAGACAAGGCCGGAAAACGCCACATGACTGAACCTCAAATGCGCAGTTGCGCGAACCGCAAGGGAATAGAACACAACCAATGCATCGAGCCGACGCTTTAGGGCTGAACGAGCTGCTGAGACAGCCGAACTACAATTTTCAAGACTCTTGGAACCAACAGGATGGCGCCACCTTATCCTTTGCGGGAAGGCGCGTAGTATCATTTGATAGGCCAAGTACAGGTCGTGCATGACGAACGCCCATCAAGTCCTGATCCATAAACTCCGGGAACATTCTCGCCTGAGCGGCGAGGATATCGATGGAATATGCGCATTGAGCTATTCCACCAGGGAGCTGAAACCGAATGAGGACCTGATTCGGCAAGGCGACGATCCGAGCGTTTCTGCTCTGGTGCTGTCAGGCATGGTTGCGCGCTATCACTTGCTTCAAAATGGCGGCAGGCAATACCTCTCGTTTCACATGGCCGGAGACATGCCCGACTCGCAGGCGCTTTTTATCGACCGAATGGATCATGCCGTTTGCGCGATCGGACCGGCGCTGATTGCAAGTGTACCACACAGACAGTTGCTCGCGTTATTCAACCGCCAGCCGTCCGTTGCATTTGCAATCTGGCGGGAAACGCTGATTGACGCCGCGATCTTCCGTGAAGCCATCACCAACAACAGCGCTAGAGCTATGCCAACCCGCATGGCCCATCTCTTCTGCGAATTATTTTATCGCGCTCGCGCCTCGGGCTTGACCGCCGGGTCCACCTATCGGGCGCCGATCAGTCTTGTTCAATTGGGAGAGGCGCTCGGCATGTCCATCGCCACCGTTAACCGCACCCTGCACGAGCTTCGCGCCTCGCGCGCGATGGACTTTCAGAATGGGGAACTCATTGTCAAGAACTGGCGCAGGTTAGCAGAATTAGGCGAGTTCGATCCGCATTATCTGCATCTTAAAAGGCCTGCGTCGATGCGAGCTGATGCAACGCTCTAAGATGACCCGATATCCAGGCAGCGCAACAATGGCAACTTGGCAACATGGAATAATGATCAGCTTCTGCCGGTGTCTTCGCGCGCTAGAAAGTTGAACTTAGGTCGATCTGGTGCGTTTCGATAGACATCTTGGGGCGCACTAATGAATCAGGCTCCTGTTATCAACGTCGCAGCGCGATCGCGAAACGCCCCAAAGCACCGCGTGCAAGAGGGCCGCCCATTCCCGCTGGGTTCGACCTGGGATGGCCTCGGCGTGAACTTCGCCTTGTTTTCCGCCAATGCGACAAAAGTCGAGCTTTGCCTGTTTGATACTGACGGGTTGCAGGAACTGGAGCGCATCGAACTGCCCGAATATACCGACGAGGTATGGCACGGTTATCTTCCAGACGCCCGGCCTGGGCAGGTCTACGGTTATCGCGTCCATGGCCCCTATTCTCCGAAAGAAGGTCACCGGTTCAACCCCAACAAGCTGCTGCTTGATCCGTATGGCAAACAGATCGTGGGAGACCTGAAGTGGAATGATGCCCTGTTCGGCTACACCATTGGTTCGGACGACGGTGACCTCTCCTTCGACGAGCGGGACAGCGCGCCGTTCATGCCAAAATGTCGTGTCATCGACCCCGCCTTCACCTGGGGCGAAGAACGCAGACCGCAGACGCCCTGGGAAAGGACGATATTCTACGAGGCGCATGTTCGCGGATACACAATGCGCCATCCATCGGTTCCGGCGGACCTGCGTGGCACTTTCGCAGGGTTGATGCACCACGAGGTTATCGACCACATTCGCGACCTCGGAATAACGGCGCTGGAGCTGCTCCCCGTTCATGCGTTTGTGGATGACAGCTACTTGATGCAAAAGGGAAAGCGAAACTACTGGGGTTACAACACGATAGGATTTTTCGCGCCCCAGACCCGGTACCTCTCCGGGCCCTTCGTCAACGAATTCAAGGAAATGGTGTCGCAGTTTCATCGTGCCGGCATCGAGATCATCCTCGACGTCGTTTACAACCACACCGCTGAAGGCAATGAGCTTGGGCCAACGCTGTCGTTCAAGGGTATCGACAACGCTTCTTATTACCGCTTGGCCCCCGACCGGCGCTACTACATCAACGACACAGGTACCGGAAACACCGTCAACCTCAGTCATCAACGCGTGCTTCAGCTGGTGGCGGACTCCTTGCGATATTGGGCGCAAGAGATGCGCGTCGACGGATTCCGTTTTGATCTGGCAACGATTCTTGCCAGGGAACCGACCGGTTTCGACGAAGGCGGTGGGTTTCTGGATGCATGCCGTCAGGATCCTGTCTTAAGTCAGGTCAAGCTCATTGCCGAACCTTGGGATTGCGGACCAGGCGGTTACCAGGTCGGTCGCTTCTCGCCTGGCTGGGCGGAATGGAACGATCGCTATCGCGATACGGTACGTTCGTTCTGGAAAGGCGATGAAAGCAAGATGGCCGACCTCGCCACCCGCCTCTGTGCTTCACCTGATATGTTCAACAAACGCGGCAGGAAACCATGGGCTTCGGTGAACTTCATCACAGCGCATGACGGATTCACGCTAAACGATCTCGTCTCATACAACGACAAGCATAATGATGCTAACGGCGAGGACAATCGCGACGGCCACTCCCATAATCTGTCATGGAATCACGGGGTCGAGGGTCCTACAGACGATCCCGCAATAAAAGCACTGCGCTTCAAGCAGATGCGCAACCTGTTGGCGACGCTTTTGTTCTCTCGCGGGACGCCAATGATCTTGGCTGGAGACGAGATTGCTCGAACCCAGCAGGGCAACAATAATGCTTATGCGCAGGACAATGAGATCAGCTGGATTGATTGGGAGAGCATCGATCAGGATGGCTGGGACCTGTTCGAATTCACCAAGAAGCTGATGGAAATCCGGCAAGGACAACCGCTTTTCCGTCGCGGCCGCTTCTTGACCGGCGCCTTCAACGAACACCTCGGTGTAAAAGACGTTGCCTGGCTTGATCCAAATGCGAGGGAAATGAGCAGTGAGCAATGGACCGATCCCAACGCGCGGTCCTTCGGAATGCTGCTGGATGGCCGAGCGCAGGCGACCGGCATCATCCGCAAAGGTATTGATCGCACTCTGCTGATGATGATCAATGCTCATCACGATAACGTCCGCTTCGTGCTTCCGACGGTGCCGGGCGGCACCACGTGGCAACTGCTGTTAGATACAAACCAGCCGCTTTGGGCGCGGCGTCAGCAGTTGGATGCGGGCGACACGGCCGATATTCCGGGACGATCGCTCCTCTTGTGGGAATTGCAGCCACCCCGATCCTTCATAACCGAACAGGACGAAGCTCTTGCTGAGTTCGTCACTGGCGCGCCGACACCGTTTGGCGGTGCGGAAAAAGGTTCCGATATCTGAAGCTGCGATGTTCATCGTGAGTAGTGAGATGACCCGTGTTCTGATCGGCACCTCGGGCTGGCATTACGAATCCTGGCGCGGACCGTTTTTTCCGAAGGGCTTGCCGACTAAAAGTCAGCTTCAATATTACGCCAGTCAGTTCACAACCGCCGAACTCAACGGCGTGTTTTATCGGACCCCCACGCGCGAGGCGGTGCGCAGCTGGCGTGAGCAGACCGGAAGCGATTTTGTCTTTGCATGGAAAGCATCCAAATTCATCACGCACTGGAAGCGGTTGTCGGAAAATTCGGTCAACAGCCTCGAACTGCTCGAAGACCGCCTTTTGCTGTTGGGGGAAAAAGCCGGGCCCGTCCTTTTTCAACTACCGCCGAATTTTCAAGCCGATCCCGAGCGGCTCGCTTCGTTCCTAAAGCTGCTCTCGAAAAAACGTCGCTACAGCTTCGAATTCCGGCATCCCAGCTGGTACGCGCCGCGCATCCTGAGGCTGCTGTCCGAACAGAACATCTCGCTCTGTCTTTCCGACCATCATGATGCACCGGCTCCCTGGAAGCGCACCGCCGATTTTGTCTATGTCAGAGGGCACGGACCGGGCGGCCACTACAGAGGCCACTATCAAAACGACGCGCTTACCGATTGGGCCAAACGCATAAAGGCGTGGAAGAAGCAAGGTTGTGACGTCTTCGTCTATTTCGACAACGACCAGAAGAGCGCCGCCCCGGCCGACGCCCTCAAGCTGCGTCAACTGCTGGGCTAGTCACCATATTCATCGCAGCCAAAAAACTGGGACGGAACGATCTTCCCTGGTGCGTATTAATTGGACGGCTGGCTTTTGCCTCCGTTTGAGTATTTGAAATGTTGGGCGTTTTCACAAATGGTTTAGACCGGCGCTCCCGTTCATTGTGGATGGACGTGGAAGTAGCACCCAACGTTGGCCGGCTCGACGGCGACAAGATTTGCGACACGGTTGTTGTCGGAACAGGCATCGCGGGCATCTCGACGGCATATGAACTCGCCGCCAAGGGGCAGAAGGTCATCCTCGTAGACCGTGGACCGATCGCAGGCGGCATCACGGCGAGGACTACCGCTCACCTCGCACCACTGTGCGACGACCTGACATCGGAAATGATCAAGCTGCGTGGCGAGGCTATTTCGCGGGCCTTCTATGAAAGCCAGGCGGCTGCCATCGATCGTATTGAGGAAATTCAGAAGAAAGAGGCCATCGCGTGCGACTTTCGGCGCCTCGACGGCTACCTTTTCCAGGCACTGGATACGGATGCCAAGATCATCGACGACGAACTTGATGCTGTCAGGAAGGTCGGCGCACCCGTTCACCGCATCGTCGGCGTATCGCTTGCTGGTTGCGAGGCACAGCATGCATTGCGATATCCCCGCCAAGCCACATTTCACCCGCTCAAATATCTTGCGGGATTGGCTGAGAAGATCATCGAGCACGGCGGTGAATTTTTCGCCGACACCGTCGTTACCGGGATCGAAGAGAACGATGGCGGAACGGTCAGCATCAAGACAGATTACGGAACTATCAACGCTTCGGCTGCAGTAATCGCGACCAACTCTCCGATCTCCGACCTGTTCGCGCTTCATACCAAGATGGCGCCGTACCGGACTTATGCCATGGCATTCGAGATCAAGCACGGCGCGCTCGACGATGCGCTGTACTGGGACACGCTCGATCCCTATCACTACGTGCGCCTGCAGCCAGATGAAACCACCGATCATGTCATCGTCGGCGGAGCAGATCACAAGAGCGGTGAAGCGGACGATGCCGACGTTCGCTTCGACGCGCTGGAGGCATGGGCGCGTAACCTGATTCCGAAGCTGGGCGAAATGACCCACCGCTGGTCGGGCCAGGTGCTGGACACCATCGATTACGCGGCGTTCATTGGCCGCAATCCGGGCAACCAGAATATCTACGTGCACACCGGCGATTCCGGTCAGGGCATCACGCACGGCGTGGTCGGCAGCCTGGTCAATTCGGCTTTGATCCTTGGCGAAGATGCAAGGTGGGTCGACGTGTACGACCCTTCCCGCAAGACCCCTTCGGCGATCGCGAATTTCCTCAAGGAGAACGCCACCGCGGTTAAGAACTTTGCCGAATACCTCGCGCCCGGCGAGCTGTCCTCGCTGGACGATCTGAAGCCCGGGCACGGCGCCGTCGTCCGGGAGGGTCTCAAAAAAATTGCGGCTTATCGGGACGACGCTGGAAAGCTCTACCTGCGTTCAGCAGCGTGTACCCACATCGGCTGTCACCTGCACTGGAATTCGTTCGAAACCTGCTGGGACTGTCCGTGCCATGGGTCGCAGTTCGCGGTCGACGGTACCGCTCTCAATGCGCCCGCGATTAGCGCACTGGCCAAAGCGCCAGAATGATACAACGCATTATCCCCTGGATCGGCATCTGCGCCGCAGTTCTCACTTCGCTCTCCTATATACCACAGGTCCAGAAAGCCTGGCCGCGCGGTTCGACCAAGGACCTGTCGCTGCACATGCTCATCGTGCTGACGACCGGGCTGCTGCTCTGGATCGGCTACGGCGTGCTGAAAGGCGATTGGGTCATTGTCGCCGCCAACAGCGTCGGCGCGACACTGTCGGCCAGTGTCCTGGTCTTCAAAATTCGCGACCTAAAGTCGGGTAGGTAACATAACTTCCGCCATAAGCATCCGGCCGCACACGGCCGTGGAACCTCGTCCTTACAAGGAAGTTTATCGCCAAGTCCGTTTCGGTGCGCAATTCATTTGGAGTAGGTGACATGGGTTTCTTTTCGAAAGACATCAAGACAATGGACGACCTCCTGCTGCACGGCCTGCAGGACATCTATTACGCCGAACAGCAGATCACCAAGGCTTTGCCCAAGATGATCGCCCAGGCGACCAACCGCGATCTAGCGCAGGGTTTGCGGACACATCTTGAGGAAACCAATAAGCAGATCGAGCGGTTGGATCAGGTGTTCAACAAGCTTGGCAAGACGCCATCGGGCACCGATTGCCCGGCCATCGACGGCCTGATCAAGGAATCCGATGCAGCTGCGGGCGAAATCGATGACAAGTCGGTGCTCGACGCCGCCATCGTCGCCAATGCGCAGGCGGTCGAACATTACGAGATCGCTCGCTACGGCACGCTGATCGCCTGGGCCGAGGAACTCGGCCATGACGACATCGTCCGGTTTCTGACTACCAATCTCAACGAAGAAAAAGCTACCAACACCAAACTTAATACTGTCGCGCTCCGAAAGGGCGTCAACCGCAAAGCCGCAAGCTAGAGGGAAACCACGTTATGAAACGCTCACTCATCGTACTCGGGTGCCTGCTGCTGGCAGTCCCTGCGCTCGCTCAATCCGTTGGCGAGAAAACCGGCGTCAACTCAACGCTCGGCATCAGCCCGACCACCGCCGATTTCGTCAAGGAAGTCGCCATCAGCGACATGTTCGAGATCCAGTCGAACACCCTCGCAAGGGACAAGGGTAACGCTGCGGAAAAAACCTTTGCGTCGCAGATGGTCACCGACCACACCAAAACCAGCACCGAACTCAAGGGGCTGGTTTCAAGCGGCAAGGTCAAGGCGGAATTGCCGACCGCGCTGGACAGTTCGCATCAGAGCAAGCTCGACAAGCTCAAGGACAAGAGCGGCAAGGACTTCAGCTCGGACTTCGATTCGATGCAGGTCAGCGCCCACAAGGACGCGGTATCGCTGTTCGAACGTTATGCCAAGGGCGGAGATAACTCCGATCTCAAGGATTGGGCCGGCAAGACCCTTCCCGCACTGAAGCATCATCTCGAGATGGCGCAGGACCTCGACAAGGGAAAGTAACCCTCGACAAGGCAAAGAACGACGTTGGGCTCGGCGGAATCGCTCCGAGTCCAACCATTGCTTACAAAAAACGTTCGGGCTAGCGGAAATTGTCCGGAAGCGATTTGTGGATATGGGTGGCCGCTACCGCAGCGTGACCCGTCGCAACCGCGATTTGATGCAGGTCCGAAACGACATCGCCAGCGGCGTACAACCCTTCAACTGTGGTTCGTTGATGCTCGTCGACCTTCAAGCAGCCTACTTCGGTGGTCGCCGCTCCCAAGGCTGAAGCGAGGTCCGAACGGACCTCACAGCCCATCGCCGGATAGACGATGTCGAAATCCAGGTGGCGTGCGCCGATCCGGGCTCGGACCTGGGTGCCGTTCAGTGCCAATTCGTCGACGGGCCCTTCAATTGCAATTCCGGCACTTAAGATCGCGTGCGTCCGCCCGTCCTGCCCAGGATTGCCGTCTCGCCAAAGCAAAGTGACATCTCTCGAATAGCTCCGCATGAATTTGGCCTTGCCGATCGCATCGTCACCACTGCCCAAAATCGCGATCCTTCGGTCGGTGGCCTCGTATCCGTCGCACACGGGGCAGTATCTGATTAATCCATCGGAAAGCGCTTTCTCGATGTCCTTCATCTTGGGATGCACGTCGACGATTCCGGTGGCCAGCAGCACAGACGAGGCGGCCACTTCAT
>Ga0208986_1000018_pt1 | contig 10908 bp, 4 predicted proteins | sample MedBloCAOM1_O2_FD_187844 | JGI IMG/M metagenome (GOLD analysis project Ga0208986, IMG submission 187844) | Forest soil microbial communities from El Dorado National Forest, California, USA - Mediterranean Blodgett CA OM1_O2 (SPAdes) (version 2) | ecosystem: Environmental > Terrestrial > Soil >... | reverse complement strand
TAGTCCGTACTTGGGCTCTTATATGCGCTTATGATTTATCGATCGCCTCGGTACCTCTCTTTTAGGCTTTTTCTCTAAGCTTTTTATTTCATAACTGCTTTATATCTTCCCCCTATCTAATAATTTTTTTGTACTCGCAATGAGCATTGTAGCCTCATTTTATTACTGCAGATTGTTAAAATATTATATTTTTCTTTTCACTCAAATATGCTTATATTACGAATTACCTTTAATACCTGCTTAATCATAAGCTGCTGTTCTCTTATAATATCTTCTTTGGTGTTATCCTGCATTCATATTTTCAACATAATAGCGTAATAGATAGAGGATCATATAACCTTAGATTGACCTAGAATACTCTAGCTAATTACAAGGAAAGAAATAAATATACTACTGCTTAGCATAAAGAGTTATGCATATAGAATCAACTCAATTTACCAGACCAAAGAGAATAAATAAGCTCATTGGACAAACAGGAACAGAGTAATATTAAATAACCTTATCTATTAGATGGTCAAGTTGACCTTATACTGGACATAATAAAAGCCACCAGCATTCCTGTAGCCAAATAGCCCATATGCTTAGGTGAGCTATCAAGTTCGACTACAGTTCTTATATAAGGGGTATACAGCAAGGCATACGTATTAAGGAGGACTTTAGCTAGATCCTATCTAGTACGATTATTCTTTTTGACTATGTCCGCTGTTCTTGATCAAGTAGAATAATGCAATATCCACGTATAGAGAACTACTAGTATAGTTACAGCAGAGAAAAGTAGATATAAGTGATTTGTAATCTTGTAGACCACCTTAATCGATCCATTGTCACTTTGCCAGGAGTTACCTTCTAGGCTATTATCTAGCGTAGAAACTTGATTAAAGACCACTGTACTTATATGCCTATTCGATTTAACACGCTTTAGCGTTTATAGGTCTAAATAGTCTTCTTGGACTTTAAGTAACTCTATGTAGAGGGGGAACCTATCAAGAATAAACAGTTAAGAAGGATGTAAAATCATCTAATAAAAGAGATAAACCTATCAGCGAAAAGAAGAAGAAAATGTTGCTAGTGACGGTAGTGATCAATCCTCCTCCTCCGCACCAACTACTATCCTCCAACAAAGGAAAAGGTCCGGAATCAATAGAGCCAGCGTGGATGAAAAAAGTATTCGAACAAATCCCCACACTAATCAAAGCCAATTCTCAGGCCTAGGTGCAGTACACAGTCCAAGAAAGCCAAAACGTAGCTAATGCTCCCGCACACCTCGAAATACCCTCTGTGGAATAAACAAGGAATATGATCATACTGCTTGACTCCATTACCTGTTTAGCCTATAGCACGATTATCGGATCCTTTGGTAAGATGTTAATGGATATGGATGTCCTTGTTCTACAAAGTCTCAAGCGATTCTTTGGTACAGCTCATAATAGTGAAGAAGGGGATCTCTGACTATTATGACTACAGTTCTTATCAATACAGGTTCTCTTAAGCAGAAGTTAAAGGAACTCAGAAATCATCTTAGACTACTGTTTGTCAATAAAAGAATCTTCCTGGCCTTGAGATACGAATCAGGCATTGAAAAGAAGATTACTGTTTGATAAAGCTATACTTGGTAAGATGTGTTGAATCCTATGGGGTCGTAGAATTCCTTATTAATAAACTAACAAGGATTTCTTTGACTCCATGAATAGTTAAATGTAAACTTCCTGGATGTGTAAAATATGCTGACATGGGTATTTCAAGGCCTATGGCCCCCTTACATAAGATATAGGACTTTTCCTTCATAATGAAAAATTTGCTACACAGATGTATGTCCATCCTATGCTATGAGATTGGAGAAGCAAAAAGGCAGTTAGTAAGACAATAACTGGTATGACTCTGTCGATACATGGGAAAAAGTTCTATTAATTGACCAGTTGGGTATTCAAAAGGAAAATAGATTTCCTAGCACTTATGCATTGTTAATAGAATATTCTTCTTTTCCACCTGTGTCTAGATACACTTGTTCCTAATCCTTTTATTATGTCTGCTTTTGTCGATTTAGCAGAGGATTAAATAGCGTTGGTCCTCTTGACAGAAAAAGAACCAACATACTGATTAAATGCTTTGTATTTGCTGAGTATGATTATGTTTTTACAGATAGCCCCCACCGTGGACATTGAGTACTTTCTCTCCAGTGTAGTATTATGCCTTGGAAGACCTGTCGCAACTGTTAAACTCTATATTTGATGCCTGTAATTCTTAAAATCCTCTGTGGAAAAGGTTTATTCTACTCGTATTGTGCGCCATGCAAGGATATCTGAGGCTGTTCCCGTGGGTGTCAATCATAATGTAGAATCACCCCACAATAATGACATATAGACCTATATGAATTTAGCATTAAACTGTGAAAAAAAGAGGATAGATAGTCCATCCAGCTGTAAGTATTTGGCTATAATAATGATATTGATCCGCTTGCAGCCTATTTTTGTTTGTAAAATTACGATAATGTGTATGCCATATTGCAGGGGAACAACTGTAGAGACTCGCTGAACATAGTGGTCTTCAGATTATCCCTGTCATAGAAGAAACCCCAACCATTGCCTTGGTAGAAAAATCTAGCAGAAAGTCCACACTGTGAGCGAATTATGGAACATTCTACGATTAACCCATTTACCTGAGAATATGTAAAGAGCAGTAAGTTAACCATGGATCATGCAAAAGTTTTACTATGGACTAACCATATAGAGTATGGCTGAATTGATCGTTCCAAGCTTCATGGAGGCGTTGCTTTATACAGATGAAGAAGAGCAGTGTCCTAAGCTTTATCTAAGATGTTATGAAATGCAAAAACACTATAGATGATGATGTAGATCGTTTTATGACATATGGATCAATAAATACGGGTGAAATAATATTAAACACAGAAAGGTCAAAATGATCCAAGATAAGAGTGACTATTTAATGGAACTTGCCTGCGTGGAGCTCATGAATCATCTGTTAATGGTATGGGTTTATCATGCCTATATTAATACTGAACGTGGTGTACACAAAGAGGAAGAGACTGCTCATGATCTTCTCTTTAGATGTCATTATGAACTCTAATCTGATCATGCATAATACGAAATTGAAAAGCCTTAAATAAAACCAGCTACTATGTAATCTCGTCACATGGCACTTTTAAAGATACACTTATCCTTAGGAATAGTGATTCTAAGACTATTGTAGACAGTCTAATGGATGCTATAGCCCTTGTGCTAGTCAATAAGAGCTCCTTCATATTGTCACTTATTGAAATCAAGAGTTATTCTTAAGAAATATATCCTTTTTCTAGATTCATAGTTTTCGGAGTATATAGTCTAGGTGGATGTGTCTGGTCGATATTAGCGAGACTATCAAATAGCTCACTTAACACCTGCCAAACCCTTATCGAGATGAGTACTCCTATACCTGTATGGGAGCGGCAGAACTGTGGATCCCTTATATGCAAGGAAAAGCAGATAATCTCTATAAGGAAGTAGAAGATGTGAAAAGACAAAACCAAGTCTTAAAGTAGCAGATGACTTTTATGGATAGGCTTATTCCCCTATCCGCTAGTTAACACTTCAGCAGATAGAGCAAGATCGCAAAAATACCTAGGTTGTATACGCTTATAGCAGTTTATTAGACAGTAGAAACTGCTATTAAGGTTCTTCTCGCCTGTAGATGATTCAGAATTAGACCAGGATGATAAAGTTTATGTTCACTTAGAGGAGGGGCAGGTAAGCGTACCTATTGATTTTCTGCCAATCGTTCGGAGTCTTTGACCCGTTTACTGTCTATGCGAATATGTCCTTTGCGGAACAGGCGGGCCCATTCTCCATATTTTATCTGGGGTAAAGGGTGCTAAGCCATTTACCCCAGACGCAACCCAACGGCCTCGGCCGGTACTTGTATTTTTTGTCCACTGGAATTCATAATGATCTTAACCTAAAGGAATATGAGGAATTTTGAAAGGGTAATCTTTGAGTGCTAGGCATGTTCATGAGGGGGCGTGGGTAAGTAGAGGGTGTTATATAATGGTCCCAGAAAATTGGACAGAGAAACAGAAGAAGTGAGATATAATTTCTAGTAAGTAGCGATTGAAGCGTTAAAAGTAAAAATAGCAAGTACGCAGTGCATGCTACGCAAATTAATCTATGGAAAACAAGAAGCTATAGCTTCAATGGTTGAAGGCTTTAAAGCTAAGTCAAAATATAAGGATACAAGCCAAGAGGAGTTGGTAAAACAGCTCGATGAACAGATAGGACAGATTACGGTAGAACGTGACTGGCTTTAGAGGATAAGCAGGCAAGGTGAACTTATTAACTTAAATCGTTCGAGTTACTATTTTGAAGCTGAGAAATTGAGTAAAGAAAGGATGCTAGACATATGATACATGGTCTTAAGACTGAAAAATGAGATGGATGTAAAAGGCTATTTATTATAAGATGACTTTAAGTCGATGTGATTACATCCATAGGTTTATTCTTACTTATATCTGATTAAATAGAAGTAGAGGCTCAGAAAAGGGGTTTTGCTTACCTCCTAAGAAGTTCTCTTTATAAATAGGTAAGCTGGACTATTATTCTAAACACCCACATAATTCTCTATGCTTTGTCCAAAGAGAGCAAATTGCAATTGAGTAGTCTTATAGCTTCTATTTAGAAACCCTTATGTATTGTCTACGATATTTAGCTATACTTTCCTGCTAGGAGACCACAAAGTATCGTATGTCACGCGAGATATAAGCTTCGTTAAAAGAGGAGTATTCTGGTGACATTGTGATCGATTTCTATATAGATTATAGGTTATCTGTTTAATCAAACTGAAGGGATAGAGAATATTGCTACTTATGCTGTAAAGAAGTATTTGTTCTATTATTAATACGACTATAAGTAGCAATAGTAAACCAGTTAATAGTTTACCATCAGATTTGATTGATCATACCTTCATAAAGAGCTATAAGGAGAATAGTATATGATTTAAACAATGAAAAAATCGCCTATATAACAAAACACTTCCTCGCAGTCTTCTAGATGTACTAAAGATAAAAAGGGTGTGGATTATAGGAAGGAGGAGGATGCGTATAGTTGATAGGTGTTATAGCAAGTGGAGACAAGAGGGTAAAAGAGGTGTAAAGGGGATATCGAATCCTTCCCTGTTAGATTTTACTGCTTGAGCTTCTTTAGTTGTAGCGTAAACGTCCCTCCTCTGTATTGGTCATCCTCGGATTCCTTTACCATTGGTTTCCTCTTGAATTATTGGTCGATACCTTTACAAGATGTATCCTATCTTAATAGATAAGCTTGTGCAAGAGGATGTCATAAGGTATGGCTAATCCTCAATGGTGTGCGAAGGATGGCCTAATCCGGTAGATAGTAAATCTTAGATTGTAGACTTTTACGATGTGACTTTGAAAGAGGTCCACAGAAAGCTATTACGAGAAAAATGCGCATATGACAAAGAAGCTATGACTCACTGTGACAGAAAGTAACCCGGGCTATTTATCATGTGGTGCACTATTCTTGGGTAAACCCTTATGCATATGTTACCTCTATGACATAGGCATTTGATCCTATTAGAATCGCTTATCATTGCCATTACTAAGAAAAGCATCAATAACGCTCCCTTGTACGTGTATGCTCACCGTTTCAGGTTGACTTTATAGTTTATGGTCCAGGGAACAACTGATATGTATTCACATTTACAAGCCTATTACAAAATGATGCTTGATTTTACCTATGTGGATAAACCTTTGTATTTACCTCATAACGTATATAAGATTTGCCAATAGTCTCTTATTGCTAGATTAACACAGGTTAAGGTTATTAGGCTATAGGCAAAGGATCATAGAAAGAGATGATTTGATTCAGTTCATAAGAATAGTATTCGCCAAAGTATAAGTTATGCTTATATCAGGAATCAAAAAGAGATTGTGGATACAGGGAAAGCTCTTTAGTCTTTTTAAGCTTAGAAAAAGTAGTTATTATACCAGAAGAGGAAGATATGGACTATTACCTGCTATACAGTGACTATTCTAAGAATGCATCAGGTGGAGCAAACCAATATACTTATTTCCGAACAGATCATGGTTTTGTGTACTTACAGCTATTCTTGATATTGACAGTCGTTACGTAGTAGCTGGATTTTAAGCAATAGTCTTGAAATGGATGCTTGTATATATGTTTAAAAATAGCCTCTCTACTGCTTAGCTTACGGATAATTAAACAATAAAGTCACTACCTGGTAGATCTAAAGGGTTATTGATGTAGCAGAAGAATTACGCTTTTAGTATGCTTGGATTCTCCCTTTTGCTACAATATGATCGAAATCATTGCCTAATAAGAAGTACTGATATTTAGTTATTCGTTTCTAGGGTGAACCAGTTTATTACTTCTTTTGGACAGCACAAGGTAAACCCAAGAAGATCCATAGTTCTCTAGAGTGTAACTATTGCATTGATTAAGTTGACCAGGATTAAAACCTAGAGAATATCATAATGATCTTTTCTGAGGTTATAAAACGGTGATGAAACGTTATCACTAACTTTATAGCCTATTGTCATATTTATAGGCTCGTTAAATCAAAGCAGAAAGTATGAAGAATGCCTAAGGGCATAATAATATCTTAACTTTATACGCTAGAGTTTAAAAAGGTATATATCTGCTTGGATTCAAGATTTAAAGAAAATGTAAGTACGATTATGGGATCGTCATACTAAATCTAGCACAACAGTGAGAATTCCTTTTATGAGTAGGGCTAGTTTATATTGCTAGCCAAACCAAGAGGGTCCATTGAGTTTCTACCATTTGCGGCTCTTGGTAAAGCTAAGCCTCAATGCCGCACTCCCGTTTATTGTGAACGATAGCTATATTAATCAATATACAAGGTTTTACTCTATACTCTTTTTATATAGGCTTAGCTATATCTTGCTATTTACGTTTTTGCAGGATCCTGATGATATCATCTCAGAATTTAGGAGCTTCTAGTTTAATGGAGTTCTAAAGAAAAGTAACACTATTTTCTCTCTCTTTTTGCAAGCTATGTGATCTTGCTATGATAAAATGGACAGAGAAAACCGGATGATGATCCAAAGATACGATGCTGGTTACTTAAATCGAAGAGAGCTCATCATAGGAGTACCATGAACAAGATAGGAGAAGAAAGAGTAAATACCGTATTCGTAATGAATAGAATATAAACCATCATTAAACCAAGGATCTACTTATGACCATCAGATTTAAAGGAGGATCATAATTGAGGAATTTGAAGATATCTTAAGATAGTATAGAAGAGGAATCTCAAAGAATTTTGCTGCTTTGGTAAACAGAAGCCTATTGTGCCTAATTTAACGATTTGTAGAAACTACTGCGTAGTTAGCATAAAATCAAGTAATCCACAAGATTAAGCTGCTTTATCTGACTAGCCTCATGAACTCCTCGAGTTTTAAAGTCTGAGAATAGCTTAAATTCCCTAATGCATTCTGTAATCTATGGTTTTATAATCATGTGCAGGGGTAATAATCCACAGCTCCAAATGTCTTGGCTCATATAGGATACCCAGATTTGTATGAACACCTTTATTTGTGCTATGCATTAGAATAGTGCCGCTGTAATAGATAACTTGTCAGTATGGATATAATTCCTTTTAATCGTAATCGACTTTACCTTGAGCTAGTGATATACTCGATGGAAGCTCTTTTATTGTTAAGAATAGAGTCATTCTTATTGGGGGTATGATTTCAACTTCTACAACGGCCTTAATTATAAATACTCTTTAGATCTCCTAGCAGGATCTCTTGTATCTTTATTATGACTACTTTTAGATTCTCTTAGCTTGGCTATGTTGTGATAAGTTGATACAGTAGCTTTCTTCTTTATATACTTAGAGATAATGATAATACCATTAATATAGTGAGATACTCTATTAAGACAATTAACCCTTTTTACTCGTATTAAACTTGCTTGTATACATGTTTCCTCATATCTATATAGTAACAAAAAGGTACTTTCGATCACTTTATCGAAGAACTAGTCATTATTAGCTTAGAATGCTATTTACAAGCTGTTTGTATTGTCACCTATAGTTTTTATAATTTACCGGATAAAGTACGATATCAGTGCAGTACTATCAAGGGCATTATGCAAGGAAAAGATAAACCAGAATATGGTTTATACTAGACTTATTAATCAAAAGGCATCATATGGAAAGAATTTTGTCTTCAATCTAGGCCATTTTAGCTGCTATCAGATTATATGTAGTAATAAATTACACATCCAGCCAAGGATAAGCATTTTTAGTCCTCGATGTCCTGTTGTTAGAAACCAATCATTACAAGTCTTTTTGTGACCTTGTTCTTGCTGTCTATTTACTTCAAATAACCTCTTGAAGAGGATCATTATGCAGATAATCTACAGGTGCTCCTTATAAAGAATAAGTCCTACTATGATTGATGCTATAATTATAACTTAATCCTTATAAAAGGTATACTTGGTAATCTCGTCACTATCCATCATAAAAAAAGTAGGAATAATCCAGTATTTTATACTACTATACGATAAGACAGTGACAAAAAACCTAGTAGAAGAAATAGCATAAGATATACAAGAATTTAGGAAGACTATCTACTCCTTTTCTTCTTGGATATATTCTGTGGTAAGGCAAATCCTTCTCCTATCTAATACCAGTAAAAAGCGCTAAAAGAGTCCATTTTATGACACAAGGGTCTCAAATGCAACAATTACTTAATCCTTCTGAAACATGACCAGAAATAGGAAAGTATAATCGAACACATCAACATTCATGGAGAGGCTATTTTATAAGACTATGTCATGCTATATAAAGACAGTAAAATAGCGCAATGCTTATTAGGAGAAGAAGTCCTTACAAAAGACTACGAGTATCTTAAGAGGGATAAAAAGCTGATTCCCCTCTTTTGTAGCAAGCAACACATGATCCTCCTGAAAGCACAAAATGATGATATCCCTCATTAAAGGAACTTTCACGTACACTTTACAATATGGGACCAGCAGTTCTTTTTTTATAATAACATCCGCATTAGTTTTGTAACTCCACACTCACTGAACTCGATTTGGATCATATATAGAGACGACGTAACAACCTGTATACTTGTTCATCTATATCAAGTGTCTCTACTTAACATATACAACAAGAAGGCATCTCTAGTCTAAATCAAGAAAGTATAAGGCATCTTTAATTAGCCAGGAGTTTTTTCTTGATGATTTCACTAATTCACCTGAGATGAATGTCCAGACAGGCTTTGCTTTTAGCATTTGTGTCCTCCAGCTGTTTATACCTACAGTTCTCACTTTTGCAACTGTTCTAATCCGCAATTCCCCTAGCATTGTATGAGTTCACATAAGCCTATCATTATATTCAGCCCTTTTTCTTCTTTTCTCTATATATCTGACATAAACAGGAGTTTTATAGATACTCTGGATGAGGTATAATCTTTCCAGAAAGATGAGAATTCACCTTAAGCCTAGCGACACCAGAATTAATGCCCTAAAAGGGGGTTTGATTAAACTAAATAGTACATCAAATAGAAGAGGTTCCTGTAGTCAAACGGAACCTCTTATGAGAGTTACAAGACCAGATTACAATCACGTACAACGAAGAGATTAAGTCAAATATTGCTATTAAGGGTCAGCCGTTGAAGTACATATACACAAATGCTCTAGTGCAGCAGTTGAGACCAGAAAAGTGTGAGACTGTGAAAGATCATATAAGAAAGTGCATAGACGGAATAGAGCTTATATCTTATAGGAAACTATGTGCGCAAAGCCTAGCTATAGCTCGAATAAAAAGCTATACTAGAATATGTTCTGTTGATGGACCTTTTGATTTGCTCAAAAATAGCAAAGCTTTCAGGACATGCATCATAAAAGAGTTGATGCACTTCTTGAGTAGGGTTCTTTTTTTATGCAATGCAAACTCTCCAGCAATTAGACAACGGCTTAGGGTTAATAAGCCAGTATTTGCAAAGTTCTATTATAAAGATGTATGATTATACTTAATGACGAAGTTAATGCTATTAGTTAACTAGATACCATAGAAATTGTTAATAATCCATGATAAACTACGGAATGGCTTATATCAGTATTGCAGATACATATATACCAAGGCGACTAGACAAAGGTGCTCCTTCATAATAGAAGATTTAACAGATATTGGTCATCAGAGTCATACAGTATATTCGAAGATGAACTATTCGCAAAGCGTTTTGTGGAAGAGAGCAACAGCTATTTTTAATAAGCAAGTAATACCAAAACCATTAGAGCTAATGGTTACAAGATAATCGAAAAGGATAAAGTAGCTATTAGACAGGTAGTGCATATGTTCTATACGTATAAATATAGAACTGTGCCCCTTATAAATTGTACTAGTGAATAAATCATAACAGATTAATTGTATCCGTAGCCAAAGAAATTGGTTATATACCATGGGTAACAGTGAAGTGGCAATCTTGTCAATAGCCTATATAAGAGAACCTCTCCAGAATATGATCCTCTTTTTCATGTCTATAGTAGCAAGAATAAAGGTTCACACAGAGGCTTAACAGGATACATACCTATAGGAGGAGGTGGATAAAATTAACACCAAGATTACATGATATTATAAAGAGTTCTTAGCTATACCATGTATAGATAACAGCAACAAGGATATTTTCAGAGGACCAAACATCGTTATTATACTCATAGTCAATTCCTTCTTTTTCTATACATATCTTACTTTGGTAGATGATCTAATAGATATGGATCTTCGAGCCTTTTATTATCACAAGAGTTTGACTAAGAGGATCAAAAGATAGACTGCTCTGGAGAAGGGTTACAACAGTAAGCATCCATAAGTGTGTATGATATAAGAGGGTCCTTTAATGATATCATA
>Ga0208986_1000017_pt1 | contig 11014 bp, 8 predicted proteins | sample MedBloCAOM1_O2_FD_187844 | JGI IMG/M metagenome (GOLD analysis project Ga0208986, IMG submission 187844) | Forest soil microbial communities from El Dorado National Forest, California, USA - Mediterranean Blodgett CA OM1_O2 (SPAdes) (version 2) | ecosystem: Environmental > Terrestrial > Soil >... | reverse complement strand
TGCGACGCTGTCGTGCGCCGGCTGGGCCTGTTGCGGCGGCGCTTCCTTGGCGACGGGAGCAGACGGCGCGAGGCCCGCCAGCACCGTGGCGAAATCGTCGCCGAAAGCGGGCGGCGACGCCGGCAGCAATGCGCTCGCGCTTTGCAGTTTGGGAATGATTGCTGCGACGTGGGCCACGCTTGTACCTGCAATCTGCCTCGGACCCGAAGCAAGTGCCGGACCAAGTCGAATTGCTGGGACAACGCGGCGTTTGCGCAGGGCCCAAGGCTTTTTCGGTGAGGCACGAACTGCCCTGCACGGCAAACTCTGCCGCGTGCGGGCGCGCAAAAGCGCGCAAAGCCGGGCTCGTTTCATGGCACGAAGCTTGCGCCCACCTTCGTCGGCAACCCATGCGCGGAGCGCGCCCGTGAGTCTCAACGGTATCATGTCGAGTGCCCTCTCGGCATTGCAGACGAACACGGAAGCGCTGCGCGTAACCTCCAACAACATCGCCAATCTCAACACCCAGGGTTATGCGCGGCGCATCGTCAACGAGCAGACGCAATCCTCCGGCGGCATGCTGGGCGGCGTCGACATCGCCACCGTCGAGCGGGTGATCGATCAATATCTGGGCAAGGAAGCGCTGGCCGCGAGCGGCTCGTCGGCGCGCTACGACGCGCAGTCCTCGATGTACGGCCAGCTGAACGGCCTGCTCGGCTCGCCGGGCGACGGCACGGCGCTGACCTCGCAACTCACCAATGTCTCCACCGCGCTCGGCCAGGCGGTGCTCGCGCCGACGGATTCTGCAACCCAGCTCGGCGCGCTCACCGCGTTCCAGAGCCTGGCGACGCAGATCTCCTCGCTCTCCACCTCCGTCCAGAGCTTGCGCGCCCAGGCCGACCAGCAGGTGTCGAGCGCGACCGCGCAGGCGAACTCGCTGATCAAGCAGATCTACCAGTTGAACGCCCAGGTCCGTCAGGACACCGCCGCCGGCGATACCGATTCCGCCGCCTTCGACCAGCGCGACCAGGCGATCCAAAGCCTCGCCCAGATCATCGGCGTGCGCACGCAGACCCAGCCCGACGGCAGCGTCAACGTCACCACCGAAGACGGAACGAACCTGGTCGGATCGACCTATGCCGAGCTCTCCTACAGCGGCGGCAGCGCGACCAGCGGCGTCTATCCGCCGATCATGCTGACGAACATCAATCCCAACACCGCCAAGGCGGTCGGCGCGGCGCAGCCCCTCGACGGACATATCGGTTCCGGCCAGATCAAGGGCCTGCTCGACATGCGCGACAAAAGCCTCGCCGATGCGGCGGAGCAGCTGGGCTCGCTCGCCCGCACCACCGCGCTCGCCTACAACGCGCAGCACAACGCCAACACCGCCTTCCCGCCGCCTTCCGCGCTCGACGGCCGCAACACCGGGTTGATGTCGGGCGACGCGCTCAACTTCACCGGCAAGACCACCATCGCGGTCACCGATTCGAACGGCGACCTGGTCTCGCGCGTCGACGTCGATTTCGATGCCGGCACGATGTCGGTCGACGGCGGCGCCGCGACGAGCTTCGACGCCACGGTCGGCGGCTTCACCACCGCGCTCAACGGCGCGCTGGGCGCCAACGGCACGGCGAACTTCACAGACGGCGCGCTTTCGATCTCCGCGAATGGCGGCAACGGCATCGCGGTCAAGGACGACGCGGCGACGCCGGCCGATCGTGGCGGCTCGGGCTTCTCGCAGTTCTTCGGCCTCAACGACCTCTTCCGCACCGCAACCCCGTCGATCCTGTCGACCGGACTGTCGGCGAGCGACCCTGGCGGCCTGGCCGCCGGCGGCGAGATCGACCTGGTGCTGAAAGGCGCCGACGGCAGCACCGTCAAGAAGGCCAGCATCACCGTCACGGCCACCATGACGATCGGCGACGTCGTGAACGCGCTCAATACCCAGATGGCCGGGACCTGCACCTTCGCGCTGAACAGCGACGGCTCGCTCAGCGAGACGCCCGCCAATCCGGCCAACGCCTTGAACGTCACGTCGGACTCGACCGCGCGCGGCACAACCGGCATGAGCTTCAGCGCCCTGTTCGGGCTCGGCGACCAGCAGGCGGCGAATTTCGCCTCCGGCTTCAGCGTCAATCCCAGGATCGCCGCGTCGCCCGACACGCTCGCCTTCGCGCAGTTGAACATCGATTCCACGACGGTGGCGGGCGACTCTGTCGTGGGCCACGGCGATTCCAGCGGCGCGCTGGCGCTGCAGAACGTCGGCCAAACCGCGCAGAGCTTCGCGGGCGCCGGCGGCTTCAGCGCCCGCAAAGCCACGCTCGGCGACTATGCCGCCTCGTTCTATCAGGACGTGGCGCTGGCAAGTCAGACCGCGACGTCCAACCAGACCGCGCAGGACGACCGCCTGCAGGAAGCGCAAGCGCGCCAGAGCAACGTCTCCGGCGTCAGCCTCGACGAAGAATTGACCAACATGACGACCTTTCAACAGGCCTACAGCGCCAGCGCGCGGGTTCTGACGGTCGTGCAGCAGCTCTACACCACGCTGCTGCAGATCCAATAGGAGACCGAAGATGAGCGTCGACCGCGTCGCCACCAATTCCCAGGCCCAGTACCTGCTGTCGCAGCTCACCCGCGCGACCAACGCGATGACCAATTCGCAGCAGCAGGTCGCCAGCGGCAAGGTCTCATCCAACTATGCCGGCATCGGCGGCAAGACCTCGGCGCTCGAAGCCGCGCGCGCCAGTGCCGCGCGCGCCGATGCCTATCAGGCCAACACCCAGGCCGCGCTCAACCAGGTCAACCTGCAGGACGCGCAGCTGACGCAGCTTTCCGGCGTCGCGAGCCAATTGCAGCAGGCGCTGACCACGGCGGTCGGCAACAACGACGCCACCGGATTGACCGAGCAGGTGCAGAGCATCTTCGACCAGGCCTCGCAGATCCTCAACGCCAAGGACGCCAACGGCAACTATCTCTTCGGCGGCGACAAGGACAATGTGCCGCCCTTCAACATCACGTCGCTCTCACAGCTCACGAGCCTCGCCTCGGTCTCGGACGCGTTCTCGAACGGATCGCAGAAGAAATCGGTGATGGTCGCCGACGGACAGCCGGTGCAGATCGGCGTGCTTGCCTCCGACGTGGGCACCAAGCTCATGCAGACGCTGAAGGACATCGCGTCGTTCGACGCCGGGCCGACGGGCAATTTCGACACGACGCTCACCGGCGCGCAGGCGACGTTCCTGGCCGGCGAATTGCCGACGGCGTCGCAGGCGAGCACCGGTCTCAATGTCGCCACCGCCGCCAACGGCTACATCAACAACCAATTGACGGACGCGGCGGACCAGCAGCAGGCGATGTCGACGCTCTACAAGGGTTTCGTCTCGAACATCGAGAACGTCGACATGGGCACCGCGATCACCCAGCTCAACGCGAACCAGACCGCGCTCCAGGCCGCGCTGCAGGTGACCGCGCAACTCGGCCAGATCTCCCTGCTCAACTACCTGCCGACGAGTTCGGGGTAAGTAAAATCGCGCTCCCCTCACCCTTCGACAAGCTCAGGGTGAGGGGTTGGCCAATCCCCTCATGCCGAGCTTGTCGAAGCATGAGGGGCAGCGCCGCTTTACGTGAACGTTCTTGCGGCTTCAGGCGGGCCGGACTATAGCACCGCCGATGAGCACAACCCGTCCGCGCATCGTCGCCGCCATGTCGGGCGGCGTCGATTCCTCCGTCACCGCCGCGCTGTTGAAGCGCGCGGGCTACGACGTCGTGGGCGTGACATTGCAGCTTTACTCGGCCGCGGCGCCGAAGCGCAAAGGCGCCTGTTGCGCCGGCCAGGACATCCAGGACGCCAAGCGCGTCGCCGAGGCGCTCGCCATCCCGCATTACGTCCTCGATTACGAAGAGCGTTTCCGCACGCGCGTGATGGAGGATTTCGCGCAGAGCTATGCGCGTGGCGAAACGCCGATCCCCTGCGTGCGCTGCAACGAGCGCGTCAAGTTCGCGGACCTGATGGACACCGCGCGCGGATTGGGCGCCGAGGCGCTTGCGACCGGTCACTATGTGCGCCGCGTCGACGGGCCGGACGGCGCGGAACTTCATCGCGCCGTCGACGCGAGCCGCGACCAGAGTTATTTCCTGTTCGCGACGACGCAGCAGCAGCTTTCCTATCTGCGCTTCCCGCTCGGCGACATGGACAAGCGCGAAGTGCGCGCGCTCGCGGCCGAGCTCGGCCTCGGCGTCGCCTCCAAGCCCGACAGCCAGGACATTTGCTTCGTGCCCGACGGCAGATATTCGAACATCGTCGAGCGGCTGAAGCCCGATGCGGCGAAGCCGGGCGAGATCGTCGACCACGAGGGCCGCGTGCTGGGCACCCATCCCGGCGTGATCCATTTCACCGTCGGCCAGCGCAAGGGGCTTGGACTTGCCGGCAATGGCGAACCGCTCTTCGTGCTCGAGCTCGACGCCGGGCGTGCCCGCGTGGTCGTCGGCCCGCGTGAAATGCTCTCTACACGGACCATTCATCTTCGCGAGGTGAACTGGCTGGGCGGCGCCGAGACCGCGCTCGACTGCGCGGTCAAGGTGCGCTCGATGCGCCCGCCGGTCCCGGCGCGAATCGTGCGCGGCCCCGGCCGCACGGCGCTGGTCGAACTCCTCGCACCCGAGGAAGCCGTGGCACCGGGCCAGGCCTGCGTCTTCTACGAACGCGACGGCACGCGCGTCCTCGGCGGGGGCTGGATCGCGCGCGCGGACGCGGCGAAAGAGGCCGCCTAGAGGCTTGCCTTGACAGGGGTTGGACGCGCCCCTTACATCCCGCGCCTCTGAGGGCTTCGGCAGCGTAGCTCAGTGGTAGAGCAGGGGAATCATAATCCCTTGGTCGGGGGTTCAAATCCCTCCGCTGCTACCAGCCCGCAATGACGAGAAGAGGCGGTCATGCACGCCGTGTCCAAGACCCCGCCCACCATCGACGACGTCCGCGCCGCGGCGGCGCGCATCAAGGGCGAGGTCGAGCGCACGCCCATGCGGCATTCGACGACGCTGTCCCAGATCGCGGGCTGCGACATCTGGCTCAAATTCGAGAATTTGCAGTTCACCTCGTCGTTCAAGGAGCGCGGCGCGCTCAACAAGCTCCTGTCGCTGACGCCGGAGCAGAGGAAGCGCGGGATCGCCGCGATGTCCGCCGGCAACCACGCTCAGGGCGTCGCCTATCACGCGGGACGGCTGGGCATCCCCACCACGATCGTGATGCCGGAGTTCACCCCCTTCATCAAGGTCAAGCACACCAAGGATTTCGGCGCCCGCGTCGTGCTCGAGGGTGCGACGCTGACCGAGAGCTTCGGCCGCGCCAACCAGATCGCACAGAGCGAGGGGCTGGCCTTCGTCCATCCCTATGACGATCCGGTGATCATCGCGGGCACCGGCACCATCGCGCTGGAGATGCTGGCCGACGCGCCGGACATCGACACGCTGGTCGTGCCCATCGGCGGCGGCGGATTGATCAGCGGCATCGCCATCGCGGCCAAGGCGCTGAAGCCGTCCATCGAGATCTACGGCGTCCAGAGCCTGGCGTACCCGTCGATGTACGACGCGGTGAAGGGCGCGGACCTGCCCTGCTCCGGCCAGTCGGTCGCCGAAGGCATCGCGGTGAAATCGCCCGGCGAGCTGACGCGCAAGATCGTCGGCGAACTCGTCAAGGACATCTTCCTGGTGCGCGAGGACGAGATCGAGCGCGCCATGGCCCAGTTGCTGGAGATCGAGAAGACGGTCGTCGAGGGCGCGGGTGCCGCGGCCTTCGCCGCGATCGCCGGTCACCGCGACCTGTTCAAGGGCCGCAAGCTCGGAATCGTGCTGTCGGGCGGCAATGTCGACATGCGGCTGGTTTCCAATGTGATCCTGCGCGAGCTTTCGCGCGAGGGCCGCATGTTCTCCGTCGCCATCGTCATCGACGACCGTCCGGGGATCCTGGCGCGCATCGCGGCCCTGGTCGGCGAAGCGGGCGGCAACATCCTCGAAGTCAGCCACAACCGCATGATCGATTCCTCCGCGAAATCGGCGACGCTCGGCATGCTCATCGAAGCCCGCGACAACGACCACGCCCGCGAGATCCGCGCCCATCTGGAAGGCGCGGGTTTCGCGCTGAAATCGCCGGAGCAAGGCTAGAGCGCGTATTGCTTCGAAAGCGCCGCGCCCCCTCATCCTTCGACAAGCTCAGGATGAGGGTGTGCTTAAGACCCTTCATCCTGAGCTTGTCGAAGGATGAAGGGTCGGCTCGATTTAAAAATGCTTTGCCGCGCTGGAAAATTTATTTCTCGCGCCCATATCCCTCAAAAGACTTTCGACGAATCCGCTAGCGCATTTTCCAACTACCGCGAGACGATACTCATGCTGAGCGTTGAGAAACTAGGGCGGCGCGAAGGCCGTCTGCAGATCCTTCAGGACATCAGCTTTGGCTGGAACCGCGGCGTGCTCGCGGTGATCGGCGGCAACGGCAGCGGCAAGACCACGCTGCTGCGCGTCGTCGCCGGCGCGATGAAGCCCGACGCCGGCAAGGTCTCGTGGGACGGCGTGGCTACCTCGCGCGCGGTGCGCCGCAAAGGCAAGATCGGTTACGGTCCACAGGAGCGCAACCTGGACCTCGCCATCACGCTGCGCGAATTCCTCAGCCTGTGCGCGGACCTGCGCGGCTTGAAGGGACGCACCGCCAAGGTCGCCGCGGTAGCCGAAGAGCTTGGCCTCGCCAAACAGCTCGACGAACGTCTGGCCAATCTGTCGGGCGGCGGAAGGCGCAAGGCGATGACGGCGCAGGCGCTGCTCGGCACCTCGGAATTGATCGTGCTCGACGAGCCGACCTCGGAAGTCGACTACGCCGCCAGCCGCCGTTTCTGGTCGGTGTTCCGCGCGCGCGGACAATCCAGTGCACTGGTGATCGCCACCCATGACGTGGAATTGGCGTTGAGCTCGGCCGACGCGATCCTGCTGCTGCAACGCGGATTGCCGGCGCGCCTGGCGCCGGCATCCGCCTTCGCGATCGACGAACTCTCCGCCGCCATCGGCGAAGGGTAGCAGCATGGGCGCGCTCACCCTTGCCCGCCTCATTGCCCGCGAGACGTCGCGCCGGCCGCGCGCCGTGCTGGCGACTGTCATGTTGGCGCTCAGCGCCGGCTTCGTGATCCTGCCCGATCCCGGCGCGCCCTACGCGACCATGACGTTTCACGGCGCGCCGCTCGTCTATACGCCCGCCGTCATGGGCATCATCACCGGCGAGATGTTCATCGCCTTCAGCATGGTGCTGGTGATGCTGGCGATGAGCGCGCTCGCGCCCTTGCGAACCTGGCGCGCGGCGATGGGCGTCGCCGCGGCACCCAGCTGGAAGCTTGCGCTGGGCCTGTGGATCGCAGGGTTCGGCGCCGGCCTGTTCCTCCTCACCTGCATTTTCGGCGGCGCGTTGCTGCGTGCGTCCGATGTGCTCGGCGCATCGGGAAACTGGCTCGGGGGTTTGTGGATATTCTTCACCTGGGCTTACGGCCTTGGCGTCGTCGGCGCTGCGTTCGCCGCCACGCTCTACAGCGTGCTGGCGCTTCGTCTGGCGACGCGTCCGGGACTGTTGATGGGCGCGACCTTCGTCGCCTTCATCGTCTGGGTCGCCGTGTTCGGCGTGGGCCTTGCGGGATTCGTCGACGTGAACGGTCAGGGCTTTGCGATTCGGCAGCTCTTCGCGCAGGCGCACACGCTGGACCTCGGCATGGGCTTCATCTTCGCCTCGCACAAGAAAGCCGCGGTGCATGCGCGCGACGTCGCGGATCTGATCGGCACGGCCGGCGGCGCCCTCTTCCTTCTGCAACGCGCGATGCTGGTGGCCGCGGCGATGCTCGCGTCTTTGGCTCTATCGGGACCGCGCGTGGCGCCGCTGGTGGCGCGCAGCCGCAATTGGAAGCGCGGGTTGGCCGGTCTCACCAGCGTCCTCAGCGCCCGTTTCGGCCTGTCGGGCGTGATCGTCGGACAGATCTGGAGCGCACCGCTTTGGGCGCTCGTCCTTCTGGCTGCCGCCGTCGCCGCGGAGACGGTCAAGGCGGGAGAACCGGTTTCCGTCATGGCGCTCGGTTTCGCTTGGGGACTCTACATGCTGCGCTGGCCGGAGCTCTGCGAAGCGTTCGAACAGGGCGGCCTGCGCAGCCTGGTGCAGCCGAGCGTGCTGGGCCCCTGGCCGATCCGCCTGCGGATCGGGGTCAACATCGCTTTGCAGATGAGCGTTCTGGCGCTTCCACTTGCCATCGCGCTCGCCACATCGGGCCGCATGCACGGCCTCATCTGGCTCGCGGCGCAGATCGGCGCCGCGCCGTTGCTGTGCGTCGGCCTCGCCCGCCTGCGCGGCGGCGCGACGATCTTCTCGCTGGCCGCGATGATGTGGTGGTACCTGATGATCTCCGGCAATGCGCCCATTCCCGCGGGATAGCTACCCCGCTTCCTTCTTGCAGGCATCGGTGAGCTCGTCGATGTCGTAGCTCTTGCATTTCGGCACCAGCGCCTGGGCGTCGGAGCCGCGGCCCTCGAGGCGGTAGAGCTGGATGCGCTTGGGCAGCAGCACGGGCGAGTCCTCGAAGCGGATGACCGCGCGGTCCATCAGCGCCTGCGCGTGAGGATAGTCGCGGCGCGCAATGTAGACGTCGACGAGCCGCGAATAGATTTCCCACGAAGGCTCCGGACCGTTCGCGGCGCGCGTCAGCGCGGCCTCGGACAGCTGGGGCTGGCGGCGCCCGTCGTAATATTCCGCCGCGACGAAATCGGTATAGGCATGATCGCCGGTCGGCGCCGCGGTCGCGCGCGCGACCTGCGCCTGCGCGCCGGCCGAAGTGCCCTGGCTCGAATCGGCGATATACGCGGACGCGTTCTCGGCGTCGGTGTAATGCGCCAGCAAAGCCACCAGCCTCGGCTTCAGCGGCGACTTGCTGTCGGGCGCCCAGGGCAGCGGTGTCGGCGAGACCGGGGCCGCATCGCGATAGGCGCTGAAGAGATAGGCGCTGAGCAGGTCGGCGCGCTCCTTCGCGGGATGATGGGTGGTGGCGTCGTCGGCCATGCTGTCGACGGCGGAATCGAACGCATAGATCGCGATGTCGGTGATCTGGTCGGTGCTCGGGCGCTGACCGGTCGCGAGCTGACCGACGATGTTGAGACCGCCGCCGAGCTTGCCCATCAGGCCGCCGCCGCTGTCGCCGCCGGAGCCCTTGTCGTTCTTCGAAGCCTGTCGCGCCGAGGTCGCGGCAGCAGCCGCTTCGGCTTCCTGCTCGGCCAGCTTGTCCATCACCGCGAGCGGCGCTTCGGGATCGTAGCCGGCCTTGACCAGGAGATCGAAGCCGAGCGCGTCGGCGGCATCCTCGTCCTCCTTCGCCATCTGCGGCATGAGGACGTTGGAACTGAGCTTGGCCAGATGCTGCGCGACGTCGAGGCCGCGCATGACATTGGCGCCGGCATGGCCGCCGACCGCCGCCTGCGCCCCCTGCGCGACGACATCGATCGCGGTGCCGTGCACGACGGCATAGAACTGCGCCTTCTTGTACCAGTCGCGCTGCTGATGGCGGTAGATCGCATGCGCCAGCTCATGCCCCATGACGAAGGCGAGCTCGTCCTCGGTCTCGAGCTGTTCGAGCAGGCCCACGGTGATGATCAGCGTGCCGTCGGGCGTGCACTCGCCGCCGAATTCCGGCGTGGCGAGGATATGCACGTCGGGCTGGAATGATTGCGGCAGCTTCACGCCCGCGAGCAGGCGCATCATCACGCCGCGCGCATAGGTATGCAGCTCGGGCGACGGCACGAAGCCCTGGCCGCGCGTGCGCATGATGCCGAGCGCGAGCGGACGGCCCTTCAGAACCTCGCTGTAGTCGGACGCGGGCTTCAGCGCGTCGATGGCACGGCCGCGCGAGGGATAGCCGTTGCTGTCGAACAGGCCGGCGCCCGCCGACGAGGAGAGCAGAAGCGCTGCGCTGAGCGAAAAAAGAGCGGCGACTTTGCGCATCACTTGCCTCCTGTCTTCGGGCAGCCTTCGCCCAGTCCGCGCGTCGCGCCGACTTTTTCCGTATTGGAGCCCATCGCAAGATTGCGGCAGACGGCAGGAAGCTTCCCGGCGAAGCGGTATTTCACCATGTAGGGCGGCACCCAGTAGCGCGTACCGCTCACGTTTATCTGCAGCATCATGTTCGGCGCGCGGCCGGTGATCGGCGTGCAGCCCGGAAACTTGGATGCTTCCATCGTCTGCACGCGCTTGCCGCCGGCCGCGTCGTAGAGATCGACCTGCGGCGTGCGGGCGGCGAGCACGAGATCGCCGGCCGCCGGACAATTGTCGGTTGCAGCCGCCGCGGGCGCAGCGAACACCGCGCCCAGGATCGCCAAGCCAAGCAGTCCTCTCATCGAAATCCCCTCATGCTTGCGGGTCCCCGCCCGCGACGTGGTGAAGATAGCCCCAGAACGAATCCGGCGCACCTACCAGAAGAAGGGCGCCGAGTTCCGTCGAGACGAACACGACCTCGACCCAATTTGCCACCGACAGGCCCGAGGCGAGGGTGAGCAGCAGCCCGACCCCGAGCGCGAGCCCGAACGCGAGATAGTGCCAGATCTTCTCGACGACCTTCTCCAGGAAATACTCGAACGTCGCGCTGCGCTCGTGCCTTGCTTCCTCGCGCTTGCGCTTGACCCCGCGCCAGTGGAACCAGGAGAGGATCAGGATCACCGGCACGACCGCCAGGATCTGCAACAGGTTGCCGTCCAGAGCCGTCCCGCCGACCGACACCACGTTCTGCTGCGGCCTGCCGTGGAAGGTGATGAGGTTGTCCATTGCCATGGCATGGACGAAGACGCCGGGGAGCAGGTCATTGACCGGCGTGTAGATCTTGTCCTGCGCACCCTGCAGCGCGCCGCCGTAGAAGATGACGCGGTTCGTGGCCATTTTGACGACATCGGGATCGTCGGGGTTCATCTGCAGCTGCGAGACCGGGAATTCCGCCGTATAGGGGCACGGTGTCTTGACCGCACCGGTATCGAAGAAGGC
>Ga0208986_1000016_pt1 | contig 11128 bp, 15 predicted proteins | sample MedBloCAOM1_O2_FD_187844 | JGI IMG/M metagenome (GOLD analysis project Ga0208986, IMG submission 187844) | Forest soil microbial communities from El Dorado National Forest, California, USA - Mediterranean Blodgett CA OM1_O2 (SPAdes) (version 2) | ecosystem: Environmental > Terrestrial > Soil >... | reverse complement strand
GCATCACATGAAGCTGGGTGCACCCGGCAATATATTGTCTTGCAATGTCACATGTATCTATTTGTACCCATACTTGATCAAATGGTCGATTACCTCTTGTGCCGCCTCCATTGAATCGGTGATTTCACTGATAGGTTCTGTTACCTTGGCCATTTCATCCCAGGTATCATGCAGATTGGACAATCCATCCTTCAACAACTGCATCAGCTCAGCGCGGACCTGCCGAGCATCACGTTGGACTTCTTTCAATCCACGTTCTCTCAGACCCCGAATCGCGGCAACATCGGAGTGTTCTGGGCCGGCACGCAGTGGCTCTGTCTGATGACATGCAAATCAGTACATCATCACAAGAGGAGGCAGCAAGACGAACCAGGTCCTCATACCATTCCCTGACCACCTCCATGACATCAACCATGGTGAGTTTAGGGAGCGAATAGGATGTAGATATTTCAAAGCGGTCATTCCACCAGTCATAGGTGTATTTGCATTCTGCTAAATGCCGGTCTTTCCACTCGGCAGAATAGCGATGTGGGTCCATAGCCTTAATGGAAGCAAAGAGTTGATCTTCAGGCAACTCGCCAACCCGGACCCGGATCATATGGTGGAGAGTGAGGTCGACAACTTCATGGTTATATCTGATGTACTTTGCACGAAAGAATTGAAGGATCCAAGGAGTGAGGAAGGTCTTGCCAGGAGATCAATGAACTGCAGGGAATGATCGCTCTGAGGACTCACATCCACCTCCCAGCACATATTCTTATAGAAGGCGGCAGGATACTGAGGCAAGGATCCGACTCCATCCTTATTGATGGCACGATGCATTGCCAAGAGCCGGCAAGATGCATACTTGTAGGCACGAGAGACATCGCCGATCCGCAAGGAATATTCTTCGGTTATATGACATCTCCGGTTGAATGGCATGATCTCAGGTACATAGTCTGCCATGTGGAGTGGGAGGTGCTGATGAAGAGAGGAGTGGAAATGACAAAAGTGCCGCACTCTAATAAAGCATCCAGGCAAGGCATGAGAAATGACACACCGGCAAGCGGCAGCCAGCATCGGCAATGTAACGATACTCCGGCATGACTTGTGCTCATGAAAGGCCGCTTAGTATCCGCCGGCAGCGGCAATGCAAAGATATTCCGGCAGGGGCCATCTGGCATGAGACATGATCAAACATGAGACACTCCTGCATCTGCTACCTGGCATGTAAGATTGCATGAGTAAAGTATCTGACCGGCAAGAGACATGATCATAATGCTACAGGTGCTGGATGTGATCTAATCTTCTTAAATACTTCATCGGCATTGTTAGCCAATGTTGAATACACCCGGGCCTGTCTGGCTGCATAACATGCATGGCCTTCTTGATTGTCTGCTCTGGCCTTCTGTGCGCGAAGATCCCATTGCTTACTCTTGAAGATGAAGAAGTTAAATGTCCAGTCCATTTCATGCCGGACGAGGATGAGCTCTTCCGCCCATCGATCACTCTGAGCTTTGGTGCGAAGCCAATGAACACGATAGACTTTCAGAGATGAATGTTGGTAAGCGGCAAGCGGCAAAATGTTATCAACGGCAACATACACTCTGTCATCCAGTCACTATCAGAGGAGTCGCCCTGAACATCTAAAGACCAGAACCATGGGAGGGTGGAATTTCTCTGTCCGCGTGCACTGGGGTCGGCCACGGCACTGCTTGCTTTCAAGTCGCCCTTCTGCAGCGGCAGGAACTTTGTGAGAAGTTCAGTGGCACCGAGCTTGGACAGCTGAGTGCGGCATACTGCATACTTCTTGGCGTTCAGTGCAACAGCTTTTGATACTACATTTACTTGATTCCATGCCCTGGTCGTGCCGGACTGGGTGTTGGCAGACCTCACTGTCTTGCGAAAAATCACGGCTTTATCGGCCAAACCGACTCTGATTGCATGGAGTGCATCGTTGGCTTGGCCGTCCCGCAGGACCACCTCCTGTTGCACCAGAGAGGCGATGCCGAGTGTCTTACATCTGGCGGCACCAAAGTATGATGGCAGTGGAATCATTGCCACCTCCGGCCTGAAAGCGGCATCCAATGGGGGACTATATGGGTCTTCATCATCACTGCCTTCGGCTTCATCGTCCCGATGATCAACTGATGGGTTGGGTCTGTTGAGGAACTCAGCGACGTCGAAGCCCTCGCCAAGGAATGCGACTGCCTCCTGCACAAAGACATCTATGAGGCGCTGCAATGATTCTCTCTGGTGGGCGAATTTCAATTTCTGGTTATCGGTCGCATTGGCGGCAATGGTGCCAATATCTCTAGCAAGCGTGATCTGGGCTTCCTCAATGCTGATGCCGGATGCAAGCCATGTGGCCGCTCCTCGTAGGGCCATCGTAGTGAGTCTTGTCTGTGCATCAATAAGTTCCAATTCTCGTTGCTTTCTAGTCGGCGCTGCAAGGATGAAAAGCATCATGAAAAGGGTTTCAGATGGAAAGACCATGGCATGGACTTACCTTTCTCCAGTTTGACTTCATAAATGTCCATAGCCGTCGGATTTTCTGATCTCTCCGCCTGGGCAATCCTCTCGTGGGTCTCCCATTCAACCACCAAGTCAGGATCGGCAGATTCATTGAGGGACTCGAATGCTGATATACTCTCGGCGACACCGGCGACGGCAACTTTGTACTTCCTGCATAAAGACTTGCCTGCATGCCGATTCCGGCACAAATGAGCGCTGAACGGCATGATGATGACATAGAAACGTACTCATGCGAATCATTTTCATAAAGTTGCAGTCGCCCATCTGAAAATCAAGAACTTCTTTCCTATGCGGAGTGCCCATGCCCCTGGCGGAGGGCGAGATGATGTTCAAGGATGCCCACAGAGTCTCCATGATCTCTCCATCTATTCTTGCCGCTCCAGGGATGAACGTCGGAGCATACCGGCAATAGCAACTGTCCTGATGACCATGAATATGCCAAAGGCCGATGCCAGGAATGATTTTCAAAGTCCAAGGCAGGGATAGATACTGGCTCTTATCCATGCGTGCTTGCAAATACTTGTTGTACTGACAGTTGATGTCATAGAACGTGATGATTTGATTCAAGCCGGCGGTATGGTAATTGGCGGCATAACTCAAAGCGTAATCCATGTTCATCTGCCTTGTTGAGAACAAGATCATGAGGATGACATTGCAGGGCGGCGACAGAAACAACTCTGACCTCTCTCCTTTTTGAAAATCCACCATGGCATGCGGGACAAAACATCCATGCCGGGCACAAGCACATCCACCTATGCCGGTCGCCTCCAACCTGTGCCGGGACGCATTGGCCTGATTGACGGCACGATGATTGTTGCATTGGGAACGGTGTGCATTTTCTTCAGTGCTTGAGAGATGCTGTTTGTAACGCTGATCAGAGACCATGAAGCCCAGACCATCCATCAATGAGACCTCATCCGCAGGATTGGCGGCATGGAGATGTTCGGCTTTGAAGTTTCCGTCCATGACCAATGTTCTAGAATAGACCCATGCAGGAGCACCATCCGGCTGACCAATAGGAGGGATGGTCAAGTTGATGCCGGGTTGTGGACATGCTGGGCAAAAGAGCGCCAGTTCTCCTGTATCTGGTTTGCGAGAATCGTGTGCAAACCCATGCCACTTGTACAGTTTCATGTACCTCATTTGTCTGGCAGTTCTTAACAGCTCCCTGTAGCGATCCTGTGCATGCAGGGCATGAGCAACTCATTCTTAGACTGACATGGAAAGAGCTCACAGGAACTGACATTGGAAACACGCTGGATGTGAGGCGGCGGAGCTTAGAGTAGTAATTCATGGCGGATGTGCCACATTCAAGGTTGTCTAGGAGGAAATCGTCCAAGACGGCAAATGTGAATGCCGTTCTTGGGCGAGCAAAAGAGGAGGGGAACAAGCCCATTTGAAATAACTGCAGGTGATAGTGCAGAGCACCAGGGCACCGGCATTCCTTGATCACCAGTGAGTGCACCCCTGACTTGTCGACAACGACAGTGGTCTTTGGTTTCTGAGGGCTGCTCCATGCCGGAATTGTGCCGGCAGGATGATGATCAGGGACAACCTTCGGATGATCTTCTGATAGCTCCTCCCAGCCATCATCTTCATCAAAGACGCTGGAGGCGGACTGTATGGCATTTGGACAGGAATTGCCTTCATGACCCAGATGGATTTCCAGACCCACATCTGTCAAGGATGTGTCCTGGAAGAACTCACCGTTCCATTGACTGATGCGATGAAAGGGGTGTCTATGGTGTTGAGTTCTGCAGCAGTCGGTGCAAAACAAGGGGTCACCAAAGCAACTGTGGCATCTGTAAACTCCATCATTTCCACAGACAGTGCAAGACCTTGGCGAAGGCGGAGCTTCTCTCTTCATGAACAACTTCATGTAGTCGCCGAACATGGGAAGCCATTGCCGAAGATAATCATTCTGACTCTGCGGCATAGGATGAGAGTAGTAGGAAATATCAAGGGATATAGCTTGCCAGAGATGTCGGCAGCTTCAGTGGATGCATGCTTCCGCCATTGTCAAAGTCTACATCCACTTGATCGCCGCCATGATGCAAGCTCTGTGATGCCTGCTTCAATGTTGATTTTGAAGGTGATTTAGTTGGTGAGGAAGCGGCCAACTTCTTCCTTGGGGGGGATACATCTTTTACCCATTTACCAGGTGTGTTTCTGGTTCTCTTGCTCTCTTGCCATACATATAACTGAGGACCCTTCTTCGGCAGAGGAAGCAAGGGCATGCCTTTCTTCTTTCTTGGTTTCTTGGGAGATGGAGTTGATGGGAGGACTGCCATGGTTGTCTTTGATGGATGGTGCGACATGAGAATGAAATGAGTGAATGGACCCAATGCAGCGCTCAACTAATGAAATGAAACAATGCAGCCAATGCAGCCATCAACTTTTGCAGGAGATGAAGTCGCTTGGTGAATCAGGCAAAGAGATTGGTTACCAGTATCCTGCCGGCCGGTGCAAAGCTGGAATTCTATTCATACTAGTCCATGCAGACAATTGTCAAAGATAACATTCACATTGTCACTACCAGGGGATCATGATGACATAGCTAGCCATACCATGGGTACTCTGATCACTGTATCAGTAATAGCTGGCCAAGCATGCTGAAGGCGGCATGTCTGTCTTGGACCAGCAAGTCAAAGCTGCCGCTATACATCATTGCCAGATGCCAAGAGTTAAGCATCCTCGGCTGCACACAATAATAGGACACCACAATGGTTGAAGCCTCATGCTAAATCATCATCTAAGAAGATGTCCAATGCAAAGCTAACAGCTCTCCCTGAGTCGCCGCCTGCAAAGAAATCCAAGGCGACCCCTGTGCCCCTGAGCAAAGAAGAGACTGATGTCCTCAGTTCTCATTTGGATGAGTGGAACAGGAACAAAGGTAAGGCCAGGCGGCAGATCAAAGAGGCTGCTATTGCAGAGGCTCGGTTGTTTGCACCAAAGATGGATAAGAAGCTATTGAAATTGCGGCCTCAAGTAAGTCTCTCTGGCACCAGCACCAGTGCTTTGCAAAGCTGACCGGTTCATTCACAGATGTATACCACATGGTTGTTCAACCATGGTGAGCGGAAGCGCAAACAATCCGACAAGTTCAAGTGGGGCAAGAAATGGACCGCCCGCTCAGTTATCAGCCATCAGAGGAGGGAGGAGATTGTGGAACTTACCGGCGGTCAGGCTGGCGACAAGGAGATGATAGGAAACTATCAGGCCGCCCTCAAGACCATCCTTGCCGGTCTGACTGATGAGGAGTGGCAGCAAGCTGAGGAGACTGCTGAAGAGTGGACCAACAATGCTCCCCCGGCAGACGTCCAGGCCAAGTTCACAGACAAAAAAGCTGATGCCGCCACAAAGTCATTTGCCTCCTACATGTGGAAGCAGGGTGGATTACGGGTCTTTGTCATGAGCGCATGGAAGAACCAGGATGGCGAGGTCAGGATGCATGGGTGAGCGGCAACATCTACCAGATACTTGCCACCTGGACTAACAGCTGTAGACTTGACTTCAATGATGTCCTAGGCGGCACAAGCTTCACCAGCACCAAGGATTGGAAGACTATGATGCCGCAATGGAGTGCATATGCCCATGAATCATTCGGTTAGTCAGTTTCTCTCTGTTCACCTACAGTTCATTCAGCTCATCATTCTTGTGGTGGCTGGCTCCAGGTGCCGGTGATCAGGGCGAGGAAGACATCGATAATGGCGTCATCAAGGTTGGAAAGAGGAGAACCAAGAATCCACCATTCATTCTGGAGGCAGATGAAGACGGCCGCCCACTATTGCCGGATGTTGCAGACCTCAGCCTTGACAAGAAGAAGGCTGTCATCAGAGAGTTCATTTCAAAACACTACAGTCAGTGTTGCCGGTGATTACTATGCTTGTGGCGCTGACTGTGCTTAGGGCTGTGTACCAGGAATGACAAGTCTGCCGTGCCTTGGACCGCCATCAGAGAGTCGCAGTCAACTTTTGTTTCCAGCCGCTATTTACCTTCTGGCGGCAAGCTCAAGGATCCCTCCAAGCTGCAGGCATCTGAAGTAGACACTCTCCTGCAGTTCTGGGTTGCAAGACAGGACGCCGGGGATGACTCTGTATTTCTATTCAGGCGTTGGCAGGATAAGGATAAGGAAATGAGGCTTCCTGTCAAAGAGCAAACCACAGATCAGTCCTCTTCAGAAGCATCCCCCGGCAAGCGCAACAAGGGAACTACACAGGTCACCTTAGCCAAGGGCAGGGGGAAACAGCATGGGAAGAGATCCAGTCAGCGGCGCAGGCTTGAGTCTGATACAGACGATGATACTGACAGCTGCCAGGATAATGATGACTTCCCAGATGTTCTGGCCGGCAGGTCTGCATCTAAGACCCAAGAGTCTGACATCGCACAGTCGCCCGCAGTCGCCAACTCAGCCGTCCCGGACGGCACAGGTGTCAGGCAGAGCGGCAGGCATGACGCTGTGCCAAAGGCATTTCCGGCTGGCAAGTCAAAGTTAGCCTCGGTGGTGCTGAGGAAGAGGGTGGGAGATGTGAATGATTCCTCAGAGGATGAGCATCCGGCGCAGAATTCCAAGACTCCAACAAGTCATGCCTTTGGTCCACGATCCGGCGGCAAACACAAGAAACAGGACATCCGGCTGCTGCCGGCACCGGTGCAACAAATGCCGGCTACCGAGTCCAACGTGCCTTCCGTCGGTGTGAAAAGAAAGAGAGTTGGAGATGTTGACAATGGCAGAGAGGACCGACGGCCGGCAAAGAAGTCCAAGGCTGCAATTGTAGGCCGCTCCTTCGGTCCATGTTCTAGTGGCAAGAAGAAGACCCAGGACAATGCCAATAAGAGATTGCCAGACGTGGCATCAGATGCCCCTGCACGCAGGACAAGAAGCCAGGTAGCCAAGGAGCCGCAGAAAGCAATTGGCGGTCGCCGTACAAGAAAATAGACCAGTAGCGTTGTTTCTTGTAATGTAGGGACATGCCGTGTGTATTCACAACATGTAATGTGCAAGGCCGTTAGTCGCACGGTGCACCCTCAGTTGTGCCGTCTGGCACCAGTATCATGCAAGAAACGGCATCAGATATCAAGCCAGGTAGCTAAGGAGCTTAAAGCATGCAGTGAACGCCATACTAGCAAGTAGACCGGTTGCGTTGTTTCACAACATGTAATATGCAAGGCTGTTAGTCGCACCCTCAGTTGTGTATTGACCTGTGCCGCCTCTGCTCTTGAAAATGTGTCTGGAATGCCGTGCTACATGTGTGTTGTCACAAAGTCGGTCTTCAACCTAATGTCAAGATGAACTCGTCGATTGGAAGGCTTTGCACATGATGCGAGAAGAATTATGAATATTTCAAACTGTTGCCAGTTCTTATTGTGCCGTGCATCGTTGCTAAGAACCAGTGAAGTGATCTCCGAAGTAGTGCCAAAGTATTGCCGCACAACAATGAAATATTTTTGCCGATGTATTGCCGTCGTGTTCTGAGTGCCGATGTTCTTCCGGTATGTATATTAGCGTTGCATCACTTGCCGCCTGGCACATCCATACCAAATCATTCAACTATGCAAGCTGCTGCACAGTCCATCACTCCCGAAGTCGCCAACCAACATTTGGTGGATGCTCTTCAGCAACTTGAAGTTACTGTCGCCCAGGCTTTACCTCTCCAGAACTCTCCGGACGATCAGTTTGCGTTGGACACTCGCATCACTATTGCCCGAGACATGGGTTATACCTTGGTAAGTGTGTGCCGGCAGCTTGTCGAACAATTGTTTTCTTTTTCTTTTTCGGAAACATGTTGATTTTTCACAGCAAAAATTATTCACTACCTACGGTCCTGTGGCAACTATGGTGCCACCTCGACTCCTGTCCATGGCTGTCGAAATCTTTACCTGCCAAGCCGGCACGGCAAATTTGGTTCATGCGCCGGACTGGACCAGAAATTGGGTTGATGATCCCAGATTCAGACGGCATCCATTGTATATCAAAACATTGCGCTATGAGGCTGCCCATGCCGCCGGTCGTGCCCATGCGATTGCTGCCGGCCCAGTTCCTGCCGGCACCCATGCCATCCATACTGTCCCTACTCTCACTGCTGGTCCTGCCGACATCCCTGCGCCTCCCAGTGTTCAACCTGCTCCAGCGGCACCTGATGCCGGCAGGCAACCCGGTGTTCTTACTCCCCCTCAAATCGGTTCAGGGAGGAAACGTACAATGTCTGGGAGTTCCAGCATGAAGGAATCCGGTCGTACTAGTCCAAAGAGACGGAAATTCAAGGTATCGCCAAAGTCCAAGTCGTCAACATTCAAGGTTTCTCCAAAGTCCAAGGTCTCCAAACGCACCAAGCGCGTCACCCGATCCAAATCGAAGCAACCGGCACAATCGAAGGCACCGGCAACATCCAAGCAACCGGCAACATCGAAGGAACCGGCAAAGTCGAACAAAAAGGCGAAGTCAAAGCAAAAGGCGAAGTCAAAGGAGATATTCACTGACACTGATGATGAGGACAGGTTGCCTGCAGTAGGAAATGCACCCAGGTACATCGACGTTTCTGGAGATGATGCCGATGCTGGCGCCGGCACTGTCCCAGTCCCACCAGTTGTTCAAAACGAGGCAAGTCATGTTGCATGCCGCTCGCCATTCTATCTAATAGTATTTTCAGACTGTTGCAATCCTAGACCATGTGAATGCTCAGGCCGGCCCTGTGCAGCAAGATAGATTGCCCACCATTCATGTTCAGACGAAGAAGGCGAGTAATCCTTGCACGCCGCTCCCATGTTCATCTGACATTTCCGGCAGAAAATGCCGACCAAGCCAAGCGTCGATCCAGTGGAGGACAGTGAAGATGATTGGAAGGATGACGAAGATCACAATGTGGGCAGCAATTCTGGACGCCGTGGTAGGGCTCCGGTCAAGCGCAAAGTGAGCAACACCAAGTTCCCTCCGCGCCATGTGAGCATTTGATTGTCTGCCATCAACTCACAGCTAACGTTTATTAGCATACACCCATTGGCCCCAGGTTGCCGCCATGCAAACATTGCGATGACAATGGGCATGAATGTATGAACTGGGTGCATGGCGGCAAGGGTCGCAAGGCCGGCAAGATAGCAGACACATGCACACACTGCCATGCCGCCAAGCATAAATGTGAGCTCCCTGATTATGCCGTGGACGCCCCTACTCCCGCTACCCCCAAACGACCTATGCCGGCGACGCCAGCAAAGCTGAAGAAGGCAAGAGCAAAGTCACCGACAGGAACATCCAAGACTAAGGCGGTGAAGGCACCTGGTGCAGCAGCAACAGCCGCGCCTTCCACATGTATGCCTCCCTTGATCACTGTTGAAACCTCAACTAATCCCAAATCACCAGCGGTTGATATCGTCATGTCTGATCAGCCCGGCACTAGTGCTCCCAAGCTTGCCGCTCCTGGTGCTGGCACTGCTGACGGCATAGATGCTGTTGTTGCCGGCGCTCCAGATGCTGGTGCTGGAACTGCTGTCGGTTCAGATGCCACTGCTGATCGTGCAGATTCCTCTCGTGTCGATGAGGATATGGACATCTCCTTCACTGTTCGGCCAATGGAAGTCGATGCCGCTGAATTTGCTGACGCCGGCTTTGCTAGTGCTGACGACTTTCCAGCTGGGCATTTCGACGAGCCGGCAGAGGAGGACTCACTCGCCGAGCGCATTGTTGCCGGTGCTGCAACTCATCCCACAAACGACACTATCGAGGCAACTCTTGCCGCTGTGAGGAAACAGATCGAGAACCTTCGTGCAAATGATGCCGCTCGCCGTCTTGAAATTGACCAGATCCGGCATGCCGGTCAAGTCACCAACACACGCCTTGATGATACTGACATCAGGATGAAGGACTTGGAGGAAACATACAGGTCGCTTTCTCTTGAGCAAAATCAGAGCAAAGTGTTGTTGAACAATGTGGTCAACGGCATGTCTGACTTCATCAGGTACTTTACCGACATCCAGTCGAGTGGTTCTCCGGCAAGTAAATTTCCACCATTCCAGTATTTGCCGCAGTCGCCATTTGCCATCTCCAAGATGGCGGCGTTCACAAATTCGCCATCCTACCATCAGCTTTCTCGAGAACTCTTCCCAGATGTGTTCTCGACTCTTTCAAATCAGGCGTCAACCGGTAACATCCACTCTGCATCTCATGCCGGCACATCACAAACTCCTATAAGTCGCCAGCGGGCACCCCTTAGCAAGCAGACAACCAGCATTAGGCCTGCTGCCCGCCGGACAGCATCCAGTGCTCTCCCTAAAACAAAACGTCTCTCCGGCGGAGATGCCAACCATCCTCGTGCCGTCAGTGCAATGGTGACCCGTTCTCAGTCATCTCAAACCGGCAAGGGCAAGGGCAAGGGCAAGGGCAAGATGGATGCCGGCAAGGACGAGGATAAAGATGATGTGGATGACCTTGATGCTGACGGTGACGAAGACGATGACATTGAGAATTCACAGTCGCAAGATGAGTAGGCATAAATCATGGACCTTGTAGTTGTATTGTATTGTATAAGTATTTTCTGATGACACATGGTATGCTGCCAATCAATGAGGTGTGGAGGCCCACCCATATGCAAGCCACCCATTCACCTTGTGCCGGATCTCC
>Ga0208986_1000015_pt1 | contig 11167 bp, 13 predicted proteins | sample MedBloCAOM1_O2_FD_187844 | JGI IMG/M metagenome (GOLD analysis project Ga0208986, IMG submission 187844) | Forest soil microbial communities from El Dorado National Forest, California, USA - Mediterranean Blodgett CA OM1_O2 (SPAdes) (version 2) | ecosystem: Environmental > Terrestrial > Soil >... | reverse complement strand
CAGTCATCTAACTTTTTCTTCATATTAACAGTTCCTGCGCGGCGGCCCATTTATTGAATCTCTACAAAAGGAGTAAAAAAAAATGTCTCTTAAATATCCATTTACTGTACGACCCTTAACCCCTGAAGAAGGGGGCGGTTACTTAGCCGAAGCTTTAGACTTAAATGGCTGCATAGCAGATAGGTCCACCCCCGAGGATGCCATTCATCATTTAGAAGAGGCTATTGAGGCCTCGATAAAAACAGCAGAATCCCTGAAGATGCCTAGACCTACTCCCTCTTCTGAAACTTCCTATAGTGCCAAATGGGTCGTCCGTACCCCCCAAGAGTTTGCTAGGGCAAAAAGAAGGGGTTAGCCTCAACAGCCTGACCGTTAGCATGTTGGCTGAAGCTTTTGGCCATAAAAGACCACCCCTACACGGCTATTCTCCTAAAGCAGCAAACATTTCATGAATCTCGCCACTTTTATTTAAGGATATTTTCTGTTAAAATCTTAGTGGTTATATAGGAGGATAGTATGCAACGATATATTTTGGTTACACAAGGTTGCATTGCAGCCTCTTTTAGTCAAGTCGACGAAACATTTATTGCCCCTATAAGTTCTACATTTGCTGGAGCTTCTCTTTTAGAAGCTCATTTACCAACCTGATTTTCTGGATTAATAAGACGAGCCATTGATAATAACATAAGAGAAGTACAGGGAGAGGAGCTCACTCAATATAGAAAAAGGAGAATACGGTATTTTAGCTCGTTCTTTTCCTCAATGGGTTGAAGAAACGATCTGGGGCTGGCTGCTCGACTATTTATGAATGAGCAATCAAGAGATTGGAAGGAGTTTAATTATTAGCAGTAATACAGTTAATAAACTTCTTAAAGAAGAAGTCATTCGCCCTGAGAGATTAGAGGAGCTATATCTTTTAGTGAAAGAAAATAGACGAGAGGGCGTATCTGGTAGGAAGAAGCTCAAGCTTACTTTAAAGAACAGCACTTACAAATTGCTGAATGGAAAGAATCCCCTCATATGACAATGACTCAGATGGTTCTATTGTTTGAAGAAAGAGGCAAGAAGGTAAGTGAAACGAGCTTAAGGTCTTTCAAAAAGCTATTGTATCCACAGTGCACTTAGAAACGGTTCTGGGGCAAGTAGACTATGCCTATATGGGGAAAATGAGATCTATAGAGGGTATTTTAAAGAAGGCCTATGTTTTTATAATGACCTTGTCTCACAGTCGGTATGGATTCGTAAGATTTGTATTTAGGCAAGATATAAAATCCTGGATTGATTGCCATATAAGAGTCTTTCAATTATTTGACCGCTTTCTTCAGATACAAGCCTAGAGTTTTTATTACGTAATATAGAGCACAAAAAAATAAGGTTAGTTTACTCGTAAATTACGTAATATACCCAAAAGCCTAGCTATTTTATATCTCTTTAAACGGATCAATAAAATCATTTCGGGTTTTCGAGCTAAAAAAGAAAGGATCCTCAAGTGGTATAAGCAGAAAAAGGAAAGATTAGCAATTCTCAGTAGGCGTTATCTCAAAAAGCACTATTATGACCTAATCCGTAAGTCATTTGCCGAATTCAGCCAATCTATTAAGCGTCGATTTGAGAGATTAACCCTTATTTACAATAGAATCATAGTCTTAAAAAATGCAGTGCAGCGCTTATACAAATTCCGGACAAATCTATTACATGAGGAAGAGCCTTTTGTTTTTTGTGGGTTAACCAATATTATTCCCTTTCCTATCAGTTCTATTGGTTAGCGAATAATAGACCTATCTTTTTAAGACGGTCTCGCATAAATAACTTTCGGCGTCAATTAAGCACTTTACGTTTCCTTATCCGCTATACTAGACTATTAAGAACGACCTCAGCAAAAAAGCGTATCTTTATTACTCATATGTTATTGCATAGTCTCATAACCTTTTTGCGTCTATCTAATTTTAATAAAGAAACATTAAACTATCATCGCAAAACTAGACGCAGACGTGGTAGACTACATGGTTTGCCTGAATATCGAGAAGAATACGTTAGACGAACCAGGATAGGAAAAAGAAAGAATTCACTATTAGAAGCTAAAGTAACACTACTAATAACAAACCTGTTCTTGTATCTAACCTATTTAAAATATAAGCACGTTCAGTTCAATAAGCCAATTATTCAAACGCGTCATCATCTATTTCAGCTATATGCTAAAATCCTTCTCTTCACTTTGTACAAATCAGCTTTTATTAAGCGTGATGATCTACTAATAACTAAATTTTACGGATTACATAGCCGGAATATAAGTGCTCAATTTCTTGTGAACTACATCATAATTAAATTGGGTCAATACTTTACGTTAAATCCCATTATTAAACCAGTGATTCGTCGATTACAACGACTTAGCTATATAGACGGATTCAGGTTTATCATCTCAGGTCGGTTAACCCGTAGAGAACGTGCTTCCTATATCGTAAAGAGTCATAAGGCAATGCCTTTATCTACATATAAAACCACGGTTGATTACGCTTTTGACTATAAGATAATGAAATTCGGTGTAGTCGGAATAAAGATCTTATTGCTAATGGGAAGGCGCCCTCCAAATTATTATTTGTTTGAGTACAGAGATAAATTATGAAGAAATTCCCCAATAAAACTAAATATACTAGACCTCATAAAATAAAGAGCATCGTAGGTACTAAAGGGGTTAACCTTAGCCGGTATTCTGTAGGTCTTCGTCTTAAAACAGCCATATATTTAAAATATGAACATTTAGAGTCAGCACGAAGAGCTATCTCTCGTTTAGTCAAACCTAAAGAAATGAAAAATAAGAAGAACTTAAAACATATACATAGTGCTAAGAAAAAAGGAAAAGGGAAACCTAAGAGATCTCGAGCTAGAAGACGTAGATTCCTACTTATTAGGTCTAATCTATGTAATCCTCTCACAAAGAAGCCTCTTCAAACACGAATGGGAAAAGGAAAAGGCTCTGTGGCAACTTGGGTTTCCGCAGGAGCTCCATCTAAACCTATCTTAGAAATGTCTAGGCAACATCTCCGTATAAGTCGTATCATACATCTCCTTAAGAAATCCGCTATTAAATTACCTGTTCGCACTAAAATAACCTATTCTCGTAAGGCATTACGACGCGAATTGTTATTCAAAAAAAAGATATAATAACTAATAAGCCTATATAAAGCATAGTCTTTTATGACAAAGGATTAGAAAAGAAGAGATATACCTCTTTTTAATAAGGGCAATATTATGATGAAAGCGTTTTAGCAGAAACCTATCCTTAGTCAATTTGTTATTTCTATGTTAGGGATTAGGACATCACGCAAACATTTCAAAATGAAGCAGAGGATCATAGGCACCTATGCATTATTCTGGATCTACCAAATAATGAGGGTTATAATAATCGCGCATAAATCCTGGACTTAAACGAGGAGATATACACAATATTTACCAAGCCAGATAGAACATCCCTACACAATTGTTATTTCTCCACATCCTTTAGCAATACTCTTTTCTCCCCAACAAAAAGACACGCAACCCTAAGAGATACATGATCATAAGGGACAGCACACTATTCTGATCATCTATGACATTCAATAGTCAATCGCTGCTTCTGTCGAACCCAAAGCCTGCATGCAAGTCTCCTGTCGTGCCACAATCTACTGTGACGAAAGCTTTGGGGGAGGATTGATCACTACCGAGTACTTGAGCAGTCAGCGCCGATCCGATGTCGTACGTCAAGGCGCGGGTGGGCACGACAGCTAATGAAGCTTTAGCCTATACCCATGAAAAAGGGATGGATGTTATTATCCTTGACCATCACACCAGCGAAGCAGCCCCTTCTAGTGAATCCTAATCAACCAGCGACCTACAATACCTATGCGCCGTTGGGGTCACTTTTATCCCCTATTTGCGGGAATTCCTAGCTTTGGTAGCCTTAGGTACCGTATGTGACGTAGTTCCCCTCATCAAACTCCACAACCCTATCGTGCAGGGTGACTTGCTATAGCCCATAATCGTCCATATTAGCTACGCATATTATCCCAAGTAGCCGCTATCAACTCCCCTTTAGAAGTCTATCATTTAGGGTTTGTGTTGGGACCCAATATTAATGCGGGGGGCCGCTTGAAAGATAGCACCCTAGGCATTCAACTCTTAACAGCCTCTACGGAAAAGAAAGCCTTTGCCATTGCCACCCAGTTGGCTGACCTCAACCGCCAACGCTAAGCCCTAGAAACGGATATGTTAACCCAAGCCATGGAGCAAGCTCATGAAAAGGCTTCCCAAAACAGTCCTATTATTTGCGTTCACTCCCCCATTGGCACCCAGGCGTTATTTGTATTATTGCAAGCCGCCTGAAAGATCATTTTGAAAAGCCAGCCTGCGTCATTAGCTTTGACGAAAATGGGTATGAAAAGGATCAGGTTTTAGTTTGCATAAAGATCATTTAGAATCCTTTAAAAAGTACCTCTCTACAAATGCTTTCCTCAACTTAGAAGAGACTTTCTCTAACGTCCATGCCCTTTTAGCCCCCCAGCGGCGCCACTGTGAATACGGTCGAGCTTATGGACCAACTGGGTCCTTTCGGCGCAGAGAACCCTAACCTAAAATGCTGCTCCCCTATGTATATGTGGCTTTTATGCAAGTGCGTGGTATCAATCATATTGCCTGTACCTTAAAGGCGGAAACTGGCACAACTTTAGAAGCCATTACCTTTAACAGTAAAGACATACCTTTGGAACAAGCCTTTAAAAACCACAAATCCACCCCTGCCATATGATTGGCACCTTAAAAATCGATCACTGGCAAGGTCGAAAAAAAGTGACTTTCTTCATAGAAGACTGTGTAGCGGTTTAAAAATGAATATTCTTTTCAAAATTAGACACAGTGGGCGCAGCTTTCCTGCCTCTTTGACAAAGATGATGACTCTTTACATTGTTTTTGAGCATCTCAAAGATGGTACGCTGCAATTGACTGACAAGATTTCCATGTCCACCAAGGCGTGCCGCATGCCTAGTTCTAAAGCCAGGCACTCAGCTTTCCGTAGAGGAGGCTATCATAGCCTTAGCTGTAAAATCAGCCAATGATGTGGCCATGGCCTTAACCGAAAAGGTAGGAGGCTCTGAGTATGAATTTTGTGGCTATGATGAATTAGGGATGGAAGATACAATTTCAAAACTCGTCCGATCAGCGGCCGGAATCATAGAAAGAATGGCATGTTGTTGCTTGGCAGTGAGTTCATCAATAAGGAAAAAAGCATCACTATCTAGTTCAGGTAGTCGCTTGGCTAAGGCTTTTATACCAATCAATTGCACCATTTCTTGGCGACGATGGTCTGAGAGCTCTAAGAGCACATCAAAAGCATCAAATCTAAAGGCTGTTTCCCCAATGATGAGGCGGTCTTTAAGCTCGTCTTTTTATGCTTGCAAAATGCTCAAAAAAGATGGACTATGCCCATTAGAGATTGGAAATTGGCTCTTAACCAGTTCTCCATCCTCTTCAACAATTTACACACTTAATCTGAAGGACTCAACAAAACAGTGGGTCCTGCTCATAAAATCACTTAACTTCTCTTTATATACCCCCCTAAATTCCCCGTTTTAAGAAGTTCGTCTACTTCGGGTAAGGAAACCGTAAGCCCCAGTCTTGCAATGAAGTCACACCGAACTCTTTAATCTTTAAGGCCGCACGGAACAATGTGGTCGTATGGCTTTAAATCATTAGATATATTCAAGGAAATGCCGTGGCTGGTGATCCCTTGATGGGCTCTTACCCCGATGGCAGCTATTTTTTTCTGTCCCTGGTCGGCGTTCTGCGTCTATGTGCAACAGGGCTAAGGTTTCAATCAGCCATTCTTCCAGAAAAGAAACATGACATAGGTCAACCATGGTAAGTAAGTTGCCCCGTGGGGAATACTGGCAGGGAATCTGTCAAAATATCTTCAGGGTTGGATTGGATGCCGGTGGTAAAAAGGGTGCTCCAGCAACCATATAAGGTCTTCTGCGTGGTCATGCTTTATCTGCTGCACGTAGTCATCCATAAAATCCATGGCTTCAGGATAGGGACCAGATGGGAAGTATGTTTCCATTTCACCATGGCCTCTTCCCTAGTCTTGAGCGGCACGGGGGTAAGGGTCAATAGCTAAACTCAAGTATTGCACAAATATTTCCCCAATGTCGATTGATCCATCTCCCTTCAAGGGCATAGTTTCAGGAATATCTTCATTTATATTAAGTTCTTCCGTGTCGCGGGGTACATATGATTTTGGCGCTAACATTAGGGTAACTGGTGGGTGATGGGATCGTTAGTAGAAGCATCGTGTTGGGTAATTTTTGAATGGATCCTTTTGTTTTTAGATGGTTAATGCCCAGAATTTGCAAGCGTTCAGCCACTGCGCCACACTCCTTAGGGGTTGCCTTCAATCCCCAGACCATGGGTTTCCAAAACACGTGAAAATGAATTTTCACTTATCATGGGCAGTGTCCCAAATACCCAAATACGAGGAAACAAACTTTTAGGCTCTTGCAAGGGGGTCTCTTGTTGTATGGCAAAATCTGCTTTCAGGCAGCTAAAGTCTCTTTGAGTTTAAGGAATACCAAGCTGGTTTAATAGTTGATCGCATGTATGGGGCATAAGGGGTTGCAGCAAAATGCCTAAACACCTCAATAACTCAGCAGTTGGATATAAAACGCTCTTATTCGTTTTTCTTAAGGCCCAAGGGGCTTGCGTATCAATGTACTTATTAGCATGGGTCACTAGGGTCCATACAGCATCTGTATACTTATGAAGAGCTTTCTCTTTTATGAAAGATCGTAAAAGCGGTAGCATCCCATAGGCTTCGTCAAGTAAAGCATGATCTTCTCGGGCCAGTGGTTGCGATAAAGTGGGGATTTTTATATACCATGCTGAGGCTTCGTTGGGCTAAATTCCCAAATTCATTAGATACTGACTATTCACCCCATCACTGCCAAAGGGAATTTCACGAATCAAAAAATAACGCACCTGATCTACGCCAAATCGGTTGGCCAAATCAAAGGGATCAATATTAGTCCACCATCCATGGGCAAAAACGCGCTTGGGAACAGGAAGGCCTGCTGCCATTAAAAAGGCGGGCCAATAAACCGCATGGAAACGAACGATATCTTTTCCCACCACATGCACAAGCTAATCCGTATTAGTCAAACAAGGGAAAAAACCTGGAATAGATGATAGCTTTCAACATCCAAGTATACTAAGACTTCTTTGCCTAATAGCTGAACAAGTCTGTGAACAAGCCTATATAGCTCAGTTACGCATAGTCCATTTCCACGAAGTTCCTATTTATCATCTAAAGCATTTCGTGAACTAAGAATGTGTATCCTTTCTAATGCTGGACGATTATATATAACTCTTATTAGATTCACTATCATCATATCTACTAATAGGCTTTAGATAGAATAGACCATATTGTACTTTTTGAGTACCATTGAAATCACTCGATGATAAATAATATATTACAAGCAATATTAAAGTTAGCGTCGGTATTTGTGGACTCGTTTTATCTGCATAAGAGAACCACAGTCTTTTTTTACGATGGATAAAAGAATAATATTATGCATAGCAATATCCTGTATAATAATATTTAGTATATTACTAGTACGAGAACTGATAAACCTAATATTCTTATGGATTATCCTCTTATGATTAATATCCTTGCGCTAATGTATACATATATCTACAAAGCACCAGAATGTTTATGATACGATCACTGAGAGAATAAAACTACGTTGGTTCATAGAGAAACCAGCAGCTTATTGTGAATATCCTAGAATCTTTGTAATAGTCTGCTACTTTTATTGTGGAAATATGCTTACTAAAGCAGAGACTTTATTTCTTTTTATATTAGCCAAACTTGTGCTATTTACCTTTGATAAATCTGTAAACATAGAATAGCTTTTTATGAATCATTTATAACTATATCACCCAAACTGATACTAGAATCCTTGCAGGAGAATATCCTAAGGGCCTAGCAATTACAGTAAAGGATTCTGATGAAATACCACAAGATAAGTCTTCTCAAAAGGAGTTAAAGATTAATATAGCTTTTTAGTTCAGATGGTATTCCTTGCATTCTCAGTACATGGAATCTTATAGGTCCTCTATGTAACTTGATCCCATGATTAAAAAGAAGTTAAAAATACGGGCTTACCGCATGAATCCAAACATATGGTACCAGAAAGAGGTCAAATAGTAGATATTACTGAAAGGTCTCATGTACTAAAACAGTTTATTCATATTTTACCTGAGCCATTAAGGGAGCATGCGGAGACAACTATGCTTTATTAAAGTTAATACCATGGTAATATCACTCATAAATAACATATATCTTTACACATTAATACTACTAAGTTTAATCCCTTATTTCCTTATAAAGATAGTTCATCTAAAACGGGTCTTGTATGTTTACAAGCACTGGATCATTATTCTATTAAAAATAAGCTCTTTGCAGTCTTTGCTGTATTACCCTTTATTCTTTTATCCGTCTATATTTATATTTAACTGTTTATGCTTGGTATATCTGGCTTATAAATAGCCAAGGAGGTCCCTATTATTCCTGTCTTTCAACCTTTTTTTCTGCTATAGCAATGGTTTTTTACCATATGACCTTGCCTAGAGCTAGATCACTAGAACGATATCGTTCTAGAAGGATACTTTGTAGAGGTTTAACTAATGATTAGTTACAAGAGGATTTTACTATAGAATCTGTTATATCATATGGCCTTATTTTCAAAATAATACTTATAGGGTTTTTGAACAGATTGTGAATGACTATACTGTGCGAATATTTTTATAAGAATAGTATACCCTATGTCACTATACAACAAGAATTGTTTAACAATACCACTTATATCTCTAAAATTGTACCAAATGCACTAATTATAGGAGAACAGGGCGATAATGTAATATTTACCATCGATGAAATAGCTCATTATTGTGTAAAAGATTTTAAGGTTTATTATATAATAGAGGAAATACGGGCTATGAATCAGCATTATCTTTCTGCTTTAGCACGAAGACAAAATATGCTCTTTTTACTATTATAGCTATGAAAATATCCATATCCTATTCAAAATGCTAAGTATGCCCCTATCTAATATCAATACCTCTATTAATTATGGCCATACTTCTTAATGATAAAACTATATATGATCTTGAACATAAGAATAAAACATTGGATAGAAATGAAGAAATATAAGTATTTCTTCATCATATTGGTAATTATTCAAAGCATATTCATAGTTTATACTCTAATAGCTAATAAACTAACTATGATCCCTAATTATAGACTGTATAGTTTTACCATAGAGCAGATATTTACATTAGAAGAGAAAACTAATTATATAAAGCAATATTATGAATACCTTAATAATATGCAAGGTTTAAATAAAGAGAATCTTGCTGATAATACAATGGAAGAAATACGTCATAAGGTTAAATATGCTCTCTTCGAGAGTATCACAAATCAGCAAGTAAATGATACCATTTTGCCAGATAAGACTTCTCTATACACTTGGTTATCCTATGGTTCAGACAAACATACAGTTTTACGCTTCCTCTTGTGTAACCTTTACAGTCCATTGGTATAAACTAAACTTCCTTCTTTTAAATCATGACATAACACTATTTATGCCAAGTCTCTTTGGATAGAATATAGCTTACAGCATATTAAGGAATTTCTAGTATTTGGTTATTGGTGCTTATGTGCTTATTGCAGTGTTATGGTTAGTCTATTTATTACCTCTGTACAAGCATATCTATATATCCTTGATTATCTGTTAAATACACTTCAAGTTACAAGACTTATGTTATTGGCTATTATTTACAAGCCATTCTTTCTAATTTAGGTGAGCATCTACTGTTTATGCACTTGTAATGACACCTGAAGGATTAATAAATAGCTCTATAAACAGCTATTAGCACATGTTAGTTTGGTTATAGATGCGTATTTTCATACTCTACAAACTGAATTGACCTGTTTTTAAAACTACCAAACCATTGAAGAGGCAAGGCTTGATATTTTTACTTTTTATAACCGAAAAAGGAGACATTCAACCCTTAATTATCAATCCGCTGACCAATGGGAAAACAACATTTATCCGGGTTCCTTCTGTCTGTTAAACTGTAGCAAGATCAAATAGCTTCGGGAAACCCTTTAAGCCCATCCACACAACTAATTAATATATCCTTATTTAAGTCATTTAATACCCCTAGCCAGAAGCTTGCTCCTTCAGATTCACAGGCATAAAAGCCTATAATTTCTTTATGACTTGATTGCTGGATGCCTATAATATTATACAGCACTTTTCCATCCTGCTTCAGCTTAAAAATACGATGGCCGATTTCTCTATTCTGCTATTGGAGATACCAGTCTATCTGTGACCGCACTAATGGTTGCAGCTGAGTTTCTACATCATAAATCTCTTGTAAATGATCGCTGATATCAACATAGCTGGTACCAAGTCCATATAAAGCCAATATCTTATTATCCAATTCCTCATTAAGCACAGTTTGGCGCTTTTTAACTAGGTTCTGTGAACATTTCTCAGCGGAGCCAACTGAAGATAGAAACGAAGTCAAGGAAAGATAGAAAGACGGGAGAAAACTCTTCTAAAATGTTTGATCTTTCCAAAGAAGCATTCAATAAGATGGCGCTGTTTATAAAGATATGCATCATACTCTCTGGGATCACCTATTCCTTTTAGAAGGATAACCACTGGCAAGACTGAACTTCTAGGTTTTCAACAAAAGAATTACTGTCATAGCCTTTGTCAGCAATAACAGTTGTTTCCTTTTCATCTTCTGTTAAGGGAAGAGCTTGCGTAATGTCATGACGCTGTCCAGCAGTCAGGGTGAATTTGAGAGAGTTTCCTAAGGCATCAACAAGGACATGAATTTTCGTTGTAAAGCCGCCCCGACTTCTGCCGAGAGCCTCAATGGGTTGAGAGTCTTTTCCATAGCCTGCCGCACAGGCATTATATTCTTAATTGAAATCAAATTAAGAGCAGTATACCCTTTTGCCACAAAACCTTTTGAGAGGATTTAGAATGTCCCACTGTTCCATTTACGCAATAAATTCGCTTGATGTAAATATAAAAAGTAAGTACATTGTAAATACAAACTAAAATGC
>Ga0208986_1000014_pt1 | contig 12250 bp, 4 predicted proteins | sample MedBloCAOM1_O2_FD_187844 | JGI IMG/M metagenome (GOLD analysis project Ga0208986, IMG submission 187844) | Forest soil microbial communities from El Dorado National Forest, California, USA - Mediterranean Blodgett CA OM1_O2 (SPAdes) (version 2) | ecosystem: Environmental > Terrestrial > Soil >... | reverse complement strand
TGAAATAGTAATAAGATGACACCAGTTATTCTAATAGTCTTTAAAAGAAGCATACAATGCTAGGACGAGGGGGGGTATAAGTCTCTGTAAAAGCTAATAGCAGTAAATAGTATATAGGCATAAGCATAACAAAGTAATCCGATAAAGAATACTGTTCCTGTACAACTAGAATACAGTTTAACCATGGCTTAACTAATAAGTCCACAGTTCTTAAGTCTAGCATAATCGATTGCCGATCAAGTATAATGACGGTATTACTATTACTATAAAAGAGATATCAAGCATACATGATTAATAACCCTATTAGGAAATATGGACCTCTTGTCCAGGCTAAATTTGATGTTAGCAAATATGGGACTAGTGCTAAGTCTAAGGACTGTAAAAATAAAGCTGAGAATAATAAACCACCTATAAATATAAATCCAAAGACATAAGAGATAAACCGAATGGTCAGCCTATAGTAAAAGGATATCATTTCTAGGCCTATTACTACAATAAGCTAAGCTTTATACAATCTAGGCCTACCCATAATAGAGATAGTCTATTTCAAACAAAATAGCAGTTCTAGTCCAGCTAAGCAGAATATGAAACCTAAAAGTAGTCCTTTCCAGACTATTACGAAAATAGAGTTGATGCTACTTTATACCCTCTATTAAAAAGAGCGTAGCAGGTGATTAGACATCATTATAATAGCACATAAGCCCCCCCTCCCTCACCTTGCCCTAAGGTTCCTTGAGAAGGAAAAGTTCCCTCTTCCCCCTGCCCCACAGATCGATCAAAGCCTCCTTCATCCAAGGCTATGTCTTCTTTAGCTACTCTATTTCTGTCTTGTTCCACCTGCTGTTGCATGGCCATCTGATGAGAAGCCATATCTTTCATGATCCCATCCATAATGTCCATTTGTTACTTCAACAGCTGATTTTGAGTCCTCATATCTTCAACCTCCTTATGGATATCTTCCGTTTTTCCCTCAATACGATTAACCCACAGTTCCTTGGAAGACATGAGGGGTGGACACCTTTGGTAAAGGTTTTTTTTCGAGATTGATGGGCTGGTTTTTTAGCTGACTCTATAATCATCCACCCCACAATTCCACAGATGAGCAACAAGCTTCCACCTCCCCAAACAATACTCTGGGAAGGTGGGGTAATTTTTCAATAATATCCTTGAGGATACTCATTAAATCTCTCTATGAGACTCAAAGCAAAAGAAATGGCGATGGATAAACTCATCCTTCATAAGCTTCTCAAAAATAGATTTATGGAAAAGAATCAACTCTACCGACCAGGGATTTCATAGAATAAGTATATTTCTCCAGTTCTTGCAGTCATGACTCTATCTGGACTAGAAGCTAAGCTACAAAGTACTACACAATATGGTCGGAACAAGGAAAAGAGCAATATGATCGCCTACGCGGATGATTGTGTTGTAACAGGTGCTAGCAAAGAACTTTTAGAAGAGATAGTCCTGCCGCAACTTACGGAGGCTCTTGTTAAAGTGGGACTAGAACTATCGATGACAAAACCGAAGATTACCCAATCATAGCAACAGTAACAGAATTCCTTCAATATAGATTTAGTAGCTTATTTCTAAGGGCTCTATTGATCTGTAATAAAGATATAAGCTATTATTGATCGTTTTATAAAGAATCTCATCACAAGCTAATAATATGCTATATAGCCTCCTTTTGCTAACAATCCTTTAATAGAGGACAATTTCTCTTACTATAGATGCTGTACAACATTTATGTCCTATATTAAACTGTAGAGACATAACGAAGAGACAAGGTCTCCAATAGTCTATTTTTGCTACTTTCAAGATCCTGAGGTAATATATCCTTCTTATGGCTGGTTTTATGCATCCTGTATAAATCATGACTACTAAAATAACAGTGGAGCTGTTAAACATACCAAAGAGTATAATCATCAATAAAGTATTTTGCTAACGAGTAGGGTTAAAAAATTACAAGCTAGTATAAACGACAAATAGTGGTTCCTTTATTATAAACTTTACCCATAATAAAAAGACAGATAGAGTCATCCTTACACATTAGCTAGATTCTCTCGTTTATATTCAAGCAGAAGATTGTGATATCATTATTCAAGGATTAAAGATGATATATTTCTAATCTAGATCATTTCAGAGTATACCAACGGTATATAGATGTTAGTTTTATCCTGTAGAATAGGCTATACCCTTTTGATATATATCATGAAGTCTTATCAATTGTTATACTTAAAATAGAAGCTAACAAGATAATCATCTACTTTGAGCATAAATTAAAGCATATGACCTTTATTATCTTATTTTGAAGCAACAGTTTTATTGCCTATGCATGTTAGCAAGATTCCACTCATTAAAACCCTGGCCCGGTGACAATAGCATAACCTATTCCATAGAACCCTATCAACGAAGAAAGCTATATAGTTCTATCAGTAATGAATTAGGAGCAATTTAATGTCAAGCTAGAAGGAGCATAGATCTCTTTGATTATAGGTAGTGAGTTATCTTAATGTGGATCTAGGAACTAGCAACAAGGTCATCAAAAGAATTATGACATATTCTCTGACTCCATGTTTATTCCACAGAAGGGTAAGGGATAGTATATGAAATACTCTAGTTTGGTTGGGTAATATTTAAGCTTGCAAATCAGTGTGATCAGCTTGATTATAGAAGAAGCGCCTTGGTGTCTATAGTAAATTCGGAGAATAAGCTCGGTTGGAATAGTAATTATAGCTGGAGTCTGCATATCAATATCTAGGCCAATCTCATCTGGAATTGTAGTAATAAGAGTAGTTGGAGACATAATAACTAGAGTATTCATAATCTCAGACGAAGTAGGAATAGGAGGTACGATTTCTGGGACAATTCTTGGTGTAGCTGCAGATGTAGCTTTATCGTTTGCTTGAGTAACCAGTGCTAGTGCTACTTCCTTCGCTTTTTCAAAGTTCTCTATTAGTTCCTCATCACTGAAAGCGTTGTCCATGTGGTTTTCCAAGATGGTCATAAACCATACTATTAAGTCTATGCGATAAGGGGAATCAGGCAGATAGATGAGACTCTCGGTTAATGCGGTGAACTTCTCTCCATCATGTTGCTAATGTTGTCCCTAAAAAAGGAGACTGTTTCAGGAGTTTGTTCCCCTTAGTCCTTTCTGATCTATCTACAATTTCTCTCTCTTTCTGGAAGTAACAGGTACAATTGCTGGAGGTACGATTTGGCTGATGTCTTCGACAGTAAAAATACTATTTACTGTTTGTAAACCTCTCCCTTTGTTCCTTGTCGCTGTAGTTCTGGTTAGGGTGTTCCTTGAGTGTTATCAACCATGCCATTAGCAGTGGTAGCTCACTTGTTCAGAAGTTTATTATAATCGTGGTCGGATAATGGGAAGCTAGTTTCTCATAAAGAGGATCACTTTATCTAAAAACTCTATAGGACTTCTTGTTTCATAATAAGCAATAGTACATCTGGGTCTTTTGTTCCAACTGAGTTAAACGTGCTATTTTTACCAATCGCAGAGAAACCTAATAGCACTGTTTATACCCCACATGGTCCCCATAGATGAATCCCCACACGAGTCCGATCTATCCGAGGATTTAAAGAACAAAACCCCATTAGAAAAAGTCTCAGGCTGTATAAAACTAATATGGTCGAGAAAGTAGACAAATATTCTCCCATGGACTACTTCCTTATCTACAGAATGCTAGACTTCATGTAGCAGTCCACATATCTGCAATCGTTACAATTAAATCGCATCCAGCGGACTAGCTAGGTCTTTATTGGGTTCAGCCCAGACAATATCGTTTAAATCTAGTGAGTTTTAATTTAAATAGCGTACATCTTCCCATTTTCTGAAAGGGGCATAGGTTGATCTAAAACTGTAGTGTAACTTCTAAAGGGAATATATAGAAGGCTACAATCTGGTTATATCCGTAATGGCCCCGGGTATTTCAATAACTTCACAGTATTATGACTACTCTTTACAAACTAGACCTTAAAAACGTTTCCTCTAAAATTGCCACTCGAAATAAGCTTTTTATCAGGTGACAGCTTAAACCTCTTTTCGTCTAAAATAGCCTAAGGTCTATTTACTAGGGGTAGCTTTGGTAGAACATAAGTTGATCTCTCTAAATGGTTGCAATAAGTCTTTGCGTACCATACTTTATAAAATCGTTAAGCAGAACTGCTATTTTAAAGATTGTAATGTATTATTTACTTATATCATAAGATTATGTCAGATATGATGAGTTCTATGAATGGTGAGAAATATTGCCTTATTTACATCACCAAACAGAACTTCAAAGGATCCTCTTAGATTACACTATACAATATTCAAGTAATAGAATATCCTATAGAATTGACTTCTTGAATGACCTCAACCAAGATCTTACAAGTGTAAGGAGTACAAAAGGGATACATCAAAGAGACTGAGAGCATCTTTTCCTAGGATTGATATATTGTCAAAGATAAGATTGAATCGTTCTTGTACAGGTTGAATATGATACTGAAATAGTGCTCTATAATAGACATACTTATAGCATAAGAAGCCTGGTATATTGCATATTCTGTGAGATAACGATATACTGTATATATCCAAAGCTACAATATTCTACTTTTAGAAAAGAACTAGTATGAGCATATGGCATCATAATATATCCCTTCACTAAAAGAGTACACATTAGTGGTAGTAGCCTTTTAGTATCCTGTACTCAAGGATCTATGTATTAAACTAAGATATCATATTCCTAGTATTAGTACATAGATACATAACTATACAGAAGATAAACTAAAAGAATAGATATATCCATATAGTGAGCAACTCTGGGTTAACAATGATTATTACAAGGCAAGTTTAACGATCTATATGAAGAAAAGTAACTTAATCAACCTAAATCCACAATAATAAGGTCTTTTCTCTAGACTATAACTATGCCTGAGCATATCAGAGATTATAGACCTTTCAGCCTAGGATAAGGTATGAATTAGATCAGGAGGATAGGTTCTTTGATTAAAGGGATAACATACACAACAACAGAGGTCAGTGCGGAAGAATGAAACTAGAGAATATAAGGCATAAAGGAATAATGGATTTACCCTTTGCTGTGCGATAACTTATTTATAGTTAAACAAGAGCTCTCGTATACGAAGATATATCTATTTGCTTATTATCACATCAGATCTCTCATTTACTATGTCTCCTTGTTTGGGTATCGTTTTCATATGGACATCTAGGAATATACTATCAATTAACTAAAATGCTTTTCTTTTAAAACAGTTGATATTTTAATTAGTTAAACTATTTTACCAGTAGTAGATTGCGGGGTATATTTGTGATAATAAAGGATGTGAACTTTATCGTTTACTACTAACTGCTCAGATTTCCCAAGAAATAAGATGAATTCTTTGCTTATACATCCCAAGCTAATACTTATTAATGGAGCTTCTCTAGGTTTAAATAATTGTCATAATCATGCTTAGGTTCGTGATCATATTCTACCGAAGTATCATACGGAATAGTATGTTCAGTATGGCGGTCCAGTTTAGTCCCATCGTCGGAATCATCTTTATAGACATGTCCAGGCTGGCGCTTTAATCTAGTTTCACTGTGAGTATTAGTTTAGTGAGCAAGTTTAGTCCAGTCATCACCAAGCTCATTCGTATTGGTCATTAATCTCTCTTAATCGAGACATCAAGATGAGTTTCACCATTAGTTTTTTGAATAAGTTCAGTCTTATCGTAATTATACTGATTAGTCTACAGGACTAAATTATAATCATCATTATAGCGAAGACCAGTCATCAAGAGCAAGCTCTACACAATCATTAGACTGAATAACCATACCCTTTTTGTGATCTAGCTCTGTCCAGCCTCTCTGGATCTACTTGGGCTCCTTTCAAGAGCACATTATATGCTATTTATCAAGAATAAACTGTATAGTGTTGCTAATCCATGCTATAGAACTGGATTCCATTACAATGTGACTCTACCTCAGAACCTTGCAGGATGGATTAACTCATTACTACAGCTTGCTCAGCTAGGCTTATCGGATATACTTACAATCCAAAAGAGAGAATTCCTCTAACTATATCTCTTTTCAGGCTTGTTAAAATTTCTACCCTTTTTAAGCTCTTATACCCCCTTATAATATTGAATACCTGCGAATCATTAGAAAAGCCAGTTCAAGCCTTGTATCATGACTAAAAACCTTTTAAGAGAGTGTACTACCTATATCACGCCGCTGTCTTGGACTTTCTCTATTATCTCACTCACATCCTAATCAGCTAAAAAATGGATTCCATAGATACTATCCCAATCAAGCAAAACCACCACCAGATAAAAATAGGGACAAAGTGCCCCGCTCTAAAGGATAACGTTATCCTACTCATGCAACAGCCCCAAATAAACATGTGGTAAACCCCTTTAGCAGTAAGCGCATCATCTGTTAACATCGCTAATTTTTAGGTATATTCTTCCTTACACTCCACACTATGGAAGAATGATGTTCCTCTTTAAGATGCATAGCTAATCCTATAATCAACAGGCTAGCTATCATAATAAAATACCTCATGGTAGAAGAATTGATTAGTTTTTACTATACAGGGGCTTTGCTATGCACCCTTATATCCATAAGAGATCACATGAGAGCCTTTTTACCATAGCAGCAATCACAAAGGATATTTATATACTCAAGTCTTTCTCATGTTGCTGCCTTTTACCTCTGCTGTGGGGAGCCTCTTCTATTGGTAGATAAAGTGAACTCTCCTGCATAAGAAATGGTCTTAAATGAGTTAGTCAATTTACAATGGCAAAAGTCATTGGGGAATAGGAACCATATTTCTCCTCTCGGACATTCCACAACTTTCTGAGGTTCCCAATACAGCTTATCACTGTGGATCAGCTGCCCATCATCTTGGGGGCCTTGCTCTTGATTAAAAGCGTACTATAAAGCTCCAATGGGTTCATTAATAGCCCAAGGAACGAAAAAAATAGCTGAGTAAGTATTAAAGAAAATAGCTCGCTCATCTGCCCCTCTCTGGTTAGGATAAAAGAGTAAAGCCAGACGATCTACAAAAGAATGAATACAGCAGAACACCCTAGTATCCCCGCAGCAAAGAATCAATGAGCTGTGCACTAATAATAGTAACCTACGGCTTTTCATATCAAGTAATTAAGTTAGCAATTCTTTCATGAATAGAGGTACACGATTTATCTATCCTAACTTTTTACGTATTTACGAATAAGTTAACCCTTTATCTCGGTTTAAGTTACAAATTGTTATGATCCATGCTAGGAACTCTGACATCGCCTGCTTTCAAAAGCTTAAAGTTATCATCTATAAGTAGAATTATGCTATTTATAAGAAGACCCTCAACTTTCCTATTCTTCAGGGACCCTAATAACATATGTACGAATTCTGGGGTAGTAATAGAAGTACAGGAGGACCTCGACCTGGTAAATGATGAGATGCTACCGGAGGAGGAGGTATGCTTTGTTCAGGAGCTGTAGTAGTTGTCTAGATGCGGTCTGACTCTTTGGCGAATTCAGGAGTAGTCATAGGTAGATTTTGGATAATTTCTGGGGCAATTCTCTATGTAGTTACTTGATCACTCGCTGTCGCTTTTCCTTTCTTTAGATTAGCCCAAAATTTTGAGCTAATTCGTTATAATTTAACTCATGATTTGTTATGATCTATATTAAGAGCTCTGACTTCACCTAGTAGAGTAACAGAGGTGAGATACTTGGTAATAAGCTTAAAGTTATCATTTTGTTTATAAGAGGGGCGTTAAAGTCCCTGTCCTTCTGGCAATCCTGCATTTAAGCATTGTGGAGAACTAACAATAGATATAAGCAACAGGCTACCAATAGAAGAAGCTAATAGACCCATATATGAGCTGTAGCTAATCCTCCCTATGATTTCTCGGGAAGTAATGGAGGTACAATTATCGAGGTAGCTGCAGATGTATCCACTACTTCTTTAGCATGATCAAAGTGCTTGAATAGTTGTTCATCAGGGAAACGATCCTTCTAAAAATCAACGATTATCTAACAACTGAAATAAATGCTTTTATTGGTTTACGCTTCACCAACTTACTATCAAAGTTTACAGATACCTATTAGGCCATGTTACTAAAAAGGTCTTGGTTAGCTATCTCTACTACGCTTTTGCAAATGAAGACTACAAAAATCGTCCAAAGAGGTATACATTAGCTGATAAGCAATATGTCTACATGCTCAAGCCTAATTCACTCACTGGAGCACAAGGACAATATCCTAATAATCGCTAAAACGGCTTTATTGGTTTATCTTGTTAGAGCTCCTACAAAGGAATGCACTGTTAATAAGATAAAGAAGAACAACGCCACAATAGTATCTTCTCTACTCATGGTTCCAAAGCTTATGTACTAAAGTGCAATCTAAAGGAGCATTAGCAAACCCATCTCTTATGCAAAGCACTACTCCACAGTCCTAGGTGAGATGAGAAAGCAAGAGCCAACCGCTGCAGTAATAAAGCCCCCTCCGGACTGTCTTCATCTTCTAACAAAGAAAAGCTTGTATAACTGATGAGTTAGCATAGATGAAAGGATTCTTTCATGAATTAGCCAAGACAGTAAAAGCAAATGCTCGAGCACCACGAATTCTTTATAAATGGGCTAACAAATAAGCAATCTTGTAATGTCGTCAATGTCTTCAAATATCCCGAAATCCTCAGAAATCAATACGATGCTCACTACAACAAGTATTCTTATGAGGATAGTGTAAAAGGATACTAAAGACAAGAAAGCATACTCAGGATACGTGTACACGATTCCCTATAAAGTAGTATACTCCATCCTACGGGACTGCATATTAAGTAATATGCTATCTACCTGCACTATAGAGAATTCCACTATCCACAAAGACGTTAAAGAGTAAGCTTATTTAATAGGGACTCTCGAGTTCTAGTGATACAGCATTTTGCAACTATAAATAGCTAGAAGGATTATATTAATATAGTACAACTACTGTCCTATGATGATAACACTTGTCTAGTCATTTTTACTAGAGGATTAATCGAATATGCTAGCAATAGAGGTAATTACACGGTGTATTGATCCATGGTAGTTAAATTAGTTCTTTAGACCAGATTTAAGCTCAGTGGAGCACAAAAAGGTTTATTATGCAGGATAAGATAATAAGAAGGAATCATTGTTAAGCAACTTAATGTTGATACTATATTGAAAGAATATGGTACGTTCTTAATCAATAGTTTAACCTAGTGCATATAACGCTTTAGTGGATAAGATATTGTCTATTTGGACAATCATAGAGTGCGCAATAGTAAACACTCTTGGAATATGTCAATAGTTATTTTAATAGATGGATTATTTCTATACCAATTTAATAAAGTAATTCGAACAAGGAAATAATAAGTACCTAAAAGGGAGTAAAACAATTACATGTACTGTAGTAACTAAAGCGTATCCTTTCTTGTACTACTCTAAACAGAGGCTTGCAAATGTATCATCATTACTGTATAAGACAGTTTCTCTCTTTCTTATGAGCATGACACCAACTAGCGAGAAACTGGTGACTATTTCTTATAAAAACACTATACTACAATATGATAACTGAAGTCTTCCTAAGATGAGGATAAACTTGACACTATAGACTAGGTTGTCTTTTTAAGTGAGGTTTAACTTATTATAGCAACATTATGACTTAGATCAATAGGAAAACCTATAATCTTCTATTTGTTCAACTTAGCTTACTCTGTTGCTGTAAATAAAGAAATTCTTTCTATCCAAACTATAATGATGATTTCTATGATTATATATAAGTTGAATCTAGTAAAGGCATACAATTAGAATCACTTAGAAAAGAAGATTAACTAGCTTAGGAAGCTTATTTGACTAAGATTACACACAAAAGAAGAAGGAGCAGTCTACGAGGAGTACACCTTAAGATCTGTTACAGTATTAAGAAAGTGAAGCCTTGAGAATAGAGAATAGAGAATAGAGAATCTGTAGAAAGGACGAAGAGTTGTCACTAGTGGGAAGCTTGGAGAAATGATGTCCTCTTAGAAGAAGATAGAATTCTCGTCTTGGATAGATGTAGAGATTTGATGAGATGCTATTTGAGAAGGATTATCCTACAGGACCGAAACCTAGTTTGACGACCAAGTGAGTTGGGGAAAAAGGAGACTCTATGGATGCATGCAGAAGATGCGTAATCAAAGTACCTAAACAGCGTCATCCTATTCTAAAATAATATAGTAGTATTGTATTAGGAAAATAAAATCAAAAACGCCATCATTAACGCCAGCAAACCGACTGCTTCGTCAACGCAAAACCCAGCATAGCATATTTAAAAAACGCGCTTCTTCTGAAGGATTTCTACTTAATGCAAAGACAAGGCTACCAAAAACAATACCAACGCCTGCTCCTGCTCCTACTAAACCATAGTAGCTAATCCCGCACCATTGACTTACATCCTTGAAGATCGCTTGTACAAAGCTTCTTTAAAATTCATAGTAAACTAGTAATCTCTATATACGACATTTTCTATGGGAATACATAGCTCTTATTATGACTATTACTAACCAAAAGGAGAGGCATGTAGTATAATAGAGGATAGCTATCTCTATTATAAATGACAAGCTCCTGAGTCGATTTTTCTATATAGTATAAAGTTGGCTAATAAAAGCATCTAAATAGGGAATAGTTGGTTCTAAAATGCAACAATTACACAATCCTTAACAAATCCTTTATAAACCTGCAGATAGTTAAAGTGGTCACATATAATAGAAATACATCACAAATCAGATAGTAGGTGATTATAGGTCAAAATAGGTCCCTAATAGCCAAATTAGCTATACCTAGATTTTAAAATGCTAGTCTCCTCGTTTCTAAGTTTAAAGACAAAGTCTTGGCTAAGACAATGGAGCTTTCTCATTAGCATAAAAGAGAGCGTGGAGAGATCTTGTTTAAAACTGCTCCTACTCTTAGAAACATTGTTTAAACCTAAAAGGAAGCCTGATTATACTAATAGCTAGAATAAGTTAGCAAAAGGCTGATATGCTCATGATAAGCTATCTGTATATATGGATATGAAGTTTAGTCATCAAGCATAAAATGATAACTACATTAGTTTAGCATTAATCATGTTTTCAGTAAGGAATACTTTTAATTAACGATAATTAGTTATTATCTCTGTCTTTGGCTTGATTTAACCCTTATTATTTACTTGCATCTGCTCAGATACAGGAGTTATGGATTCTGTACGTCTAGTTATATCAATGATCTTGCCTTACTCTTAGAGCAGTTTAATTTCTAAACTTCGTATGAACAACGTGTTTCAACCTATCTTGAGTTCGTATTCTTTTTAAATTCTGAGGAATATGAGGAGGATTTTTACCCACCAGAACCCTATCTAGAGTAATTTAACCATTAAATACATATGCTCAATTTGACACTTTATTTTTTCAAGCAGCTCTTTTATACTATCTCTGTTTTTTTATATTATTATACCTTAATTTCAATGAATGTTACCAAGAGTAGCAGCCTTATCAAATTACGAACTAAATTAGTAAAGAAGTAATTGTATCATCTAAGGAAGATATATTGATATAACTAAAGATTTCAGTTTACCTTTTTAATCAATACATAAGCGTTATTGATGATAAAATATTGTTAATATCATCTCTATTCTGCTTTTTGCTCTCTTAATTCTACTTATAAACCTAATTTATTATTCGTATGTTTTCCTTAGAAATTATTTACTCGGTATTAATTAAACTTTGTATTAGCTCCTCAGTGTAGGTGATAGTATGGGTAAAGTTATAACTTTATACTTTTTAGTGTGCAGCTCTTGATACGAGTATGGACTCATCATATTATTAAATTATTATAATTACGGAATATTATTATCATAAGTCCAAAAATAAAGCCTAATATACATGTCTATAATCCTTTTGAACAATTTGAAATCATTTATTGTTTCATTTGGAATAGCCAATATAGACTTGTCCATAACAATCTGAACTTAACGGCTATCCTATTAACTTCATGCTAATATGCCTATGTTTTATTATGCCCAAAGTATGACTATCGCCCCAATAACTGGCAAATTATTTGGAGGGTGTCTATAGTTAGTCTTTACAATCATTAAAGAACAGAGGGCAAAAAGGGTATGCTTATTTTCCTCACTTGCCACAGTGTTCATCGTGATCTTTTATGTAATAGTATAGGGCTTATCCTTTTGGCTTTACAGT
>Ga0208986_1000013_pt1 | contig 12282 bp, 8 predicted proteins | sample MedBloCAOM1_O2_FD_187844 | JGI IMG/M metagenome (GOLD analysis project Ga0208986, IMG submission 187844) | Forest soil microbial communities from El Dorado National Forest, California, USA - Mediterranean Blodgett CA OM1_O2 (SPAdes) (version 2) | ecosystem: Environmental > Terrestrial > Soil >... | reverse complement strand
GGCCGACGTTGGAGCGAAAATATCCTAATCCATGGGATGTGAGTAGACCAAAGTTCAGCAGAGTACCGGATGTGGGGGAAATAAAAACTTTCTGGGATCACATTGACGGCATATGGGCTACTCGTCCAGTCGTTACTGATGATGTCAAGAAAGCGCGAACTCTCGAGTTCGTGGACGCGATCGATCTGAAGGACCAGTGGAAAGGGATAGCCGAGTATGGGCCGAATTATACATACGAACAGTGGAAGACTGCCATTTTGACGTTCTATCCTGAGATCGAGGAATTGGTCTCGGGATCGATCTTCAAGATGCAGAGCTTGTGTAAAAATGCGAAAGGTTTAGAAAGGAAGGATTTAGGTCCATTCCGCCGTTTCGCAATGGCGTTCAACACCGAGGCATTAAAGTTGCTCAGTCCACCAGCGCTGGTGACGAATAGAGATCTAGTGCAGGTGGTACTGGACACTTTGGCTGCGGACTTCGCGAAAGAAGTAGAGTTAACGCTTAATCAGCCGTCGTCTGCGGCGGTGATTGTACAAAATAGCGAGTTGAAGTTAGCGCCACCGTCCCCGGTGGTTCAACAAGCGATGCAAGCTCAGCTGAATAGGAGAGGCGACAAGTTTACATATATTCAAGTGCTTCACGTTGTGGATTATTTGATGTGTAACTGGTCGGGGCGTTCAGCGATGGATAGCCTTAACCTGGGAGGTGGAATTGACAGTGGCTTGTTAGCGGGTAAATCGTTACTTCCGGGTGCGGTAAATCCCTTGCTACCCACCGATGGTCAATTGGTCGATACTCTGTTAGGTGGAAAATCGATTAAGCATGAAGTTAGCGACAAGCTTGATCTATTTGCACAAGAGATTGCGGGGATGAAGGACACTATTAATCTACAAGATAAGCGGATCAACGAGTCTGTGAAAAAGATGTCGGATACTATTGAGAACTCGTTTAAAGTTCTTAATCAGTCGCTGAAGTCTCCAGCTCCTAGAGAAGCTCCTCGAGTAGAGAATAGGGAATACAGACCGAGCGAAGGGACTAGAAAGGGACCTTGCTTTTTCTGTTTCGGTCCGCACATGATTTCGGAATGTGAAGTTAAAGAAGAATTCATCCGAATAGGATGGGTGGTCGTCAAAGATGGAAAGATGACGATGGGCGATGGAACGTATGTTCCGCGTTTTCCTGAGGATATTAGTCGAGCAGAGAAGATCGAGAAATATCATAATAATAAAGGGATGACGAGGGAATCGCCCGCACCCAAGAAAAGCGCGATGATGAATACGTATATGGGACCTTATGACGACCATGGGGGTTATGATCGGGTTGACCATATATATGATTCACGAGATGACGAGTTGAGATCGTACAGAGCGCAACAAAATATGTTGGCGAATAGAGGAAGTACTTATCAGACGCCGGTGAGGCAGCCGATGGTACAGCAGAGTGCGGAACAGTCTGTGGCGAATATGAATTACTCTATTCTACAGAGGCCTGTTCAACAGCAAATGCAACAGAGTGCGGAGAGTTCTGCCGTGGTTCCGGGTATGGATATTCAGCAGCTTATCCAGTTTATCGACACTGTTCGTGGGCCGAACAACGCGAGCAGGGAGCCATCTGGGGAACAATTTGTGCAAACGCGAACTGGGGCTAGGACTGACTCTAATCAGGGTCAGGGTTTTTGAAGACTCCGAGGATGGAGGCAGGGGGAAAGAAACAAGTACCCAAGCCGACGCCTCCGGAGGATCCGAAAACGGCTGCAGGTTCGAGTGAGAATTGGAGAGAGCGGGCAAAATCAGTAGAAGTTCCGTCGAAGGAGACTGTTCCTGAACGGGCGAATAGCGATCGTCCTATTCAGAAAGAGTCAGATCCTTCGAAGAGAGCGAGAATTGTTGTTGAGAGTGATTCGGAGGACGAGGAGGAGACTCCTGTGCCTTACAAGAAGTTGGTGAAGGCTAACTCGGAATCACCCTCAAGAGAGAAATCGAGAGAAAAGTCGCGTACGCAACCCATACCTAGAGTAGGGGAGAGAGCGTATAAGCTGGTGTCTAAGTTTGACGACAAGAAGATTGTCAATAACTTAGTGAATAAGACCGAGAAGTCTGTTCTCGAAGGAGTGACAGTTGGTGAATTAGTGGCGATGTCACCAGAGTATGCAAAGGAGTTGAGGAAGATTGTGTCTAGGACCAGGAAGCCCGTGGTATCACAAGCCATGATGGGTGCGATAGGTCAGGATGCACTCCCGTTCAACGACGAGGACTCTGAGGAGACAGATGTTCGCTATTCATCAAGGTCAGTGGAAGTTGGAGAATTACCGGAGGCGGATTCGTTTCATATTGCTACGCAAGAGGACATCGGGACAGAGCCGGGAGGCATGATCGCGACGGACCCAGTGTTGCAGTATATGCATTTCCTTCCACCGGACGAGACTCCTCAACCGCTCTACATGGCTACAGAATCAGCTTCGCTGAGGGTAGTGTTCCCGACCGTTAATGGCGGAGAACGAGTGGAGTGCGTTGTGGATAGCGGTTCGCAAATAGTGTCTATGGCACTTAAGCTAGCGGAGAGGTTAGGGATCATTTGGGACCCGGACGTGCGGATTCATATGCAGAGTGCGAGTGGAGAAATGAAGAGGTCTGCGGGGTTAGCTAGGAATGTACCGTTCTTATTCGGTGACATCCCGGTCTATCTGCAGGTCCACATCATTGACCAACCGGCTTACGATGTTCTGCTGGGTCGACCATTTGATGTTTTAACGGAGTCGCATGTAAAGAATACGACGACAGGGACACAGACTTTGACTATTCGTGATCCCTCCTCGAAGAGACGTTGTGTTATTCCGACGCATGCGAGAGGTGTGTATAGAACGGCAGAAAGTCAGAAGAGGGCTTCAGACAAAGCTTCGCCCGAGAAGTTGGAAAAGTCTCAGTCTGCGAAAGAGGATTTGGCAGAAGAAGGGGATTTTCACAGTTCTTCGAGGAATTGATAGGCGACTATCAAGGAGAAGTTGGGTTGAAGTTCGGCTTCAATGAGAATAAGGAGTTACAGGTTGAAGGCTATATATTACCGCGAGATAAGGAGACGTTCACTTCGGATGAGGTGAATACTGCTTATTTGATGGCGTGTAAGGAAAGTCAGGAGCTACAGGAGGATGGTGAAGCGGCGCAGCTGCTTCAGGAATTTGTAGGGACTTCCAAACGAGAAGAGGAAGCTCCCAAATTCACGGTGTTTACCTGGGCCATGAAACCGATGGCTGATACCGAAGATCTAGAGGAGACTGAGAATGAAATAGGTGAAGTCGAAGACGACACGCCTATTCGACAGAGTTTCGCTGGAAAGAAGTATAAGCCAGTTGCGTTGAAGACCAGGCCAGTGTATAGCGAGTTGCCGGAGAAGTATCGGATTAAGAGGCAAATCCTTGGGGATCCGCTTAAGGATCTACCTGAGTTACCTGTACATCCGACCGACTTCGTTCTGACAGGGAGATATACACAGGAGCGAAAAGAGATTATCGACAAGGTGCATGCAGAGGACTTCATGTGGCCAGAAGAGCACAAGTTGATGCACAACTTTATGATGTTGCATCAAGATGCCTTCGCCTGGGACGATTCGGAAAGGGGGAGCCTTAGAAAAGACTTCTTCCCACCGGTAGAAATTCCCACGGTTGAACATGAAGTCTGGGTAGAGAAATCTATACCTATTCCACGTGGACGATTAGACGAATTTTGCAGGTTGATTAAGACGAAGTTAGACGCTGGTGTTTACGAAGAGTCTAATTCATCTTATCGGACCAAATTCTTCGGTGTACTTAAGAAGGACGGAAAGAGTCTCAGACTAGTACATTCGTTGGAACCCTTAAACGCTGTTACGATAGCGCATTCGGGCCTTCCTCCGGCAACCGAAGAACTGGCTAATCACTTTGCTGGAAGAGCGTGCGGTGCAGTGTTCGATCTCTATTCAGGATATGATCAAAGAGATTTGGCGGAAGGTTCAAGGGATTTCACGACGTTTCAAACACCTTTTGGGGCTTTGCGAATAGTGAAGTTGCCGATGGGTTGGACGAATAGCGTTCCCATATTCCACGACGATGTGACCTACGTGTTAAGGGACGAGATCCCACACGTCACTATTCCGTACATCGATGATGTTCCGGTCCGAGGACCAGGGTCTCGATATCAGGATATAAACGGGGAATATGAGACTATTCCGGAGAATCCTGGAGTTAGGCGGTTCGTCTGGGAACATTTTCAGAATACGAATAGAGTTTGTCAAAGGCTAAAATATTCGGGATTAACCATATCCGGCCTAAAGACGGCTCTGTGTAAAGCGGAATTTACAGTGGTTGGACATTTGTGTTCGTTCGAGGGTCGACGACCTTCTACCGATAGGATTGGCGTTATTATGAGATGGCCTCCGTTAGAGGACGTTTCGCAAGTTCGACAGTTCTTGGGGGTGGTCGGTTGCGTACGGATGTACATAAGGGACTATACAACGCTCACGAGACCGTTGACTAGACTCCTTAAGGCAGACGTGGAATTCGAGTGGACAGAAAAAGAACAAGCCTGTATGGACGCGGTGAAAAAGGCAGTAGCGATCTGCGATGGACATAAACCTTTGAATTATGAGTGGGACTCAGAGATAGGGATGGCTGTGGACACGTCGTGGAAGGCTATTGGTATAGAAGTATACCAAGTTGACCCGACTAATCCGAAGAAGCGGTACTATGCTAAGTTCGACTCTATTCCGTTGAACGAGAGAGAGGCTAGATTCTCTCAGCCGAAGAGGGAATTGTATGGTCTAAAGAGGGCTTTAGAACATATGCAGTATTGGTTATCGGGATGCAGACGACTGGTTATAGAAACGGACGCGATGTACATTAAGGGCATGTTGGATAATCCCGGCATGGGGCCTAATGCGACTATCAACCGGTGGATCGAACAGATTTTAATGTTCCATTTCAAGTTGAGGCACGTCCGTGGGAAAGTGTTTTCACCAGATGGGTTGTCTCGGAGAACGGCTGTGCCAGGAGATGAGATTCATATAAATACAGAAGACGGTTATGATGAATATCGTTCACCAGAGAATCACGAGGACTGGGACTATAGTATCCCACAGCCTTATGATTTCGATGAGTTTAAACACTCAATCGACACTCGAGGAGGGTATTTGTTAGGAACCAACGGTGTGGAAGAGACGCCGTCGGAGCTGGAAGTGTATGAACAGTTCTCGCAGCGTTGTTGGGACAACTATGCTGAATTAGAAGACATGAAGAGCTTGGTAGTGCAGGCGTATGAAGCAGAGAAGTGCGAGATGCCGACCTACCTGTTACAGGAGACGAAGCCGGCTGAGCCTTTGCTGCCTAAGCGGCACTTCAAGTATGATCCAGATCAAAGAGAGGAGTATCCGGAGAATCATCGTACAGATGCGGCTATTCGCCAGGATGCACGGTTGTCAGATTTGATAGAGTGGTTGAAGGACACGAGTACGAGACCAGCGGGCTATGAAGATGAAGACGGAGAAGAGAATAAAGAGTTCGTCAAGCTGGTGAAATACTCGAGGCTCTATTATATCGACAAGAATGACCGCTTATTCAGAAGAAGCTCAGATGGAGAGAATAAGCTGGTAGTGCCTAAGGAGAATAGGATGTACGTGATGAGGGCATCTCACGATAGCCTGGGGCATCGTGGGATCTACGCCACAAAGTCGTTAATCGAGATTCGAATGTGGTGGCCTGAAATGGAGAGGGATATCTCGTGGTATGTTAAATCTTGTGATATGTGTCAACTGCGCCAGAAGCGTTTGTTGCGTATTCCACCAGTTTTAACGGCTACTCCGAGTATCTTTCAAAAGATCCATGTGGACGTGATGTTGATGGGAACTATTTCGAACGGTCACAGATACGTAGTATCGGCGAGGGATTCACTAAGCAGGTGGTTGGAAGCCAGAGGTCTGCGAGCTGAAAATGCAGCGGCTATCGGGTTATTCCTCCTGGAATGTGTTATCTGTCGTTGGGGCTGTCCGAGTGAAATAGTGACGGACAATGCTGGCCAGATGAAGGCGGCATTGAAGTGGCTTGATATGAAGTATGGAATTACGGGGATAACGATCTCTTCGTATAATTCGCAAGCGAACGGTCCAGTTGAACGTAGTCACTGGGATGTTAGACAGTCGATGGTTAAAGCGACAGGAGGCAGCATGAAGAAATGGTTTTGGTTTTTACCACAAGTCATTTGGGCAGACCGAGTAACTGTGAGACGTGGCTTGGGCTGTGCGCCTTATTTCGCTGTAACAGGTTGTCATCCGGTGTTACCACTAGACATTGTTGAAGCGACTTGGCTGGTTGAATATCCAGACCATGTTATTTCAACGGCTGAATTAGTGGGCTTACGGGCCAAAGCTTTAGCGAAGCATAGGAAGCATATCGGGGAAATGCAGGAGCGTGTGACAAAAGAGAAACTAGTTGCACTTCTGCGTTACGAACGTATACATGCGGCTACTATTCAGGATTATACATTTGGGCCAGGAGACTTGGTTATAATCCGGAATACGCGTATCGAGAAATCGCTGAATAAGAAGGCCAAGCTGAGATACCTTGGGCCTTTAATCGTAGTTCGCAGGACAGAGGGAGGATCCTACCTATTATGCGAAATGAATGGTGCAATGTGGCCTAGACGCGTAGCTGCGTTCAGAGTACTTCCGTATATGCCAAGGAAAGCTATTCAGCATCCGCAGCATATAGAGGACTTAATTGATATGACCAAGGAAGAACTCAATGAATTGCATGCCAAAGCTGAAAAGAAGGACGCTGCGTACGGAAGAGACCTTCAATTCGACGGTGTTGAATTGCATTCTGAGGATGATGATGATCAGGACGATGGGACCGAGAGTGAACCCGAGGATGATGCCGAAGGTGATCGGGACGACGCTGCTGATGATGATCAAGAGGATCAGGATTGAACTGGTTATACTCAAAGGCTCCCACAAGCTTTAAAATTAAATCAATCAATGATATTTTACTGCGAAGTGAACGAGTACAAGAGAATGACTAGAAGGCAAAGCACCAGGCGAATAAGAAGTTTAGTACGCTAGCAGACGGAGTTCAGCGGGTATACAGTAGTGCGATGAGTAACACTAGTTCCCAGCGCGGGAAGAAGAGTTACGCGTCGTAGTACGAGGGCGGCTACGGGAAGTAGATGCAGAGCTGGATGCGCGAGGCGCGGTTCTGCATAGAGAGGTCAGAACGGAATAACGAAAGTGTATGCGGCATCGTACGGAGTAGCGGGGATTGGAACAAGAACGGGCGCAATGCGACGGTCAAGCATGAGCGCTATGACCTCCTTGTGTTTCGCAGCGAGCGCGTTGTGATACGCAAGCGAGTTGGAAATGCGAACCATCTGAGTGTGCATTTCGGCGGAAAGTTCCTGCTCAGCGCGTTGAATAGCAAGAGTAGCGACAGGCTGTTTCCTGAGCGCGAACATCAAGAGCTTACGAGCCTCTTGAATAACCTCTTTGCCTTCGAACGACGCTATACGAAACGTTATTCAGGACAAATGCGGTAGACGAATAAGTAAACGGACGGAATGGACAGAGACCAGCGGGGTGCGACGGAGCGCAATGGCAGACGCCGCTGGGTTGGAAAGGACAGATACCAATGGGATGCGGAGGGGTACAGCTGCATTGACGAACAGGGTTCGCGGCAGATCCGGTCTATAACGGACTTGGTTGAAAAAGTGAACATATCGGTGAATAACAGCGCACCTCTTGGTTCTCTTTGTGGTCATCGGCCTTATCGCTCTTGTTCTTCTTGAATGTTGGCTACGTCCGGTTCATCGAATAAGGAAGGAGGAGAATAACGACGTACGAGCTTACGGTCTTCCTTGACCTTTTGTTGTTTGATGGGCGGCGCGTCGTCATCTTCGAGTTCGTCCTCCAAGATTTCGACGACCTTCTTCTTGGCCTGTAAAGGGATTGAATAAGAAGCTCGACGAATGGGAGGTTACTCACGGAAGGGACGTCAGTCATGGTGACATCCTGCTGAACAGGCTCGCCCTGGAGCGCAGGACGGTCGTCGTCAGACGGAAAGTCTTCGGGTCCGAGAGAAACCTGGCAAATGGACTTATAACGCGAGAAACGGATCGTGATGAATAAGAAGCACCGCGTCATCTTCAGCTGCGACCTGAGCAGAGGGCTCGGAGGCGCTGATAATACGTTTGACGATGTCGGGGTTATTCAGATTCTTGACGATGATGCGAAGACGGGGGACGAGGTCGAGGATGCGGCTGAGTTCCTCGGGAACGACGAAGTCGGTAGTGGATCGCAAGTGCTCGATCCACTGCGTGAGCTTATTGGCGACTTGATCGACTTGCAACCGAAGTAGATTATCTACGGCGGTATTGCGAAGGTTCGGCGGCGCGAGGAGCGGTGCCTAAACGTTGATGAATAAGGTCTGAACGCGATGAATAAGGGATTTACCATGAAGTCGCGACAGACTTCGGACATCAAGCGTGCTTGAATGCGAGCAGTCTTGGTAGAACTACCCATGAAGACCTCATGGGCGTCGTTCAAGGCTTCACGCGAAGGCAAGGTGTCGTTGGTCTCGGTGGCGGACATTTTTACGTCGGTTAACGAGTGTCGGTTGAATAAGCGAGGATAGTATGCAGAGAGTGGAATGTAAAGACTGAAAGAGGGCATGGACACGATCGCTGGGGCCGCGATTTTATAGAAATGGGGGAGAGGGAGTACGAAAGGAGCTATTCGACATCGGTGGACTTAATCATTGGGATACAATAAAATTTGAAAATTTTACTGGCTCACAATAAGAGAGATTCGGACCGGAATAGCGCAATTTCGACTTCTATTATCCGCTATTCGAGAGGCCGTGTAACCGATCGGTTGGATACAGGACACCGAAGCATACGAAAACAATATTGAACGAAGTACAAAGTCGAGCAACTGGATGAATAAGCAGTTTTCATTATATATGAACGCTATTATACATCTGGGGAGTTCTACAAAACAAGTACGAAAGAGTAACGTTATTCAGAAACCCTTATTCGGTAATAGTCGAAATGGGGATCTGATTGCTAAGTCCTTTGGTAACGGCTATTCACCAGGCTGTGTTTTGATCGCACGGACTTGAGGGAATCACACGGATACCAAGGGCGGAGCAAAACAATGTTATTCGGATTGGGCGCGGAGGCCCTGCAGGTTATTCGATTGTACCTATCTACGACCTAAAACTAGGTGTAGGGTACGGTGCGGTGCGTATAACAAAACAAAATAAAAACGAAACGAAACCCGCCCGACTCGAGGACCACCGACGGAGATGACAGACGCGGCGATCAGCGTCCGAGGTCTTGGACCATCTCACGAATCGTTGCCACCCTCGGGGGCGTCGCGGATGACGCGGGATTCGGCACGGGGAGCCTTACTCAACGGCTTCTTGGCAGCCGGAGTCGCGGGGAGTCGCTAAGACAAAAGGGAGCGTGTTAGCGATCGGCGGGAGGTTGACGAAAGAGGATCTTACCTTGGAGGGGCTCGAGGCGAGTTCGCCTTCCTCGGCAGGCGTGGCTTGACGAGCCGGCGTCTGTGAAAGGGAGAGAAGTCAGCGACGAATAAGAAAAACAGTCGAATAAGCGACTTACGGAAGCGATACTGTCGGGACCGGTCATCATGTCGTTGTAGCCCGAGGCGAGTCGATTGAGCAGTTCGACGGCGTCGGGGTCCCCGTTCGACTTGGCTTCCTCGAAGTACGCCAGGAACCCTTCGGTTCCCAGGACTTCGGAGGCGGCGCGAGCGTGTTCGATGGCGCGACAAACGGCGCGGTCGACGGCCGAGACGGATTGGCGAAGAGTGTCGTAGTCGCGGGAGGCGCGGTCGATCGTGGCCTTGAGGTCGTCGATTACGAAGTTCGTCACTAAAAGGAGAATTAGTGAATAAGGTCTGGAAATGAGGAAAGGACGCACTCTCGAGGCTGAACGAGTTCTGTTTTGCGAGCGACGCAAAGACGTTACTCATCTCGATCGAGGAGAGCGTGTGTTCGCACGTCTTGCTGCGCTTGGTCTGGCAGCGGGTGCATTGTACGCCGTAACCGAAAGGCTGGCACTCGACACGAGCGAGTATGCAGTTCATGCAAGCGAAGGGCGGCTGTATAATGGTTAGCGAAGCAAGGAGAAATAAGGGAGCGGACTTACGAATTTGGCGTCCGTAAGCGAGAGCGACTCGACCGTTGTGAGCGGGATGAGCTCGAGCGGCGCGAATTCGGATTCGAAGTCGTCGGTTTCCCGGGCACGAGCGTGGGTAGCGGAGCCGAGGGCCGAGCGGAAAGGTGGCTTGACGCCGGGGCCTTTGCGAGCAACGGCGACTGTGATGGTAGCGGCGGCGTCGTCGGGGAGATCGATGTTAACACGTTCTGAATAAGAAAGTCAGAAAGGATTAACATAGAATCAAGGAAACGTACTGTGGAAGGTTTCCTTCGTCTGCAGTATGGAGACGACGGCTTGTCCCAGGCGGTCTTTAATGTCGGTGAGAGTGGTGTTGCGGATGATCTGGAGGAAACGTTAGAGGCAAAAACGACGTGGAGAAGATGGGTAAATAAAGACTTACCCCTTCGTCCTTGTCGAGCAGCTTGGGTTTCTTGAGGACCACTGCGACGTCCCGGTTCATGGCAGAGCGAGGTTGACGGGATTGCGAGGCGGCGTTGCCGGAACGAGACGATTTAGCGACCTAAGAAACGGTGGGTTAGTGGAGAACAGACAAACGAATAAAGGGCGACTTACCTTGGATGCGGGGACGGACTCATTGTCCGAGTCTTCCACGTATTCGGCGGATTTGCGTTCGGAGCGGGTAGTGGGCCGGGTTCGTTTGCCTTTTGGAGGCGAAGGCCTGTGGGACGATGAGTGAGAACGGAATAAGAGACAGACGAAGGCAAGTGAGACGTACGGGGGTGTGGGTGTCCGACCAGGGCGCTCCATCTCGACGTCTCCATCGCCGTCATCTCCATCCTGTTCTTCCTCGACGTCTTCGTCCGGTTGACGCGCGATAGACGAGAGTCGGGCCGGGGTCTTTGGGAACGACTGAGGGAAGACGGGTGCGTTGGCGAGTTCCAATTCGGTGGGCGCCGTCCAGAAGGGGACTTGGAAGTTCTCGGGGAGGAGGCGTTCCTGAACGGAATAAGGTCAACAAGAATATAAGCAAACGAATAAAAGATAGACGTACGGGAGTCGAGAGCGTCGGGATTTGCGAGTATTCAGCGAGTGGTGCGGGGACCAAACCCGAGAGCTGGTAGACAAGACCGACAAGCGCGAGGATGTCCTCAGGCGGGTCGTTGTTGTCGTGCAGCTGAGCGAAGAGATATCGCTGAGGAAGGGGGTCAGCAAAAGCCAAACACCGGAAGGAACAGGGGATACGTACAGTAGCGCGTATGCCGATGTTCATCGCGTTGGTGGCGACGGTGGCCGGAATCTGGACGTTTGCGGACAGCTTGCGAAGCACGTTGACAAAAAGACGAGACCCGGAGTGATTGAAGGCGGCCCAGAACTTGGAGGGCGTCGGTGTGACATAGAACGCGTCGTCGATGGGGTCGGGTGCGCGAGACGTCGAGCCTTTCAACTTGGACGACATGGGAGGGAAGAGAAAGATTGTTTGCGTGGACGTGAAGTCCAACGGCTTAAGTAGCTGGCCAGCCGTAATCGGCGGTCCCAGGGACGGGTTCGGCAGCGCAGCAAGGCGCGTCGGCGGAGTCATTTCTGTTGAAGGGAACTGTGGTCAGAAATTCGACTTAGAATTGGGGCGACAGAACCTTGCAGGGTCCAGTTCTATTGGTGATGATCGTATGATCAAGACCGAATAGTGCAGCCGCGGATGTGCAAAGAGAGCGCGTCGCGCGAAGGAACCGGGCAACAGTGGGCTTTGTGTGTGTACTTGGTGAGCGTCTGAGTGGAGGCGTGACCGAGGAGCACTTGGATTGCGAAATAGACGACACGCAATTGAATTGATTCCCAAAAAGGAAATAATGGAGATCCGCGCAGATCTTCGGGATCAATAATTAGCCGTGACGTGATTTCATCGGAATGTGGCGAAATCGGGATAGGGCTTCGACGTGACAAGTCCTGTTCGTTGCCAAAAGCAGTTGAATAGCGTTTTGAGTGGGGGCACTCAAGATTTAAAAATAGGGGAGATGATAAGCATGCTGGCAGAACAGCCATAAAAACTTTTGCAAACGACATAAAGTTGCATGTTTACTATTCTATAAGGGTCAGCATGAGCTCCGTATGGCTGATTAGGGAG
>Ga0208986_1000012_pt1 | contig 12756 bp, 8 predicted proteins | sample MedBloCAOM1_O2_FD_187844 | JGI IMG/M metagenome (GOLD analysis project Ga0208986, IMG submission 187844) | Forest soil microbial communities from El Dorado National Forest, California, USA - Mediterranean Blodgett CA OM1_O2 (SPAdes) (version 2) | ecosystem: Environmental > Terrestrial > Soil >... | reverse complement strand
CCATTTTTCTTACATCCTGCTCATCAGCAAAACTATGAATTACTGCACCTGCACCTAAGAATAATAATGCTTTAAAGAAAGCATGATTTACAACATGCATTAATGCTACATTATGTTGTGATAATCCTACAGCCATTACCATATCAATTTCTCCTTTGACTTTCAACAAAGGTTTGGACTATATCATCATAAAAATACTATTTATTTATATTTTTTAGGTTTCACATGTAGTCTCTGAAGATTCTATTGAATTTAATAATCAATATTTGGTTTCCTGCTTATTGTCCATTGTTTCATACTCAATATTTTCACCTTTTTTTTTTTGTTTTATGAGGTAATCAAGTCTTTAGGAATTTCAAGCATATGGTTAAATTTTTATAGGTCATATGGATTAACTAAAACATTTACTCTATTATTTATATTTTCTTACTAGCAATATAACAGCAAATAAAACTTTTTTAGTTTAGTTAACAAAATTTTACTTTAAGTTTAGCTAATTTATTAAATTTGAGGTGATAAAACCAACAACTTTTTATTTACACCATCTATAGTAACCTGTAAAGGTTTATTTTTATCTAATTTATTACGTATAGCGTCCACATATTTTAAATTCAAAGATCTCATCATAATACCATTGAATTCCATTAAAAATTCTCCTGTATTCCAATCATAACAAAAAACACGTTTTTTTTAGAACCTAAAATATGATTAATTCTCTTTGTTTCAGAAACAATTTTACCTTTAAGAGTATTACTTATCTTAGATTTAATTTCTTCTGACAGTTTAGTTACAAATCTATAGTGATTAGAACCAGTAAAAGGTTGTAAAATACTTTGAATATTGTATGAGGGCTTAATAATTTGATATCAAAAATTTTCTCTTTCAGATAGGAATTTTTTAGATACCTTATCCTTATCAAAAGTTTCTAGAACATAAAAAGTAAATTTTATTAATATCATATTAAAATATAGCACCACAAATACCCATTTTATTTTTATTATTGTGAATATATGAAGTTGATAAATATTTACTAAATCTTAAATACAAATTAATTGATTTACCAACATAGCACTTATTATTAATTTTATTAACCCATAAATAAATACCTGGTATTTTTTGATATTTTTGTTTAAGAACAGATCTGCCAATATAATTAAAATCATTATATTTACCAATATTGGATAGAATAGAAGATAAATTATCTTTAACCTCTTCTATAGGATCTACTTTCTTGGAATTAGATATTTTTAGGAATATACAGAATAGTTGATGTGAAAAAATGTCCCAAAGCTAAAATAGATATCTCGTAATTAATGTAAAAAAATTTGTTGTAATAATAAAATCCGATCGTTATTACAGATAAGAAGAAGAAGAGTATTGTTATAATTAAAAAAACATATGTGGTATAACCTAATTGACTTATAGTACTAAAAGCAATAATTCTTTTTAAATCATTTTGTACTAAACCACAAGTAGCAGCAAAAAATGCTGTTGTTGCACCAACTAAAGTAATAATTAATAATGCAGTAGAACTATATTCTAATACTGGTGAAGATCGTACTAATAAGTATAATCCAGCTGTTACTAGAGTAGCTGCATGTAATAACGCACTAACAGGTGTTGGCTAAAAAAACATTAAATTTTAATAATAAATTATAATTAATATAAAAATTCGAATTATTGGACTTTCTCTTAATATATATAAATTTTATAAACGTAAAGTCTCTGAAGATTTTAATAATATCTTGCTGATTATTAAATAATTAATTTAAGATTTTAACTTAATTAATAAATCAATTTTAAAATAAGTTATAATATATTTTATATATACTAAAAAATAATTTATTTAACCGATTAAATTATTAAGTACTCAAATTTTTATTTAAACTTCCAGCATATAGTTAATTGTTTTATGTTTGTTAACATAAGGAGGCCCCAACTTTAAATTTTTTAACCACTAATTCTAATATAAAATGAATTTTAGTTTATAAAGTATAATTTTTAATACTTCATAAATTTATTTCATTAATATTAATAACTCATATTTAATAAAATATATATAACAATACTAAACCACTATTTATAATAGTTTATTTATTATAGTCAGATGAATTAAATATATAATTCTATAAACCTAATTTATAGTACATTGTTGGAACAAAATAAGGTAAAACTAAATCTTTAAGTTTTTTAGCATTCTCAGAATCACCTTTAATTGAAATTCTCCAACACAATGGTTTATCTTTTTGATTTCTATTTAATAATTTAGCTTCTAATCCAAATTTAAATTTTAAAGCATCAATTAATAAATTTACTTCTGCTAAAGTAAAACTATCTGTACATAATACTACACCTCTTCCTCCCTTATAACCATCATCCATAATCCAATGAGCTAAACCTATAGGAGTTAATAAATCTCCAATGTTAAGTGGTACTATTTTAATAAATTTATTTAATTCATCAGACCAAACATACCATAGTTTATGTAAACTGCTTAACTGAGGTAAAGACCTACTATGAAAATAATATTGTGTAGCAGGTATTCCTGATTTAGGGTTAGGCCAAGGGAATGGTAGTGTTTTAGTACAAATAGGATAATAAATATTAGACCATAAATGCATAATATATTCTTTATTTTTCAAAGTCATAGCATACCAAGCATTAGTATTAGGTTTAGGTTTTCCATTTTGATCTTTTTTATTAAATCTTAAATGACCATCACCTAACATATTACCAACCAAAGGATTTAAAACTTCACTAGGTATTGGTATAATAATTTCAGTTTTAGCAGTTTTACCTGTAAATCTACCTTTTTCATCTCTGAAATATTTAATAGGTAAAATAGGAGCAATTAGAGTTAAAAATAAATCAGATAAATAGTTTTCAAATAAAGAATAATCATTTACTATAAAAAAATTATATAAATTAATAAAATAATCTAATAAATTTAAACTTAATATTATTTTTTCTAAACAAATTTCAAAAATAATTAAAAATATTAATATTAATATTGTAATTATATAATTATTAAAAAGAATTTTAGTTTGTAATATTTTGCAGGGTAATGAGCAAGCCTCCATCGAACCAGGCAACCACGAATGTAAAGGAATTTGAGCAGATTTAGCCATAGCACCCATCAACAATAATAAACTAATAATAGTAATAGCTGTTTCATTCATAAATGGAGCTAAACTAAATATAGTAGCATAATCTACGGAACCAAATAATGCAAATATAGCAAAAAATCCTATACTTAATCCCATATCACCTACTCTATTCATTGTTAAAGCTAATATAGCTGCTTTGTTAGCTTGGATTCTAGTATAGTAGTAATTAATTAATAAATAGGAAACTACTCCAATCAAATCTTAAAAATAAAGAAATTATTTTTTTAATTAAATTTTTAATTTATTAATAAATATAATTTTTTATTAATTAATATTAAATTTTTAACCTAATAATAGCTTTTCTCTTTATTTCCCTGTACATTTAATACCTATTAGGATTTACAAAATGCCTTGGTTATCTGTTATTAAGATAAAGATTCTGACTATGCATTGAGCACCATTTCAGGCACCCGTTATTGTTCTAGTCGATCGCGATTAAAAATGTAACCGACGATCTATAAACAAAGCTAATTTGTTTGATCGTTTTCAATAACGTCGCAAAAAAATGTAAATTAGTATAATAATATTTATTTTTTATATATTTTAATTCTTTAGTTTAATTTAGTAAATAAACTGAATTAAAAACAAAAAAATACTAAAATAAATAACTTAAACTTATTTTCTTATTATTCTTCATTTTAATTTTCTAATAATTGATCATTTTTTTACTATGGGAGTAATAATTAAATAATAATTAAATAATAATTAATAATTTCCTAATTTATAATATAAAGAAGGTAACATATAAGGTTTAATTAATTTAGAGAATAGAAACATAGAACTAACATGTATATAAATAATGAAGCCTTTATTTTTACCACATTTATTTGGTGTAGCAGTTAAATTATATTTTCTTTTTAAGACCTCACATAGAAAACAAACTTCTTCATATGTAAAACAATTAGTAGCAATTCTAGCACCTTTACCTAAATTAGAACCATCATCCATAAACCAAATAGCTAAAGCTAATGGTGTTAAATATTTTTCAATATTCATTGGAACAATTTTTATAAATTTATTGTCAACAGATTTATAAAACATTTCATGAATCCAATTAAAGTTACTATAAGTATAACTATTTATACGATAACTATAAAATACTTCTCCTTTTTTTTTAATTCTTATATTAAGTTTAGGTAGTTGATTACTACAATAACCTCTGCTAGCCAAATAATTATGAAACCACATTAAATATTCTACATTTTTATTAGATTGTTCAAATATTATTCTTGTTCCTATACCTTTATTTCTTTTTTCTAATTGTGTATCTCCTAAAGTAGAACCCATTATAATAGATATAATATCAATATTATGAGGACCAATTCGTTTAGTCGATATTAACTTTTTAGTATTAATAGTAGAAAAAGATTTAACATTATTATTTTTTAAACTTAATGAGAATATCATATTATAAATTAAAATTTCATTTTTATCCCATTTAAGGCATTCTAATTTACCTTCCCACAATTTACCTTATTTATCAATAATAAAAATATTAAAATAAAAAACAAAATATTTTTATTTACCTATTTTATATAACATGGAAGAATGAAAAATGATACACAGTTAATTCAGAAAATTTGTAAACTTATCTTCTAGGTATAATAATAATCCATTGTCCTACCTTTTTCAATGATTTACGACTTTGTATATTAAATTTACATTTTAAGATTTTTATTAATAGATCAACTTCATCTGAAGAATAACTATTAGTATGTAAAATTAATTGACCACTTTGTCCTAAACCTCCATCATCCATAATCCAGAAAGCTAAACTTACTTCAGTTAAAACTTCTTGTATATTTAAAGGAACAATTTTAATTCTATTCTTATAAATTAAGTTCCATAAAAATTTATTACAAGCTAACATTCTAGTTTTAAATATAAGACTATTATAAAATTTACCAGTTCGTTTGTCTTGTTTACTATTAGTGGATTTAGGTGATGTCAAAGTATAATCTTTAAACAGAATATATAAAAAGTAAATATAACTAGAATGAATTGAACTGCTCTGATAAAATCTTAATTTAACCTTACTATTAGATGTGGGTTATTCTAAATAAACATCTCCTAAAATAAGACCAATTAAAGCTTGTTTAAGGTAATCAGTTATTATAAGAGGACTATCAGAGTTGATTCGTTTTCTAGCTTTGTTAGGTTTTAATTTTTAGTAGAAAATTTTCTTATACAGACTAGTATAAAGAAGGATTGTAATATATTTTCTTGCATTATTAAAAAAAAGATTTAATTTTTCAATTGATAATATTAAAGATAATTGGATTCTATCTTAAGGTTTAAACCTTTACTACGTAGAATCTCTGAGGATCTATTTTCTCTAATAATTAGATATTAACAGTTTTCCTGCTGATTATTATTTTTTTTAACATTAATTTTTAATTTTCTAATATTTATTTAATTTTAAATTGTTTTATCTAATTAATAAAGATAAAAATATTTGCTTTTAAATATTAGTCAAAAATCTTTTTTAATAATATTCCAGCATATAGTAGTATTTTTTCACCAAAGAAAGTGATATAGGCTGAGAAATTAACCTATAAACATAACAAAATAATTAGCACCTGAAACTAATAATAGCATAAAGAAAGTGAATAAAGATAAATAAGAAAAGAATCTTTGATTATGAGGATCTTCCGAAAGATAAGAAGTAGTATAGATATGAATTAAAGTTGAAATATATAAAACAGGTATAAACATTGATACAGTTAATTGATCAAATAAGAATTCCCATGATATAGACATAAATTCAGAATCAACCCAACTAAATAAGTGGATTGAAACTGGAGATCCACAAATACCTACTTCATAAAAAGCTACAGTAGCTAATAAAGATGATATTACAAGACTAGAACAAGTTATAATATGTGATCCAGTAACACCTATTTTTCTACCCAAGAAACCTGATACAAAAGAAGCTAATAAAGGAAAAATTAAAATTGATAGATACATTATGTTCTAATTGAAATATTTCCTCTTAATCGGTAAAAAGCTACAAGAATACTTAAACCTATAACCGATTCTGCACCAGCAATAGCAATAATATAAATACTAAATGTTTGACCAACATTATCATCAAAACTAAATGAACTAATTAAAACTAATAAAGTAACAGCAAGAAGCATAATTTCTATGGCAATAATCATTAGGATAATATTTTTTCTGTTTAAAATAAAACCTAAAATACCTATTAAAAACAAGAATAATGATAGATTCATAGTAAAATTTTAGCAATATTCCTTAGGGAACCTTTAATAAAATAAATGTAAATTGATTTATACAAATAATCAATACTAAATCATTTATAATGAATAATAATAAAAATTATTGAAAATAAATAATGATAAATATTAACTATTTAATATTTTTTGTTTTAAATCTATTAATAGTGAAAAAAAGAAATGAGAAGATTAATTAATATTTAACAAAGAAACATTTATATTTAGTTAAGTAAAGACTTATTAATATTATATTATTTTAAATATAAAATATTAAGTTATTTATAGGGGGATTTAAAGTAAATAAAAAATAAAATTATATTTAGGTAATACAATTTTATTTAATAAGAGACTATAAAATATTTTAATTTAATAAAAATATTAGTTTATTTTTAAAATATTCTAAGTTGTTGAAATTATATTTTTTAAATAAAGATATGCTGTTATAATTAAAAATAATAAACAAAATATACAAAATAATAATTAAATTGCTTTACCTTTACCTTTATCAAAAGATGATAATTTATCTATTGTTGGAGTATTAGAATTAGGTTGTATTATTTTATCTCTTAAGTATTCTATAATAACATTCATATTATCTTTAGTATAATGAGTTTCATACATATTATGATCTTCAAGATAAAATTCTATAATAGTATCTAAATATCCATGTTTCCATGCTTCTTCTAACATTCCTTTGAATCGTACAGGATGTAAATCAGAATCATATTGTGCATAACAATCATAATTTAATAGCATATAATCAGGAACCTGATAATGATCTAAAACTTCCACTGGTAGATGTAGATTACCATAAACATCAAAACCACCAACAAAAGGTTGAATATCTGTTTTATTAGGATCTTTAATTGTAAGAATATGAGATAAAAATATATCATCAGGTAAATAATTTAAAGGATCTAATAATAAATCAGAACTAATATTAGATGTTGAGGATCCTTGTACAAAGGATGATTCTTCAATTCTGGAAGAGGAAGCTACTGCATTTTCAGGTACAAGATTAGTTATTGTATTTTGAGGTACAGATGATTCAAGTGCAGGAGCAGATAAATTTTCTAAATTATTATCTAAATTATCATTTTTTAATGATAAAGAATTAGAATGAGATGGATTTTCAAGTTTAATTATATTTAATCCATCTTGTGTAATTGTATTTTTAATTATATTTTTATTTACACTAATAAAATCATCAGGTAATGTACCATTTAACTCATAATTCAGTCTTTCAAGTGCAGTAGGAGTACCATTGTAATATGGTAAACTTAACATTGTACCAGTTTTATTAATAATAGGTAAATGACTATAAGGTCCAAGAATTCTACATGGCATTCTTAATTCCTCTGTACTACTATTATTTTCAAATATAGGATTAACTACTTTCATAAATGTGTTAGTATTATTTAATTTACTATTATCAACATGTAAATTATTATTAGATAAAGATAAATTTTTATTATCAGATACAATTTTACTATTATCAGTTGAGAAAGATAAATTATTATTATTATCATTAATAGTATTATATTTAACTAAAGATTTTTCTGGTGAAATATTATTATATTTAACTAAAGATTTTTCTGGTGAAATATTATTATTATCTGAGTAATGTTTTTTAATCATATCGAATATTGAAGGATTAGTTTTTTTTAAATGTATTACTTTATTGAATAATGTTTTTGTATCTGTATCAGATTCTTGATTTTGATTATTTTTAGATTTATTAAAAATCTCATTGATACTCATATCATCTGAATTATTTCTATTATTCATATTATTCATATTATTCATATTATTATTATTATTTCCATTATTATTATAAGGGATTAAAGATTTATTATTATTAAAATAAAGAACATTAAAATCTTTATTTAATTCATGATTATTATTAATATCTAAATTAATATCCTCAAATATAGTATAATTTTCTAGTAAAATATTACTAACTAAAACCAAATTATCAGAAATATAAACATTAAAATAAATAAAATTAAAAATTAAAAATAAAGAAATAACAAAATATTGAATAAAAATATAGAAACACAAAAATTTAGAATAAATGTTATTAAACCTAAAATACATAAAAAAAAGAAATTTAAAATAAATATAAAATAATAATTTGCTACATTTTTGTAATAAATTTTTATTTTTAAATAAAGTGTTAATAAAATTACATTCAAATAAAATTAATTTTTGGAAATTAGTGGTATTAATAGTTATAAATTTTAAAGTCATTTTCATTTTTGTTATAATTAAAAAATTTAAATAGTATAAAATTATTACATTCCACCCCAATAGTAAACCGCAATAAATAAAAACAACCAAACAACATCTACAAAGTCTGTCTTTATTTTTTAATATCATGTATCATTTTAAAATACCTATTTTATGTGAAATTTTATCCTAAGATCTGCTATGTTTAGTATTTACCAATTATGGTTTGTTTTACTATATCATGATAATTTTTATCATTAGATAATGCAGTTATAGGTATAATAGACATAAAAATAAGTTAACCTAAAAAAAATACTCCTGGGCTCTAATAATAAACTATTATAAATAAAAATAACCAAATTATATCGAAAAAATATAATCTGTCATTTCAACATAAAAATAAATATTAAAGTATGGCCATTGACATTAAATTGAACTTCTGACTTTCATCAGAATACGGACTTTTTCTTCAACTGTTAAATTTTACAGTGTTTTACGTAAAGTCTCTGAAGCCAAATCAAGAATAATTTACCAATGTAATTCCTTTTTTTAATTACAAATTACCAATAAAATCGATAATTACTCATGATATTTTTAGCTTACTGATCACCTATATTATGTTTAATAACTTCATCTAAGAAACAAATATCAAATTAGTGTTATGACTTTTAAAAAGTAACTAAAGCTTTAAGATTATTCAGTAAATAGAAAAATAATATAATATCCTTCATAGGATAAAACGGCAATGATGTTAATTAGTTTGCCAATATAGTATAGCTGCTTCGCAACCTTGATGATGTGTATCTGTAAGATGGTAATTTATTAATCTTATAAAAGCTACCAAAATAAAAATTGTTCCAACTATTACGTGCACAAATATGTTATCGTAGTTAATATTTAATTAATACTTCAGTAACTTACGCTACTGTTCAGACTATGTAATCAATATTAAAAATATTGTAGGGCTTTCGTGACAGGATTATTATAAATATAGTACTCACCTGCTAGTCGTTGAACCTTCATATATACTTTTGTTTATATATTTATATATGCTTGGCTGCAAATTATCCTAAACAACAAATATTTATAAAAAATAAATAAAATTAAGGAACTTCTTGCAATTAACCCTATTTTCTACTAAATTTATAAAAAACGTAAAAAAAGGTATTATACGATTTAGCTTAAAAATAAGAAATTAGAATATATAAAATTTTTATATTATCTAGGCCAAGATAAATTTAGAATTTTGATAAATTTCACCCGTTAATAAGCTATTTTTTAATTTTTGATCTACCTATATGTAAAGATTTACTACATTCATTAAAACTAGAGAAAAATGATTTATTATAAAAATTATCAATAGAAATAATCTTTAATTTATCAGAAACTAAATTATTAGTACCTCTTATAAATCTTAAACCGAATTTAATTTCGTATGGAGCAGGTAATGAAAACAGAATTTTTATTTTCAAATGTAATTTCAAGCGGTGAACAAAATAAAAATAAATTTTTGCAATTCTTATTTAAACGGTAAGAAGTAGATAATCTAAAATTATTCCAACTATTTTTAATTTCATTACTTAAAATTTGACCTTCAGGTAATAAATGATAACTCACAAAATAAATATTAACCAAAATAGACCAATCATTAAAATCATTTAACTTTTTACTTTTTAAAACATTAAGATTAAAAAAAGAGGAACGATAATATTTTTTTTTAATATATATTTCTCTTATTTCAAAAACTACCATAGGACTAGATAGTGATCTATTTTTACGTGGTTTTATTATATTTAAATTGGCTGAACTTAAATTAAAACATTCTTTAATTCTCTAAAATAATTCTTTAATATGATTTTCAAAATTTAATCTTGGAGCGTAATTATTAAAAGCAAAATTAGCATCTCCAACTATAAATCCTCTTAACCAATAAACAGTTAAAGGAATATTATTTAATTTATCTGATGAAGGAGCTATTAAAGGTATTTTTATTTAATAAGAATATTTTATAATTTTCCTTCAGGAGAGAGATGTTTTTTATTAATAATTAATTTTATAGCTTTTTCAAAAATAAGATATTGATAATATTAAGAGCTATTTAATTTTACAAAATTAAAAATAGGTAAAATAACATTTATTAATGAAACTTGATCATTAACAAAATAATTACATCTTGAACCTGAAATCGAAATATGGCCACAATTTAATTTTTATTTAATAAACTGTAATAAATTTAAATCATCAATATGTAGACCAATTTAGAAAGTTAAGATCAGACTATTATATTTATCATTAATTAAGTTACGTAAACTGATATTAAATTTACCTTCTGCATCCGTAAAACCTGCTAACCATTCTAAAAAATCTGAATCCAAATTAAATGTTTTATTTTTTTACCCAAAAGGTGAAATTTTAATTAATAGTTTATCTGTTTGTCCTGCGGATCCGGAGACTTAAAATTTATTTTTAGATAATGCAGCAATTTAATATTCTCTTTTCAGAATTAATGAATTAATTTACTTTCTTTACTTTATTACAAAATTAATAAATTTAGTAGGGACTGCTAATGTTAATCCGTGCAAACCTGTACTTGCGTAAAAAGCACTTCCATATACTGAATCAGACATAGTAAATGCAGCTTCAGAATATTCAACATATTGTAAAATAGTAAAAATAACAGCAAATAATATAGTTAAGAATATACCTATAATTGAACCTCTTCTATTTCCATTTAGTAAAGCATGATGTCCATAAGTAACAAATGCCAAGTAATTATTCTAAAATTTGACTTATTTTCTGTTTTATTTTATTTTAGAAAAATAACTTCGACTGTACATTAAGCTTTATTATAAATAAATTTATTTATATAAAACCCACTAAAGGACCAGTCTGTAGCAGTTAAATTAACTGACGGTCTTGTCTAATAAAGATATTAACCGTTATCTTTAGTGTTGCTCTTATTTTAGTAATAAATAAAATATTTATTAAATTTATAAGAACTATGGATAAGAATATAATTATATAAAGTTTTAAGTTAATATATTAAACTTTGTAAAAAATTTTTTAAATAATTTATGTAAACATTATAATAATAATAGATAAATAATATAAATTATTTTAAATTTACATTATAAAAATTTGAAAGATAACTATAAAAAATAAATTTATAAATATTATTTAATTAAAGAGATAATTTATATAGCATTGAATTTAACATAAAGGGTTTTACTATTTGAATTAGTTGTGGTAGTGAATGTTTACTAATATAAATAATAAAGGTGTTTTCAATTCCTCCTGATTGAACTGTTGTAATTAAATCAATTTTTCTATTTAATAAATTAGATAAAAATACAACTTCATTATAAGTGTAGGAATGAGTAGATAATTTAACACCTCGATTTTTTACGATACAACCATCATCCATAATCCAATGAGCTAAACCTTGTGGAGTTAAATACTCTTCAATAATAGATGGAACCACTTTAACATTATTTATATAAAATAATTCATGAATCCAATTAAAATTTGAAAAAGTATAAGTATTGAATCTTATAATTCCTCTTGTAGTTTTACTACTTAAACTTGGTATGAATTTATTTGTTTTATTATTATAATTATAATCTATTTTACGATACTGAGGTTCAGGTTTAATTGAAGAACAATATCCTAACTCTGAAATTAAAGAATGAATAAATAAAGCATATTCCATATTAACTAATCCATAATAAAATCTAATGTTAGTTCCATGACCTCTAGGGTCTTTTTGTGCATAACTATCACCTAATAAACTACAAATAAGTAAAGATAAAATATCAAAATTATGATGACCTATTCTTTTTTGAGAATTAATTCTAGGTTTATTAAAAGGTAAAATAGGTAAAATAGTTGACATCTTTAACAAAACTAAATCTAAATAATCAAATTCAAATATCCATGTCTGGCGAACACCAGATGAAACTAATAATATAGTATTAAGTAATGGAATAGCAAAAGGATCTAAAGGTGTTATACCTTGTGGAGGCCAAATACCACCAATTTCTATAGATGGTGATAAACTAGCATGGAAAAATGCCCAGAATACACTTAAGAAAGCAAATACTTCACTTACAATGAATAAAATAACT
>Ga0208986_1000011_pt1 | contig 13310 bp, 12 predicted proteins | sample MedBloCAOM1_O2_FD_187844 | JGI IMG/M metagenome (GOLD analysis project Ga0208986, IMG submission 187844) | Forest soil microbial communities from El Dorado National Forest, California, USA - Mediterranean Blodgett CA OM1_O2 (SPAdes) (version 2) | ecosystem: Environmental > Terrestrial > Soil >... | reverse complement strand
CACTATTGACTTAGGAGTGCAGGATTATTCTCTCATTGTCACTCCTACGAGGAGATACTCTTTTAGATAAGGACTCTCTATCAAATTGTTGGGACGAAGATGAATGGCAGTGGTAGATACCTATCGATTTGATATCTTTCTTGTTTCGCTTAATCCTTCTCAAGGGTCTGAGATTAAGAAAACAAGGCCGTGTCTTGTAATTTCTCCTGACGAAATTAATAAGTACATAAAAACGCTTATAGTTGCACCATGACAACTAAGGCCCGAATTATCCAACATGTGTACCTGTAACTTTTGATGGTAAGGAGGGAAATATTGTTCTTGATCAGATTCGCACCATAGACAAGTCTAGAATCATCAAGAAGCTTGGAACTTTGAATGATAAAACAGCTTCTCTAGTTCTAGAAATTCTAGGAAAGATGTTTAGCTAACATAGGGTCTATACATAGTGCGACACGAGGCTGTCGGGTTTTGTTGCTTAAATGGGAAAAGAAGGAGTCCTATGAACCAGATAGAGAAAAGAACAAGTATCGTGTCCAGTTGGACAGACTATAACACCACTTTAAAGCAACGAGGATCTTTAACTGTTTGGATGGAAGAAGATTTTGAGAAAACATGATATGATACTCAGGCTCTGCCAATAAAAGAGGACGCTTTAATTTATTCTGATAAATGTATCAAACTGCTGTTGACAGTAAGGCAGCTTTTTAAATTTGCTTTACGACAGTTTGAAGGGTTTACTAAGGCTGCTAAAGATAAAGCTTATAGTGCCAGAGTTTAGTAGATTGTCTCGTCGCTGTGAGGTTTCCTTGTTTAGCAGAAAAGACTCATTTGGTGATTGATAGCAGTGGGATTAAAGTATAGGGGGAGAAGGAATGGTTGACAACAAAACACGGCCTTTCTTATGTTAGAAAGAAGTAGAGAAAAATCCATATTGGCGTTGATGGAGAAGGCTTTATTCATGCCTCTAAAATGACCACTCATACACAAAGCGACAGGTCTTTTGTAAAAGACCTTATAGAAGAAGCTGGAACTAGCTCTATTTCTGAAACTCTCGCAGATTCTGGGTATGACAGCCATGATGTTTACAGGTATTATAAAGAAAAGAACATACCCCCCTAAAATGCCAGAATACATCCCTCTAAAGAAGAGTTATTTGAAAGAAACAAGGCCATTGATTACATCACCCATAACTTTGGACGTAGAAACAAGGTAGAAAATACCTTCTTACCTTAAACCCAACAATACCCTAGTTTTAAGAAACGGATCTATTCTCTTAAAGGGAGACCCATTGATTTCTGTGCCCGTACGATGCGGAGGGCTTACGCGTCTTATGATTAAAGGAGATAAAATTCAAGACGTAGTTGTGTATCCAGAGAAATTCTTTTCTCTGACCTCTCTCCATAAAAGTGGACAACTCTATGTGAATTAAAGGATGAGTCTCAGCCCCTTCAACTCAGTTTAATCACACAAACGAGATGACTCAGGATTTAGTCTTGAAGTGTGATCCTAAGAAGGAGAGGGGCCCTATTATTCTAGAGGCTTTGAATCCTGCTGAAACAGAAGAAACCAAAGATCAGAATTGCTTCTTTCTCTTGTTAAAAAAGCGTTGGCTAAGAACTTAGATCATGGGGTGGACTCTCAAAGCGTGCAAGAAGACCTTGTATGGCAGGGAAAAACCCATGGGAAGTTGGGTCTTATCAAATAGGACAGACAAATTCATTCTTTTAAAAGCTATGATTTAAAGCAAGAGCAGGATCTCAGTGAGTTTTAAGTAGCGTGTGGGAATAAGTATCCTTATGTGATAATGAAGAGTGTAAATATAAGTATCCTATCAAAAAGAGATTAGTATGCAGAAAAGCTTTCTGAGTCACAAAAGCAACTATTAGTGGCAAGAATTTATTCCAAAGGCTCCATAGGAAGTCTTGAAACAGATTGGTGAAATGATTTCTATTTATACCAATAAGTAACATGAAATAGTAGAGAAATAGCCATGTCTTGCATAAAAGAATTACTTATGAGAGAGCGTGGAAACCCCCCCCCACAAAGGTGAGCCTATTTACAGGCTAAATTAAAAGATATACAAAGTGACACCACTTAATGAAAGATTTCAGCCCAAGGAAATTATAGAGCGAGTACACTACTGAGAAAGCTTATGAGTTCCTTTTTGCTAAAGCGATCGTTGTATTTTTATCACTCTTAGCACTTATGAGCAAATTAATCTGTGGTGAAAGACTTTACTGAAGGAAGTATCAATTTTAAAAAGAAGATAGTAGTCCAAATAGCAAGTCATGACCATATGCCTTTTACAGCGTGAAACGGTCGTTATGCTCTTACTGAGGCTACCCTGTGATAAAGGACCAAACAGATTCTTCTTCCTAGATAAGCCCACTATTTTAGAAAATAGCGTCACATGATGGTACCCCATTATATGGAGTCACGTACTGGTGTGATCATCATGAAGATGGAGAGTGTTTTAACCCATAGGCGAGTTTAACTGTATTGAGGTAGCATAGAAAGAAGAGTGTGGCCTTGTTAGGGATGTGGGTAGATTGAACCACTTTAAGTTTCCTGCAAAGATATTAATGACTTCTCACATGTTTATCCATTAAACCCATCTTAGCAAAAACTAGTAATAACTATAGTTATTTAATAGACAAAAATGGGAACCATATGGCGAAGGGAAATCTAGACCACTGCTTTGCTGTCAAAGGTAATAATCACGTTTCATCTTCTGAATCAATAAGGGCGATAAACCTATATCTCTAACAGACTTCCTTTTGTCATGGACAGATGGAGGACTTTTTATAGTTCCAAGTAAGGATTCTAGCTCTTATAAGCTATTTTGTTATGTAGTAGATAATTTGCATGTCTTTTAAAGCATTTAAGCCTTAAAGCTTATTTAGACGCAGTGATTTCTACCTGAGTATACTATGGTTCATCGTATAGGCATAAATTGAGCATAGCAGAATACATAATTTAAACAGGAGTTTACTGGCATCTTATTAATGATAGTATCGAGTAAACGTATATGGTTAAAGAGCAATTGTACAAGATTTAAGTACTAGCTCTAGGTTTACTCATATGATAAGTGATAGAATTATCATTATTCCTTCCAAATAGGCAGAAAAGTATTTAACGACTCTCTATTAAATAAGCTGAAAAGGAATACCAAGATGCGTCCTATATAGCAAGTAATGATTACTGTTCTTTTAAGAGAACCATAAATCAAACTATAGTATACTCCTACATATGAGCATGAGTGTAGTTGAATATCTCCATTTGTTATACTCTCTGTTAAACTAGATGATTATTGATTATAACACTGTAGCGTATTCTTCTAGCTTTGCATATCACACACTTTTTCATTATAGTAGTAAGAATAACAAGCTTATCTATTTATCTGTATGAGCGTGATAACCATTTTGTATTAGTACATAAAGCCAGCAATCATTCATTATAGACTTCTTTTTCCTATTTCTATATACTAGCTCTTCTAGATCCTTTCTCAATTTATTATCTATTTGTCATAGCTTACCCATGATGATATCATCCTTTTATACTGTTTTCAAGAGACTAATAATTTGACCCTTTTTTCTCAGTAGCTCGTTGGGTCATTTAAATCCTAGATGAAGTATAGTGAAAATACTACTTATTCTTATTATACGGTATTTACTAATGAGTGCATAATATTCTTAGAATATGTTGTAAAGTTATGGATTTTATCCGTATAGAGCTCCTCAATACGCAAGCTTAATCTAGTCGTTAAAATTTAATAGAAGAAGATCATCCTATTGGCTAATATCTCTGTAAGCTATACCTATAAGAAGTATAGGCTTTTTATAAATGGACAGTTCTATATCAAACAGCTCTTTTGATAGTAGAAAAAGGCAGACGAATATCCTCGGTAAAACCAGAGCAAGTGCTCTTGGATATGATAGCTTCTTATCAGGTCCAGTGTATCCATTCAACAGAGATCTTTTAGGTAAGCAATTACTAGTGCCCTTGTGTCCATGGCTCATATACATAATATGTTCATATATCATAGTATCCAGGTGTAGCTGTATAATCATGATAGCTTTTCTGTCTTTACAACATCAGAATCCTTTTTATATGATGCACGTTGTAGAGGTTAGTTATATATGAGATTTTCAGCTTATACTGAGTTTGACTAAAATGATAGGCCTTTCTATGCATGGAGAACGTGCATAAACAATATCCTAGAACCGATCCTAAAGAAACCTATGGAGATATTTACCATTGAGTTTAAAAAAGTAGATATAGGATGAGCAAAAGCTAACCCTCCTTGTTGCGTGGGGGATATTGAAAGGTTTAGCTATTAACTAACTACTATAATATTGGAGGCTTTTATGCGGACATTCCACACCAAAAATGCTCGCAGGTCTACATATGCTTGCCTAGGGCTGGTTAACAAGACAGACCTAACAATGCTCCATGTTTAGCTCAGTTTTCTTAGAGCCCAGCCAGCACTGATACTTTGTTCCAATATGGAATCTACCAATGTGATAAACTGGGTTCTTAATAGGGTTAAGCAGGTTTGTCTCACAATATACATTGATAGGGGTATCAACAGCTGTAACATTCTCTTTGTACACCAGTTTCCTGTGCCTAATATTCCTGTACTTAGTCCCATTAATACGCCATTTGTAATTACTATCCAAGACCTACCTGCAATTATTCTTATTGTTCTAACTATTACTATTCCTACTGAGATATCCTACTATTTTTGCTATTACTAACAAAAACGCTTCTACTTTTAGGATAGCAGGACTAGTCTAAGCATTTAAGATTAATGTTAAACCTGCAGGGTATATGCATAATGCAGACTACATCAAAATAGCTAAATTTATCCTAGATAACTTCGGGCATTTAAACGAAATAGAAAGGAAAATAGTTCTATACACTCTCCGGGCTAGTTTAATCAACTTGTCCGAGCGGATAGAAGTTATCGCTTGGATTGTTACACTATTCTCATACAAACCTCACATTAGATGGAATAAGGACCTGTATAAGGCCTTTGGGGCTATGCACTTAAGATATTCGAAGAAATTCAGGACAGTGCGTTTAAGGTTGACTACCCCTGCTATTGACCAAATTTACAGTTAGTTTCTTAGATAGCTTGGGTCAAGCTATTGCGATGACTGAGAAAGCAGTGTGCGCCAGTGGTTCTACACAATATCGCCAATAGGATACAATTAATGTCGATTATCTCTGCATACTATACCTATCATACGAAAATATGCCACTAATAACCTGATTCAAACAGAAAACAACCCAGTTGGACCATTATACACGTAGTACTATTAACTAAGTATGAACTAGCTTTTGAAAATAGCATGGTAAGCAACCCTATTTCTTAGTAGCAAGATTACCTCCTTATCTGACAACGCGTTGAGGAACTTATCACAAATCTCATCAATATCTCTAATGATAAACATTATCAGATAGATATAATAACATGGTTGATAACACTCTATGGAAGCCTAACGGCAACTAAAGCAACGAGCAACAAATAGAGCGGTTTGCACAAACTGAAACTGTTGTAAACACACGTTTAACCGATTTAACGAAGGATTTCAATCAATCTAGTAATCAAGCAACTACACCAAGAATTATCTCAGAAATCGTACCTGTCACCTCCAGAGGACCCAGTAGGACTATAGCTCACTATAAACTAATTTGTGAGGATGAACGGGCTGGCTCTACATAGAGCGGTGTCTTTTTGAAGGACAACATAACGGAAGAGAAGTTCATCGCATTAATGCAGAGTCTCATTTATCTGCCTAATTCGCCATGGTGTATGACAACGCTTTCAGTGATGAACAACTAATAAAGAAGTAGTATAAGTACTAGTCACTCAAGCAACTACAACGAGAATTGTCCCAGCAATTGCACCTCTGTTATTTCTCCAGAATACATCAGGTTAAAGCTGGGCTTGTCTTATGAAGACCATGATTGCATTTATAAATGATAACTTTAACTATATTACCAAAGAAGCGTATGAAAGCATCAGTAAGTATCTCACCCTGCCATGCATGATAGTAAGGCGAAGTCAGACCTCTTAACATGGATCACCATAGTTCGTGACTTAGACCGAGATAAAAAGTTAACTAATTTCAAGCTACAGCAAAGAAAATAAGTGATCACGCATAACTTATCAAGACTACTCCTCCAGCTCCTCGTCCTCTCTTCCCTTTCCTCACTCCTCCAAATAACTCCCATCTGCCTCTACTTCTCCTGAAAGCGCATAACTGGGTATTTCAGAGGCTGCTCGCGCTGTTGTTTCCGCTACAAAGTACTCTATTAATTTACTCTGCTTTTTCTTGTATACATTTCTAGCTCTTTTAGACCTTTTTTCAGTCCTTAGCTACTTCAGCCCCTTTTATAATTATGAGAAGAATGGATGAAATATTTACAGATCATCCTTATTATGGTGCTAGGCGTATGATGCATGTTCTTAAAACAGGAGGGTATGAGATTGGGCATAAAAAGATCAGGAGGTATTACCAGATTCTTGGAATAGAGGCTATTTACCCTAAGATGAATTTAAGTCGACGGAATCAGGCCCTCAAGAAGTCTATAGTGCTGATATTACCTAATCAGACTGAAGCAGGGATTCGTATATTTAGTGGTTATTATAGATTGGTACAGCCGCTATGTACTAAGTTGGATATTATCTATTAGTCTTACTAGTGATTTTTGTGTAGAAGCTCTCAAGGAGGTTTTATCTACTCATCAAAAACCTCACATTTTTAATACGGACCAAGGGGTTCAGTTTACCTCTCAAGAATTTATTAAAGTGCTATCAGTATGGATGGGAAAGAGAGCTCTAGACAATGTATTTATTGAAGGTTTCTGGCGTTCTTTATAGGCTTGATTTAGAAACCGTAAAGGAGGCAAAAAATGCAATTGCTGAATACATAGAATTTTATAACCATCAAAGATTACATCAGTCCCTAGGATATAAAATTCCTAAAGAGATTTGTCTAGACAAAAGGGACCACTACACCTAGCACCGCTCCTACTCATTATTTTACAAGGGATCAAGATGACCTCCCTGTCGCTATAGATTTAGGATATCCCTCTTTTTCTCTTCATCGATGGGCAGGAAACTTTCAAATGATTTCTGAATCTGTTCAAGCCATCCCTTTTGATCAACGCATTTGCTGGGGAAATTAATCCTATAGATAGGTATACTTTTGCGCTACAACCGTTGGAAACATACCTTGTGTATCATAAATAACTTCCAGAACTTTAAATCCTGCGGCTTCTAATTGCTCATGGGTTGTTTCTTCTGTTCTGAAACTCTGCCAGGCTGTTTGAATAATATCTGCAAAAATTGCCTTTTGTTTTTTCAGGTGGGCTGGGTTAAAATTCTTCCAGGTAGATTGTAATGATAGAGCAGGTGGGGGTGTTAAAAAACTAGTAACTAAAACTCCCCCCTGCTTTAAAGCTTTATGAAACTCCTTATAAAGGTCTGTTACTTTTTGATCATCTTTTTCATAAATATTCAAACCATTGCTGGTAATAAAATCATAGGTTTCTACATCCTCTAAATTCCAGGCGTCTTGTTTAAAAAAGGAAACAAAATCCTGTTTATTTTTGGATTTCGCGTTTTCCTGGGCTAATTTTAAAGAGTTTTCATCCAAGTCAATACCCACCAACTGCACATTGGGATAATTTTCTAGTAATAAATCATCCATTAGTCCACAGGGAATGGAAGCCACTTTATGTCCACTTTTAATATATTTTTTGAACTGGGTTTGGAAAATGCTAAAACGCTCTTGCGTTGCCCGCACAACAGGGGCTTCATTCACAAGCCAATGATTAAAAGGATCACTTAATTTTTCTTTGGGTCCATCCCCATTTAGCCCCTTATTTTTTAACAAAATCTTTCCTAGATCAACATTTAATTCCTCTTCAAGGGGAAGGGTCAATGATGTTGAATTTTCTCGTAGTCTTTGGCGAATACTTTCTACATCTATACTATCACTAAGGTATGGGTAATAAGGTGAGATTTCATTTTGTGCATTCTTTCTGTGTCTGCTGGATTAGTTGATGCTTTTGAGGCAGGGAAATTAACAAGAGTAATCCTAAGGTAGTTTTGTTTAAAATATTCATTTTTTAGCCCCCTTTACTTATGGCTTTATTTTACTTGTTTTAACCTACTGGATTAAAAATACCAAGAATAAAAAATGTTACCTTCTCTTCTTAATCTTTAAACTTCTTCTCATGGTCCAGCAGCCATTTTTACGGGCAAGTCGCCACCATCACTGTTAATAATACGATGACAATGGATATCCTATTAACCCGTTGGCATTTGCCACAGCCCGATAGGCCGTTGCTTGGTCTGCATAACTTCTGGTTTCCCCATAGGGAATGGCCTTTAAAGCCTCCCACGCCATTTTCTGAAAGGGTGTCCCCGCCACATACAGGGGGTTTTGAAATCAGTCAGTTTTCCGTCAAAGTAACATTGAATCTCCTCTTCAATAGACCTAAGAGGGTCCGTACGGCCGGGCTCTATGGTAGCTTTCAGACGTTTTCTTAGTCTTTCTATGTCACGGGCTGTATTTTTCGTCTCCTCAAACCCCAAAAAATAAAGGCTATATTTATCAGTCACCCCAATCATAGGGCCTAGGGGAGTTTGTATGACAGAAGTTTGAAGAATGATCTGATGCGTATGGAAATTGAGGGGATCATTTTTACACGAGGAACAAGCAGCGACCAAGCATTGTTACACCGGGAGTAATCTTCTTGTGGAAAAAATTGTCAGTCTCCTCCTGACTTTTCTATATAGTAGCTTATGGTACACACTATCATAGTTGAGACTATGTACACCACAATCGTCTTAGGAATAATACAAGCATTTGAGTTTATATATTGACCTATAGATTTGGCGTTTGACCAATACCCCTTTTGCTCCCTTTCTTCCTGGGCGGCAGCAAATACGGATGTTGAAAGTAGTAAAACTTAAAACAGTAGTCGTGATTAATTTGTTCATGAATAAGTCCAAATAGATATGAGACTAAAATGAAGTGGTAGATGAGGCTTCTTAGAGTTTTCCACATATCAATAGCCTAAACCCTAAAACCAAGGAGGCCTTTATGCAGATCAAACGATTGCACAAAAATATATATATAATATATTCCTACGCGCGTACACAAGAATGTTTAGAAAAATCTCGAAAGCTATACCAGGAGGGCGTTTCAAAGTGGGAGAGTTATTAGCCAAGAAAGTCTCTTTAAAGCTTAAGGAAGAGCACGGGACTATCTCGAGCAACTTATTTTCGACGCAAGAAGATTTTAAAGGATTTAGAAAAAGGGATTGCGCCGTCCTCGAAAAGGCCGAAGAAGGTTAATAAGCCCAGGTGGACAGAACCTGAGAAACAATGGTGTTGCGACTCAGGCAAGAAAACCCCACCTATGGAAAAGATTAAATAGCCATCATTTTAAAGCGAGACCATGGGATCATTTTAAGTTCCAGTACGGTAGGGCGTATTTTAAATGTTCTTAAGGAAAAGGGCTTAGTTACCAGGTCTCTTTCAGCTGTTAGAACTAAGCGCAAACGAGACTTTTCTAAGGGCCTGGCCAAACCATGGACCTTTAAAAAATACGCAGATATTACCTTAGGAGAACGCATCCAGATTGACCATATGAGTGTGACTAAAAATGGCTGTCATATGAAGGATTTCCAAGCTTGGGACAGGGTCTCTAAATATGTCTGTACTGAAATTTACTCCAATGCCACCAGCCTATCAGCTAAAAAGTTCTTGCTGAAACTCATAAGAGTGTCCCTTTCCTATCAAATCTATCCAGGTTGACGGAGGTTCTGAGTTTAGGGCTGAGTTTGAATCAGCTTGTGCGGAGTTGTCCTTAGAACTTATTGTTCTGCCTCCCAACAAACCTGAGTATAACGGCGGAGTAGAACTCTCTAACAGAATCTTCCGTGAAGAATTTTATGCCAGACCTACTCTGGCCTACGCAATAGGAGCTTTCCGACATGAACTTAAACGCGCTACCACAATATAACTCTTACAGGCCTCATTTTGGCTTGCGTGGTCTCACACCTTTCGAGTATATTAATTCCATCCTACAAAAGGTCGCCTGACAGTCTCATATGTATTGAACTTATACAAAAGTTCCTTCGCTATAGGCATTCAACGTTTCTCGCGTTATACTTTAGCTATGGAAAAACTTAACCCTACCTGGAAGAGTGGATCCAATGGCTCCAAAAGGAAAGACGCCTGTCTCACCGTACCATCCCCATTTATGAGAAAAGACATTAGAGACCTTAAAAGCGCAGGATTTTCGCACTTGGTATCTTACCTAACTCATCATCACCAATACTCTAAATCTTCCATTATGAGGGCCTTGGCCGTTGTGCGCAGTTTTTATACTTTTTTAGAGCGGCGATCTTATGGCCATAACCCCACTATTTCAGAAAGCAATGATTCGATAAGCAAACGCAACATTGTCTTTTTTTCTCTTTTATATGCGTGCGTGCTGCGTATTAGTGAGCCCTTAACTTAAATCAAAAAGATTTACCTACGCCAGATAACTACTACGCATTCAGGGAAAGGGTAATAAACAGCGTGTTATCCCTTTTCTTCCCCTTATTTATGACCAAATTCAGCAGTATTTGAATCTCTCTCCCTTTGGCAACGGTTAAATATATCAATGGCTGAAAGAGAATTACGCCACTTGCGCCGCGCCTTTGGCCTGGCCGAATCTGTGACACCCCATGCCCTGCGGCACAGTTTTGCAACCCATTTACTAGAAGAAAACGGCGACCTACGCACAATTCAAGAGCTGTTGGGGTACTCTTCCCTTTCCACCACACAAAAATATACGAAGGTGAACCGCAAACGCCTGCAAGAAGTTTACAAAAAAGTCCACCCGCGGAGTTAAGACAAAAAACTATTTCCCTTAGGCGCAATTTTACCTTAAAATGAAAAAAGCATGATATCACAAAATAAAGGACTAATAATTGCAGCTAATCACCGTCAAGCGCGGTTTATGGAATCCCATGGCATACTGGTAAAAAACCTTGTCTTAGAGCTCCATAACGAGCATGAAGGTACCTTAGAGCTTAATCGCCACTCTTCTTCTTACACCAGGCAATCAGGACCCCACAGTTCCCTTGATCACCACACCCATAAAATTTCTCTTTCTCTTAAAAATACTTTAGATAATCAAACCCATTACAAAGAAATAATTTTAATAGCGGAACCTAAAATGCTGGGTCTTTTAAGAGAACAGCTTAAGCATTCACAGCCACCTGCCCATTTATAAGGCTTTATCCATTGATCCCGCCATATGGATTTAAAAACCATCACGGAAAATAGTAGCTGATACAAACCTTGCTTTTTCTGTAATTTCTTTGTAAAAAGTCTTCATGACCACAGAGCATTGTTATATCACGACTCCTATTTATTATCCTATAGCACCCCCATATCGGGTCTATTTATACAACCCTATGCTGTGATGTGATCGCCCGCTTTATGCGCCTGGATGGCCTTAAAGTAAAATTCCTAACTGGAACCGATGAACCTGGGCCCAAGGAAAGTAGCGTCCACAAATTGTGGACGAAGTCTCTCAATCCTTTCTCGACGTATTAAACCTTTATAATTTCTCGTGCGATGACTTTATTCGACTACCGAGGAATGCCACAAACAAGGTGCTATTGCCTTCTAGAAGAAAAGGGTCATATTTATATGGGCACTTATGCGAGGTGGTACTCGGTCCGTGATGAGTCTTTTTATACCGAATCAGAACTTGGAGGAAGAAAAGCCCCCACAGGGGCCCCTGTTGAATGGGTAGAAGAACCCAGTTATTGCCCCTCTTGCACGCCGTAATGAGGTTATCAGCTTCGTCAAAGGGGGGTTGAAAGACTTATCCGTATTACGGACCTCTTTTTCTTGGGGTATTCCCATCCCTTCCAACCCCAAGCATGTTATGTATGTGTGGTTGGATGCCTTAACCAATTACATTACCGCTTTAGGATATCCTAATACCCAAACCCCTAATTACCAGAATTTTTTGCCTGCAAATGTGCATGTTCATGAGAACTTGTAGTAGCATCTGTTCTGTCTACCTGATAAGGAATATCCCTTTTAATAGGAGAAGGAACTAAATTACTAGTAGCCTTAGCTGCACGAGAGGTCATAAATCTTTTTACTTGTAGTTTATAGCTGTATATAACTAAATTGAATTTAACATTGTTCTTTGTTAATATTGATATCATATTGGTCGATTCGTATTGTTTTTTAATATCTAGACCAAAGTCATGCAAATTAGAGAGTACCTCGTCTTTTTCATAGTAATCTACTTCTTCGAGGGTTTTTAAAAGGGATTTAATAATTCCACAGCGTATTTCTCGCTTTTATTAGGTTTATTTGTTTCTAAGAACTCCCTATTTGGAACCTCAACGTTTTTTGCACGCTTAATATAAATGGCATAAACAAAAGAATAGGCTTAATGGTCATTATTCATGAAAAAGGGTCTGTATGATCTTGAAAATTCGTTAATATTATTAACTCATTTTCTGCTAGTGTAAAGGTTGATATACTTATTACCAATATATATATCCAGCATATCAAATATACACTGTATATTGCTATATTCCAATCTTTCAAGTGATAGCGTCTTTTAATATTAAACGTTATATCATACTCAGTAGGCCCATTACCTTTTTCTATGACATAATCATAATCATCTAGAAATCTTCTAAGATTAAGAATCAAAGGCATAAGCTCATAAAAATCTCTTTCTACTACTTCTCTTATATCTTTTGGTATTTCTTCTTTGTCACTGTAGCATTTGTCTGATATTTCTTTAAAAGTATAATATTTCTGTATAATATTCCGAGTAGGTATTGGTGCATATTTATATTCCTCATAGGTACACATCATATGAAGAATAAACTCTCTTATGGGTTTAGGATAATCTTTATACTTATTACCATCCTTAACAAAACCGTGCAGCTCTACCCATTCTTTTTCTTGTTCCTCATTTTTCGGGATAGCATAAGCTGAGTATAATGGCTCAAGATAAAGAATATAATCTTCTAGGGTTTGTTCCAGTATATATTTTACATATCTTATGACCAGTGGAATAAATCCTAGCCAGATATATATATACATTAACTCTAACTTTTTAAAATAGAAAATATCTAAGATAAATAATATAAGTAATAAAATCCTGGGAATAAAACACAAAACAAAATATATCCATAATGCAAAATTGGAAGTAGGAACAGTAATATAAGGAAGTAGTCTTATCACAGATTTC
>Ga0208986_1000010_pt1 | contig 14035 bp, 7 predicted proteins | sample MedBloCAOM1_O2_FD_187844 | JGI IMG/M metagenome (GOLD analysis project Ga0208986, IMG submission 187844) | Forest soil microbial communities from El Dorado National Forest, California, USA - Mediterranean Blodgett CA OM1_O2 (SPAdes) (version 2) | ecosystem: Environmental > Terrestrial > Soil >... | reverse complement strand
TAGACTCAATCAATTTCTGCCTATATAAATAGGCGGGAGTGTTCTATGGACAATGCTGGAATTATGTGGATTAAATCATGCATTTATGCCCCTTGAAGTACTTGCTATTGTTATGTCTGCTCCCTCTATAGTTATGAAAAACGCTGATATCGACCACATATATCAAAAAGTAACAAAAATAATAATAGACCTACAAAAAGTACAAGCTGGGTTATTAGAACAACCAGGAGAAAAAACACTAGGAGACCTATCAATAAATTTGTGTACCAAGGAAATAATAGAGTTGCTCAACACGATTGACAATTGTATTACGCATCAACCGGTTAATGTACAGTGTTTAGATTGTGAACAGTGTGAAGAGGTAAATCTAGACGACGAAGATGGAGTTGTAGCCCTAGAAAATAGAGTTGTAGCTCTAGAAAATAGAGCTGTAGACGTAGAAAATAGAGTCGTAGCCCTTGAAGATAGAGTTGCAGCCCTAGAAGATGGACATGTAGACCTTGAAGATGACGAAGATGCTGCATGGAAGAGAGATGGAGACGCAAATGAGGATTAGTAAATAATTCTTTGCATATGCAGCAAAAAGGAAACCCAGAATAGTAGTAAAAGAGAAGTTTAATAGAAGGACTGAAAAGCTATCCGAGTGTTTAAAGAAAGAGCTAGGAACATATCATGAGATAACAGCCTACCTATATCTGGTAAACAAGCTCTTATGCAAGTTAATGATATTGCCCTCTGTAAAAAGCGAGAAGAAACTAATAGAACATCCAGAATATACCGGAGTAGAATCCTTGAAAAAGAACTCGACCAAAGTAGAAGCGTTTCGGTTAGTAATATTGATGCTAGATTGTACCAGTGAGTTACAACATTCTAAATAGGCGAAGTGTTGTGCGTATAGATATTGATGTGCGAAGCTTTGCATGCAAGATCGTAGAGGGGTTTTCCTATAACTTGATTTACGCACTATTCTTACGTGTGTACAACTTTAAATATATGATCATCCAGTTTGATAGCATTTTGAACATAATGGAGAACACTGGTGGGCTCCATCGATTCAAAGCTATATGTTGCAAATTGTGCACTATCGTTCAGATTATCCATAAAGAAGCCCCACGAAAGAAATCCTGAGTTATCTTCTAGATGTTATTATACTATATGGTAGTCTGCGAGTCGCCCGTTATCCTAGTATTTCTATTTCAGTTATTTGATGTTAGCATACGAGAGCTTAGCTGTAGGTCTATTAAGGGTATAACCAATTGGTCTGGTGGGGACAGGTAGAGTTCACAAGTGCATTTTAGCGGGGTGGATTTGATATAAGGGAGGGCACAGAGATCCGCATATCAGTATGTCGGATAGTAGTACTAGCGTATTTATTGGTTTAAAAGAAAGAATGATATTTAAGAGTAGAAGTTGAATTATACCCTTTATTTGAAGAATTCGTTAGGGTGACTAAGGTATTTTCGTTGTACTATTTTTGAACTGTGCTTGTTATCTGCTTATACGAGCTGAGGAACCACTCAATTGGGGTAAACACAAGGAAAATCTAGCCTTATTGATCATATTGTTGTGTATGATATGACATATATCTAAGACGGCTAATGGAGAAAGGGTAGCTTATTAGGAAAGAAGATAGGGGTCAAAGGTTGTACTCTGTAATATCGAATGGGAGCGAAAAGTCGTATCAGACTTCACCCTCTCGGTATAAGAAATCAGCAAAAGGGTTGCTACATGAATATAATCTCTAAAAGCAAGAATTAGGAACCCCACAGTAGGGTTGGTCGGTCGGTTCTATTTCATCCCTAAGACTCAGAAGGATCAAACTGCATCGATGAAGGGACACCCAATTGTGTGTTTTCTAGGTGCTATCGATAAGAGGAAGTATCGCAAATCAATCAAGCTGATTAATCAGTGGTGGTTAATCAAAAGGGTTTTGATGAGATATGAACCCAGGGTGTCGTCACTCGCCATGAAGGGAACCCCTGAATTTGTTATTGGTGACATTGAAAGTATGTTTACTAATTTGCCAAGATCGGACGTGCTAGAATGGTTGGAAACTCAACCTGACTCTGTGAAAGGAGATGTCTTGCAGACTCTTAGCGAGACTAACTTTCAATATGAGGGGAAGGATTTTGACATCACAGAGGAGCTCCTCATGGACCACTGCATGTCTCCGCCAATCTCACGTGGGGTTGTAACATGGAAGGAACCAAATCTCGTCGGGATCTCCTACGCTGTTGAAACTACAATATCGAGATATGTCGATGATATCAAAATCAGTGGTCAAAGCAGTAATGACACTGGTGTTGATTTTATGAAAGAAGAATATATCAGGCGCTAGAGCCTATGAAGATAGAATGGAGGTATATGGACGGAGTTAGCTATGAGAAAGGGATAGGCTCTTTTAAGCAGACCAGGGAGATAGGTCTTGTGGCTTCAGCGTTATCGAATTCCTGACGCAAAGCTATACTTAGGTCCGAAGTGCTAAGAAGACCCGCTCACAGGGATGGATTTAACACTCCTGCTGATAGACTAATCCAAAAGGTTATTAAGTGGGGGTGGATCGAGTACACTGCTATGTGTCTCGTGTGGACATATATCTAATATTCCATAGAGAGAATCCTAATCGAATAGAAAAACGAAGGCTTATTCCTCCACGTACCATATAGCCCGTTTATCAACAGCAAACTAGGGCGCATGTTGGAGAGGTGGTTTAAGGATACTGATTGTACGGGACAGTCAGAAAGAGGTGCTGCTCCAGGGATATTCTGGAATACGAGGGGACCTTGGCTCCTCTAAAAGTATTCATGTGTCTCCAATCGTTGAAAGTACCTGATGATGACTAAAAGGCTTTAGTCGAAACTTGTCCCTTGTCCCCTGACCTGGATAAATACTATTGATGAATATCTTGAGAGATTATTATGAAAATAGTGTCGGTCCCAAGTCCGCCTTTAGAGGTAGGATGACAACTTCTCTAAACTCTACTACAGAGATAGATAATGACTACCGAACATCGCTTTAAAGGAAAAGGGAAGTTCTAATGATTCTATTTTCGACGTCCTTTTCTTATTATCCAATCTCATATCTTGACAGACTGCTGATAGTGTCTAATCAATTCTTACAGTAAGATTTCTATTGCAATTCTAAGCAGTAGACCAATTACTAATATCGTTGATAATATTAATAGGTTATCTTTATTTGGTAACAACTCAGCGAGCGTAGGTTTTCTAATAGAGTCTAATTATAACAGTTACGGGCGATCTAGGCGGGGTCGTGCCCCATATTGTGATAAACCAATATATAAACCAGCAGCGTTCCTTTTAGATAGCTATCCTTATTTGTTATTAATGATAAACGCTCATACTGTAATTCTGGATATATCACTTGTCCTAATATCAGTAGGATCCAGCATTAATTCTACAATTAAGTCATCATATGGTATATTGCAAATATCTATACTGTTTTATCACAGTCATATTTAGTTTTACTGCTCTAAACATTCTTAATAAAGATCTCTGGATAGAGCTCACTACATGCGGTTTCTTTACCAATTCACAATTACCCAGGAGCATACTTATGCTTTGTGGACCACTAGCTGTCGCATCTTTATTATACACATTCTTCTTACAGATACAAGGGATAACAAGAATATTGGGTTTATCTATTTAAAATCGCAGAAAAGCACATCAGCAAAACCATCCTCGTCAAGCCACCAAAGCGGAAAATCAAAACATATAAACCCAAGTCTCTTATAAATAGTTACTAGTGTTTTTCACTGACGAGCGCCCCCACTAGGTATGAACCTCACTTCATCTTCTCCTTCGATCCCACTTGTACTTCTTTCGTGTAAATTAACTCTACTTTAGCCTAAAACAAAAGGGTCCTAATTCGATGCTCCTTTTTGCTAAGTTCTTATCTTGTGACTACCAAGGTCCCCTGAATTAGACACTGGCTACTAACCAGTTCTTTTTAGACGATTCCGACAACGACTCGGTCAACACAACAGACACGCAAATCGAGGATCTGGACGACCTACTCAACAGAAATGTCAGTGGATCCCCATCACACCTGCACAGCCTGGAGCAAAATCTCAGGCTATTTGGAAGCCCAAGTTAACGCTTTCGCTTGCTTCCCTATTCGCCAGCTTCCTAAGGAAGTTCACGGACGCCGAATACGCCAAGGTCGAAGAGAAAGATCTAGGAATGCCGGAGTTGTACCACTACGACACAGCCCCGTACAGACGCGTGCTGCGTTCTATTAATAAACTCCCGCGACTTCATATGCCACCAAACACCATCCTTACCATTGATCAAATAGAGGTCCTCATCATAGCAACGATAAGAGCACTGGTGCCTATTGGTACTCTAAGGAAATAGGCTTTTTCCTTGCTCGGACTTCTATCAAAGAATACTCTCCTGAAAAAAAGAAGCGAGAAAAAAGGAACACCTTATAGTTATTACTTTTGCTGAAAGTAAAGCTTATTATTGTTATTAATCGTAGTTATATCTATTCTATGTAAATCTCTTTATCTCGATAGGGTTTCTTCTTATGCTTATACTATACTATACATTTTTAAACAGATTTTAGATGAGTATATAGCTTTTGTATAGGATATCTTAACCATACGAGATTTTCTTTACAAAATGATAGGTATGAGCATATTTATTCATTTAAGAGAACCCTCAGCTTTATTAAAGGATTTCAATAAGTTAATGTCTAGAGCGCACCGTATTCATAACATAGTTAAATAGGGATATATACGCTGTATCTATATGCTTATTAATATTTACTATCCTTTTTCTGGTTTAACTGTGCTCTTTATTAGTGTCTAGTTTATAGTTCTCATATATTTGTACAAATAAGTAATCCCTAAAGGTTATGGCAAACATGTCTTACTCCGTATTGCTAAAAGCTCAAGAATGAAATCTTGGCCTAAGAACCCATCAACTCATTGGCATATAGGGTTTATTCTATGTGGTTGTAGAGTACTGATGAATAAGCCTGAAATATGATAAAAGACTCAAGACAGTAAATTACGAGATGAATCATCAAGTCTATATGGATAAGCAAAAGCAATAGTATGAGATTATCTCTTGTAAAAAGAACAGGTTCAGTGTAAGAGAAATGATGCTAGTTTGAGGTCATAGACGTAGGTGAAAATGCTGCATTTTCATGCTAAAGAGTTGCTTAACTCGAATTGCAGAATAGCATAAGGAAAAGCTTATTATGGTCTAGACAATGATGATACTTCAAAAAGATCCAGGAATAACTGAACAAATAGACAAGAAGGAGGTCTCTAAATGGACCCGTACTCTGCAAGGACTCAATAATGGTACATCAAAAGGATAGTCTAGAATAACAATGATGTACATTCTTCTTATCTAAACAAAACTGAAGTGGTCTAGTAAAAAGACTATTATCAGCTTTATACTAATAGAGAGATAGAAGTCTTGCCAAAAGACTGATATTTCTCTTGTGGGGTGTAGCCTCTAAAATGCATAGTAATAAAAGGGATATGAAAATCGAGCATAGGCAAGCAAACTAGTAATACAACTCTAATTGACTCTGCAGAGCCTTGATAATAACGCGGTGCTATAATAGTGTAATAATGATCAAACTGGTACATTATAAGCATAATTCTACATACTAAATGGTAGGAACCCTAATTGCATAGTAGAAATAAGTATAATAATCTCTATAACAAGACAAAGTAACCATACCGTGCTATCTTATAAGTTATCACCTTAACTGTCTTATAGTATTCTGGACTAGGATATTATCACATTAATGCTAGCTCATTAATAATAGTGGTGTGCTCCAGCTATTCTAGTCATTATATGTTTATACTAGGCTGTGATGATGCTCATTTTCTAGTTTAACTATAACTTATAGACCCTGTGCTATTGGACTTACTAATAATGGAGACACTATATCTATTATACTATCTTTGGTGACCTTGTCGAGACTTGATAGTAGATTTATTACGCTATAGAAAGGTTTCCTCATTATTATAGGCTTGATCTAGTAAGTAGAGCTAAATAAGCGTGAATGGATTGTGGTAGTATGATTTAACGGATTAGTAACTCAAGGACTACTATTATTAGCAGGATCCTAGTATTGTAAACATACTCATGCTCTGATTGAGTGGTTTTATAGCATAACAAGTACTATACCTGGCCACAATCAACTAGTCCTTCAAATACTGTAAAATAGGCTCCGCTCAGAAACTAGCATAATTCTAAGACGTATAAGAATTCGCAGATCTGTAGGATTAATAGATGCAGAGTAGTGTCACTATCATTATCATCTAGTGACTACACACTATTCTCCTGTTTTGCTCATGAGGTATTTTAAACCTAAACTACGCTTATAAATCAAATCACAGTGGACTCCATACACTTATATAGATGATGGTAAGCTAAATCAATAGTTATGAGAATATTCGTGGATAGCTGACTAAGACTTTACAGATAAAGTAGAATACTATACTTATTTAGCCTATATCCTGATACAACATAGCTTTTTAATAAATAAGTGTAATCTATAGAACAAATAAGGCATAATAATAAAATACTAGTAAATAGACGTTACTCTACTAATAAAGCAGCATAATGGTAATAAGGATCTGCATAGATTGATACTTAGCTCACTAGGCTGCTGATTTAAATACCTGTAGATGTTTATACTTATTCTTGGCTATTACCTTGTTGTGCCTGATAAGATGAAGAGGAAGACTATACGGGTGTTTTTTAGCATAAATGCTTATAGATTACTCATTTGATAATAAGTAAACCTAGTCAAATACTCCTAGATCAATCCTTTGATTAAAAAGAGCTAAGTATAAAATAGTGATATCTTGATGTAGTAGTAAAAGGACTAGATAACTTGCAGAACTTAGAAGATTATAGTATATAGCTTCGAGCAAGCTAAAAAGATGTTTTACAGCGTGTGGATTACAACTCCATCTGAGAAGACAAAAAAGCATAAAGTATTTGGTTTGCTCGGGGGTAAGCTTTAGAACTCGCAAAAGTAGGAACAAAGTACAAGATCGTACCAAGTAACGTGAGCTACAACAAGACGATTGATTTGTGTAATAGACATTGCCAAGAGATATAACCACCCTGTAAGAATGGGTTAATTCCTACAGTTTTTACACCAGATCAGCTATTACCGTATAGGGGTCTAATATTGATGGCTTGGGCTCAAAGGGAATACGGGTACTTATGCAAGGGCAGAATAAGCGCTGTGATTCGTAGGAAAAATAGCTAGTTCTCAGTCGTTTGTACACTACCAATGAGCTTGAGGATGAAATGCTGCTGGTCTACCATCTGACTGCCTTAATAGCCAGGATATTAACAAAACTCCTTATTTTACCAAGATTAGTCTTTTTATGTCTATTGTTAATATTGAGTAATGAGTCCTGTTCCTAAAACTAGGTGTATAGTTGAATGGTTCAAGGAGATCTTGCAATCATCCAAAGAATACTATAAGATCCTACTATTCTCTTTTATAGTAATCCTTTAATTCCTTGAAACACCAATAATCTTATTTTAGCCAAAACAATTACTTGAGGGAATTCTTACAGTGGTAGGATAATAAATTATCAAATGCAGAGATATGTCATACGAATAAACCAGGGTTCGAGTAACTATGTACATGAATATGCCCATAGTCCACAGCACAAGAAGTAACGATGTAATAAAGTCCTAAGATAAACAAAGGGGTTACAAATCTTATTGAATATACCTCTATGCAGCAATCAAGTCATAAAGAAATTATAGGCTTTTATGCCTAGGAATGTAAAGGAACCCATTTCTGGCTATCTATAATATTAGATAGTACTTTAGGCGAAGTATCTATTTCTCTATTCTACTATTGCAGGACTATCAAAAGGTCATTGTATATAAGTAGCTACTAAGGTTTTGACACCATATCTCTTGTAAATAATAGCTAATAGCAGCAGGCTAGTCCTAAGTTCATCTAAAGTCAATATCTATTCTCTACTTCATAAGCACAATTAGGCACAGTTTAATTAGTTGGAGTTCAAAGCTACTATTATACTCTCTTGGAACCTCTAAATCAAAGGTTCACCTGCTGTTTTACTCTTTACCCCATTTCTCCTGGAAGGAGAATCTGTATCAACTCCTTGAGAAACTGCGTAAATAATCCACTATTACTTTTCAGGCTTGCAAAGCTACAGATCAGGAAATTACTGATACTCTTTTAAATAGGAGAAAAAGCATGTAATTACGGAACACATAGAATTTTATAACTATCAGTCCTAAGATATAGAATTGCCCCTGTACACTTTAAGAAAAACCTTAAATCCTTAGGGGTTATTGAATAACTGGTGTCAAAAAAAATAAGATATGAAGTACTGAAGCAATAGAAGAAATAGGGAGAAATCTCTATGTAGGTAAACCCTTGTGTGGAGAGGGTAGCTTATTTATAGCAATAGTAGACTGCATTTGACAGAACTACTGTAGTACTATAAGAATATATATAACAATAAGTGAAGTACTAGGCAAAAATTGTTATCATGCTTAATAGGGAACACCGTTGCTAATATATATCGTACTATGCTATAGCTGATGGATCATGCCATAAGTGACAAACAACTATACCTTATTATGCTTAATGGTTAAATGCTGGATTCACAAAAGCAATTAAATAGTAACAGTGTACTACTTGTAGAGACAAGAATGGATCATAGATAGAAATAAGCATGCTAAAATAATGACCAAGAGTATAACTATAACAATCGCATGAGCTGACCCATAAACTTATTAGTGGTATTTTTTATGACACTTTAATAAAGAATCTTTCTAGGCTGCTGCTGCATATAGGAAATGGTGTACTAAATAAACAAGGGTCTACATACTATTTGTTAGTTGTATGATTTTAAGTACTATACTCCGTGTTTTTCCTGCTATTAACGATGATAGTATCCCTTGTCCAAATTAAGACTTATTTCTCACGGGAGAGGTCTTGCTTGATACTTCTGTGGTGTCCAATCTCTGCTTGACACTATACTTTACCATACCCTAGCTATTGATACCCATTAACGTATTCGTGTTTATTGCCCAATCCAGGCTACTGCTCTACTAGTGATAATTCTACTATTATACCTCTTGCTTTTACTAGTCGTTTGAATACTATGGATATTGCTTAACAGATAACTAATGACACAGAATATGAGTCCTAACTGTTTATTAAAATACTAGGCATAAAGTCCACACACACGATTTACTTGAGATCTAGACCTATCCAAATGGTAAAGAAAGAGCATCCGCAGCGAAATGAAATAAGCTTGGACAGATACTTCAGACACTATCTGGAACTATTTACTATAAAAGGGAACACTAGGTATAGTTATCCCCTGCATTTGTAGCAAACACGCTGTGTTTCGAAAAAGCTTACTCTATCTTCTGGTTTCCTTTTGTAGTGTAACTGTCCCTCCAAAATAGTCTGGAGCATTTAAGAGCTGTTATAACATACTAGCTCTGGCTGCTCTATTATCTTTGGCCTTTGTTCCCTTATAGCTAGATATGATTTCGTAAGAGAGTAAATATGAGGGTATTATTTCAATATCCCTCACGCAATATTGAGGATTAGCTAAAGCTTTCAGCTTAACAATAAAGGAAAAGCTGGAATTATTCCTGACAAATCTATACTTCAACTAAAAGGAGGCAGAGATGAGTTAATAAAATAGATAGGATATCCCTTGTAGACAAAGACACATTCTCTCTTCTTCTACAGGCAGTCATTCTAGCGCAATAGCTAAAAGAGTCTTTTTTGTCTCGCTATTCTCTGTAATGATATCTGCTTTTATTCAGGATAAGGTATCACTAGTTTTAAGCTATGGGAAACTATGCTTTCTTGCTTTTTACTTAGATTTACCAACTTATACGACCAAGTACTTCTTGTTCTGTTAATCGATGTAGATATATCTCAGATCATTACCTTCTTTCAAGCTATTCATATCCTCTTACTGATAGATAAAATATGACAGTAACATGACACCAAGCGCACAGATATATTTGAAGATTTCCACAACCTTCTGTCAAGCAGAAACTGCATATATTCCCTGTTAAAGATATTAGTCAGATTCTTGTGTACTCATGGAGTATTTGTCTATCTGGATCAAAACAGTGATAATAGATTCTTTAATATGGAGTTGACTATTGTTAACCCATATTAAAATAGTATCATACTGGAATATTGTTTTTATAGGGCAGAAATTGACCAAGGTACTCTTTGTGGAAGGAACAATCCTCTACATCTTTCTGTTCCATATGATTACTATCTATACAAGGCGTATTTTCTTATGCTTGCTCATTAAGACCACAGTAATAAAATCATAGCTCTTCTAAATTGTTAATGTCATGCTAACATTAGAATAAGGGGATGAGATAGAAAAGCAGCTTTACAATTAAGCCTAGTACTAGCGTTAGACATCCTCTAATAGGTGGAATCGAGGCTTCCAAAAGAATTGGGCTATTTTTAGAGGCAAATGTGGTATCCAGTACTATCATATGATCTAGATACATCCATTTAACAATGATCATTAGGGTTTTCACATTAGAAGACTATTTGTCTTTGCGATGAAAAACCAGAGTATCCTCCCCTATTTGTAGAATCTCCACAATTCTTGCTCATGCGCTGTCTCTAAAGATATCTGCATAGGGGGACAGGTGCTTATAGTAAGTATGAGTAAATACTGCTTTCGTAAACCATTCGTGGACCGCTGCCTCATTGGTTAAGGCTTGCTGTGTTTCCCTTATTTCAGACTAATAGCAGTTTTTACTAAGCAGAGAGTTTAAAAACTCGTTATAATACTTGTTAGGTTATAAGCAGACCGTAAACGATACTTCTTCCAGATATGCTTACAGACATTGCTGTGCTTCTTCTATGGGAGAGGGGGTTACTACTCTATAGGCTAATTGAGAGTATCCTCTCTTAAAAAGGCTACGGACAAAGTAGTTTCTCTATATGCTTAAACCCTGGGTACTTTTTCAAATAGATAAGATTTTACCCTCATGTGAAAATAGTCGAAGATGAGGAAGTCTTGGGTTTTGGATCAGCTTTTCTTAATAAGCAACTTAAAAGAACAGAATTCCTTTGATAATAGACAGACAGATATGACCTGTGCTGTAGAATTGATTTTTTAGGCAGCCCTCTTAGTGGGAGTTAAGTTATTTAGCAGTGATAACTTCCCTCTTGAAATATGGAAAGAACGCATAGACGATAAAATAGCGCTTCTTCCTAAAACTATCAGAAACATACAAAAGAAGCTAGATGATGACTTTTAAAGAATATAAGGAAGCCTACGTATGGATATGGTTGCCCTTATCTACCTCCCCATTGTTGCTGGAAAGCTTACTGTAGATGCAGGCGATCTTCTATTTAATTACGGAAAGAGCTACTTAGAGCACGAAGGAGCTATTCCTATTTATGATCGAGAATTACCTTTACATCCTGGAGTCTTACCCCTACCTGCAGGACCAAATATGCGTGGAAGCATCCGTGATGCTGCCCCTGATGCATGGGGAAGGCGTGTGATTGCAAATAGACTTCTTGGGAGAGAAAGCAATAGTACTAGTAGCATTGAATTAAATGAGCTTACATACTTGTTAGAGTCAGGGTCAGATCGTATAGGAGCTTTAGATTTTCAACTCTCTCCCACAAATTATGAACCACGCTTTTCTAAAAATGTTTCCCTAGAAGAATTGCTTGAATCGGCAGAGCGTGTTGAAAAAGGTATCTTAGCTCAAGAACTAGACCAAGCTCTGCTTCATTGAAGTTCTATAGGTGGTGCACGTCCGAAAGCCCTTATAGAGGATGATAAGCGGAAGTATATAGCAAAGTGTTCTTCCTCATCCGACATTTATAGTATAGTAAAAGCAGAGTTTATTGCCATGCGACTTGCAAAAATAGCAGGTTTAACTGTTGCCCCTGTATCCCTTACAAAAGCCAGTAATAAAGACGTATTGCTAATTGAGCGTTTTGACCGTTTAAAACAATCTGATAGATGGCAGAGGAAAATTATGCTCTCTGCGCTTACATTGCTGGGTCTTGATGAAATGATGGCACGTTATGCTAGCTATGAAGATTTTGCACAAATCATAAGGTATGGGGCTACAGATGCGCAAGCAACCCTCAAAGAAATATTTTCAAGAATGGTATTTAATATTCTATGCGGTAACACCGATGATCATGCAAGAAATCATGCCGTTTTCTGGGATGGTAATATGCTAGCGCTAACGCCGGCATATTATATTTGTCCGCAGGGGCGTAATGGTCGAGAAGCCTCTCAAGCAATGCTATTCATGGAAACAACCGCATGAGCCAGATTGTATCCTGTCTTGATGCTTCTGCGAGTTTTTTACTGTCTCGTAAAAATGCAATTGCACAACATCAAATCGATGTTATTACTAAATATTGGGTAGAAGTTTGTGATACAGCAGAACTCGGAGAAACGGATCGCAAGCTGTTTTGGGGTTGCCAATTCTTGAATCCTTATGCAGTAGAAGGTCTACGCTAAAGGATTTAATGATTACTCTTAAGAAGTTTTGGCAATAAAATGATCTCCTTCCAACAAGACTTTAAATTAAAAAATTGAGGGGGGTGTCTATATGACAATTGTTCCTAATCTTTTTATTATGCCCGCTTCTGAAGATTTGGCAGCGGCAGAAAGGGAAAAAATATTGCCTAAACGCCTTGAATCTGCTGGGTATGATTAATAGATTGCTTGCTGACCTTGAATGCGTTGAGTCCTTCCCATCAGGTCATTATCCCCCTCCAGTGCGAGTATTATGCATAAGACAAGTCTATAGATTATGAACGATGGAGACTATGGGGATTAAGTGTTGACCTATATACTCGCTTCATTTGCCAATTTTACTACTTTCTCATATAGTCATCATAGTAGCATACTTCTGACAATATTCTATGCTAAACTGGTCAAGAATGTACTACTAAGAGCATATTATGTTAAATCCATGCTAAAAATAAATACCCTTACTATTGGACTAGCTAAGGATAGTCATAAGCCTATATTCTTATCAGATCCAAGATCATTTCAATCAAAGCCATTATCACTATAAATAGGAAGAAGCATCTCCTTATAGTTATGGGCAAGCTCCATGATCATCATATAACTATTATCCCCTTAAAAAGCACCAGATTGCTTATTTCTAGAATTATCTGTATATTAACCCCGCATACAGCTTATTTATACTGATATACTTTAATCTTGTAAAATCATTAGCTAAATCGAGATGTCTAGCTAACCATACTGTTTAATCATATTAGCTGCTTCACTTTTTATAGGTATTAAATCCTTGGTATGATTCTCTTTATTAGCTACCTAGCATATGATTGCTTATACTTTATGCTAAACGAATAGAAGCACTACTATATCTAAAACCCTTACATAGTATAAATACTATTGTTTCTTTTTCCTCTTAGAAGCCTTAGAAGATTTCTTCTTTATTGTAGAAGGTTTTCTAAGCTTCTTCTGCGTGATTTTTCGTCGTTGCTTCTCTAGCTTCTTACGATTATGCTCACTAGTGTGTATAGTTTTACCTTGTTTCTTCGTCAATATAAAGGAGCCTAATTTATACCCAACCATTTTCGATTCTATTAATATACGCTTAGTAGTCTTACCATTATGAATAGCCATAGGTCTGCCTATAAAGGCGTCAATTATAGTAGTAGCGCGACTATGAGTATGTAAAACAGTGCGTTCAGTGTATACAAAAGTATCTGTTATAACAGGAGCAGGAGGTAAGTTAAGTGCCCTATAGCCAGATCATAATCTACGAAAGGAACTTTCAATGATGAACAAATTTTAACTGTCTTTTAGTATAGAGTATATTTGGATGATGCTTAGACACAGTAGGTCGATTCAGCGTAATGACGCCTTTGCATTCATGGGTTGTACACCTCCTCTAGTACGCCCCCCGAGAGGATGATCACTGGATTCATAGCCGAAGGCCGGACTCTAGGTCTCCATCCTTGCGTCGTGTTATCCCTG
>Ga0208986_1000009_pt1 | contig 14037 bp, 13 predicted proteins | sample MedBloCAOM1_O2_FD_187844 | JGI IMG/M metagenome (GOLD analysis project Ga0208986, IMG submission 187844) | Forest soil microbial communities from El Dorado National Forest, California, USA - Mediterranean Blodgett CA OM1_O2 (SPAdes) (version 2) | ecosystem: Environmental > Terrestrial > Soil >... | reverse complement strand
GGACTCTGCCATCACGTTTCGGATATCTGATGTACTAGTACCGTTACAGATGCACAACAGCATGTGTATTTGTTTGTCTTGACTGTATTTTTATATAAAAAAACAAACCAGCATTGACATAGTATGTACTAGTAGTACTACATCAGGAAAATATGTTAACACTATATAGCCTCATACAGTGGGCTATAGCCCCCTATAGGCTATATAGCTCCTATAGCTGTATAGCTAAGTCCCCAATTGTATGGGCCTATAGAGGGAGATATAGTACACTATAGTGCAGTATAGTACACTAAGTACTATATGTGTCTACTATAGAGTATGTAAAAATGTATATGTTGTGCCACTATGTGATGCTATATAGATACATATAGCATCATACAGCCGTATAGTTATTGCCACTATATGTTGATATATAGATACATATAGCATCATACAGCCGTATAGTTATTGCCACTATATGTTGATATATAGATACATATAGCATCTTACAGCTGTATAGTTATTGCCACTATATGTTGCTATATTGACTATATGTTGCTATATTGATACTTATAGCATCACATAGGTGCAGTGGGACTGCGCCAGCAAAGATGTCAATATCAATGAATTACGTTGGCAGCAATCAGTAACTACAATTCCACTACTACTAGTAGTAGCTTAGCTAACCGCTGGCATGGCCAGGCTAGGAGTTGCTGAAGCCTCCATTGCGTCAAAGTCCAGGTCAGACCCAGAATCACTATCCTCCTGTCTGATATGAAAGCGGCAGGCATCACTATATGAGTTGTTAGTATAAGCCTGCTTTTGAGTCATGTGGTGAACATACCCTATCTCTGTCCAAAGGTCGTCTCTCAATCTCCTCATATACAGTGGAGACTTACTGCCATACTCCGCTAGTTTCGACATGTAGTACTGATGCCTAGAATAATAATGTGAGCGCAAAGAGTGGGAAAAGCTTGAGTGGGACATGAGTAAGTAACGCACCTTGGCTGGAAGATAGGCTCCTTGAACTCCACTATGACTGGAGTTCCAGTGAGCATACCTTTGTAAGCGCATTCAATCTAGAAAACCCAGAGTTAATGTGACGATACAAGGTGATATTTTAAAATCTCTTACAGCAGCTGCAAGGAGAGCCAGCAGGTTATCAGGAAGAGTCTGAAAAGCATCCTTATGTAGTAGGCCTTCCGCTCCAGAGCCTTGAAAGAATTGACCCATAAGAAGCTGCTTGATGATAGGTGAGCGAAATGGAAGGTTCTTATTGAAAGTCTTGGCCTAAAACTGCAGGTCAAGAGAAGGGCAACCGTTACGGTGGAAATGCACATCACCTTCATATCTAGTTCACCACAAATGAATGGCTCCTTCCTGGTAGAAAGAAGCCAACTAGAGATGTCCGCTGGGGAGGGTGAAGAAGAGGAAGAAGATAAAATCATTCATCTGCCAGTGACAGAAGTTATCATGAACTTACCTATCTCCTTGGCCCTCATATGCTGCAGCATGAAGACGACACTCTCCCTAGCCTTCCTAGCCAACTCCCCTCTTAACTGAGACGCTCCAGACCACACCTAAAACCAGTGTCAGTGTGATGTTTTTAAAATGTTAGGATACGTACATATGCCAATGCCCTACTTTTGAGTACTTCATCTTGACTGAGAGTATCGTACATCTCCTTCAAAGGAGAAGCAGGGTCCTTTGCAGCGGACTTGATGCAGTCCCAAGCAAAGGCATCTTGAACATCCACAGTAGGACCTGGAAAGGCGTTCTCCAATGCAATTTTAACCCTCAGCAGCTGATGAGCCAGGTCTACCAGAGGCCCACACCCATCCCGCTTCAAAGATGCAAGGGTAGTGGGTGGTTTAACATCACCTTTGTTGACCCCCCTTCTACGACGTCTAGCAGTATCTTCCACTGGTTCCTCCTTGACTTGAATTAGCTAGATAATATATCCATTAGCCATGTAGTTGGTGATGGGAATGACACGTACTCCATTGTCTCTCTTTGTAACAGGTTGCTTTTCAGAACTCTCTGTAGCGTCATGGTCCTCCCTGTCAGATCCAGGCTCTAACAAGCATTCAGTATCCTATATGTATAGGTAGTAAATGTTCACATGCCTTCACTGACAATACGCCTCACTGGTGCTACAGGAGGGAGAATATCAGCAGGATTTCCATCATCTATGATATCGTCATCTGTATCCACCACCAGAGCTTTCTTTGCTCCTAGAGAATATAGCTGACTTTCAGAAATATACAGCAGAATGAATGGAATACATGCCTTTTGATACCACCCTCTTTCTTTTCTTGTTGGTCACCGCATCCTGGTCTGACTGAGCCCCTTCTTCATCTAGCATGTCTCCAACATTCTTCCTCAGAGCTAAAATATGATGCTCCAGTTATCAGATGTGCTTATATTTGGTTGGATGCATTACTCACTTTCTTTGCGCTTCATATCCTCTTCCTTTTTCTTCTGAGCTTGAAACTTGAGGAATTCCTCATATTGCTCATCAGACACGGTTTGCTTCTTGCCTTTAGATCTGGCAGAAGGAGCAGAAGAATTTTCCTTGCTGCCTCTAGGTTTGCGTGACATGACCAACAGTGAATGGGGGGGTGGGGAATTGGCGCATTGAAACAAGTAAAGACGTCCTTAAAAGACTTTTTGGCATAACGTAAATCTGCCCACGGCAACACCAACATGTACTGCATACAAAAGTCAAAGATATAAATCATACAAAAGAATGCATAGTATCATTGTCTACCCATCCATTGTGATTCTTGAGCCATGCCGCAAATTCCTTGTCAGTTTGAAAAACTAGGGAGGCCCTTGCCCCCTGGTAATCTAGGTTGAAATGTGTTACCTCACTGGACCTGAAGAGAGCGATATCACCATTGCGCAACTCCAAGACCAGTCCATTCTCCAACAAACACAAGGCCCCCCCTTCAAAGTGTCCAACAGGTATGACCATACATAGATGACGATCATGGCTGTCCCGATGAGCTTTGGTGATTACGTTGATGTTGACCACCAGAGAAATGAAGGGAATCACCGGCGGAACAGCGTTGCCAGGTAAAACAGACACCACTTCCATCAGCATCTCAAACTCTTCTTGTAGGTAATTCTCCATCTGACGCAGATAATGTAAGCCTTGCGGAAGCATTCAGATTCTGAAGTACTCACCAATCCTCGTACCCACTCAAACAACTCTGCGTAAACCCTTGAAATCGTATCGTAGATGCGTCGGTGCTGTTGCAGGTCCCGGGATATATAGGGAATCACTTGCCCATGGTTGGTTCGCATGCCCTCCTTCTCTAACAGCCAAGGTTGGACCTCTGTTGGAGCATCATGGCCCTGGTAGATCGTTATTAACGTCAAGTAGTTTATCGAAGTGGGAACTACCCAACTTACCGACGTGCAATGCCTATTGTACCAAGACAGATGCATGGCCTGGAAAGGTCTATCCCCGGCCCCCGGCACTCTCGTGTTCATCTCTCCAAGTAAGTCTGCATTTTCAAATGCGGCCAACAAATTCACTTCCAACAGAGAGCGTATGTGGGTAGGAAGGCCAGTGGACACAAATGCCATTAAAGAACCGTCTCTGTTCCTTAGCTCTAAGTGGTGACTGACCAGGCCCATCAGTGGGTGGAGTGAAGACCATCGGTAGTGACAATGACTCACTTGGGAATGATCTGCATTGAGATGCGTAAGTACGCATCGGCTGATTTCTTAACACCTTTGCGATACAACTTTGTGAGCTGTTGTAGCAGGATCCCTGGCTTCAGCACAATTGTCTCCTTGCTGGTATAGGCGCACACACCTTATTGCGCAAATCTTCAATACTCTTCACCCTCTCACCAGCTTCAGCCCTGGACCTTTCAGACGCACTCCAGATGGTGTTCTTAGCTTTATCGCGTGGCGGTTTGAACCGTTTGTTCTCTGGCGACAGTGGATCATACGATGTTTTGATGACAATGTGCGGGATCACGTCCTCATCGACATCTGACAAAGGCGGACTGTAAGGGCGGCTTGCACCTTGGAGCTCGTCGTGATTGATCTTTTGCAATGGAAACCTGCATATACCTCTGGGCACGGAAACAATACAAGCCCTCCAAATACGACGACTTCGGGCGAGGGGCGTGAATGAGCTGACCATCATGTTTGTCAATAGCTGGCATAAAGTTAGTATTTGATACGCACTTCTGAATGATCGAACCAAAAAATCGGTCGGAGGCCGAGAGGTCCGTGCAGTCGATATTCTTTGAGACCGAGAATCTCTCAATTAGTGCGCGAGAGAACATTGTGGCCATACTGAGGGGATGCGTGATACGCATGCGAGCAATTGTCGGTACAATACGTTCAAGAATAAGCTTGCTTTCAGGGGAATCTGCGCTCATGAATATTGATTTCACTATTGAGACTTAAGGGCTGCTTACCTTTTGGAGGCGATCGCAACATATCAGCTAAATGCAAGTGAGTCGTGCCAACCATGGACGAGATGGACACCCTAAGACCGAGGCCCGCAATGAGCACTAGGGCATAAACGGAACCGCCACACGCGATGGCGATGAACTTGCTGCCGCTAGCATGCCATTCCAGAAAAGTACGATATGCGACGCGGGTCTCTGCAGGACAATTCCGGAATTCATCCTCATAAATGCCTTTCAAGCTAAGGCCTGTCTTCAGACGTATGCTTTAATAGGTGCCATTCAATAGGTGTGGAATGAAAAGTCCAAAAAAACGCACCTTTGACTTTTGCATACAAGCGTCATGAAGTTGATCATGACCATGAAATTGGTCCGAATGTCCTTCTCCATCATTCTTTTACACCTGGAGATTATCGACAACAGCGAATCGTCATCCACCATGGACGGGTCTAACAGATGATCCCCAATATTGCGTAACCAACGAAGAGGATTGTGGATGGAGGACAAACAGTGTGCAGAGGCAAGCTCAGCAATGATTGCAGCAGCTTGATCACTACATGAAATTTTTGGATCGTCCAAGGGGCGTTGGCGCCATGCACCACGCCGGGCATCAGCACTACCACCAAGGGGCTGACCCCCTGCATCACTGTGTGCGTCCTCCTCCTGCTCCTCCCGTCCCTCCTCCTGCTCCTCCTGTCCCTCCTCCTGCTCCTCCTCTTCTCCTTCCTCCAGAGGGTCATATCCAAGAGCAGCCGCACGAGTAACCCGTACCCGTAAACGACGTGCGCCACGGTTACATTCATCATTAATAAAATGTGGTCCATCGGGGCCAAACCCAGGGTCAGGCGGGTCCCCTGGTGCAAACATACCAGTTTGATCAGCACCCGCAAATGCTGCGAGTCTGCAGCGTTTTTTGGCAGGAGGCGATGGGCCGTGAGTGACCTCTCCATGACTGCGTTGTGGGACGTTCCCCACTCCTGAGGTCGTATAGTCGTCTCGATCGAACACGATTCGTCACTTCCCGCACCATTCGACTCACTCCCGACTCAGATATCGACCGGCCGATCACATATCGTCCATTCGCACTCGACATCGATCCTCGCCCACGCAGTCTCGTCGTCCTCGATCGTCCATTGTCCTATGTCCTTGCTCCTCCGTTCACTAGTGCGTATTTCTTACCATTTTCCGCGTTACTTACCGTTCGACTTCGATCCCTACATCGTTTGTCATGTGTTATGTCACCTTAAGCGACTCGGTCCGAGTACGCGAACATATCCCCGTCAAACTTCACTTACATTACTTACGCTTCGCTTCACTCCGCTAACATGCCTCGAGTCTATCCGTACTTCCTAGCGAGTCTCCATGCACATTCCGAGTCACGCCTAGCAGACACTCGTCTCACTACTTAAGTCGTTCATGTCTGTAGTAGAAAGTTCAGTTAATCTCACTGGAAATACGTTCCTTTTATCGTTCTCTCGTTGCTATCTCTCTCTCTCTCTCTTTGCGACTCGTTCTCGTACGTTCGAAGTCGTATCTTAGTCGATTTCGTTCGATCTTAGTCGGATAACTTGTTTTCTCGCTCGACCTCAGTCGGTCGACGATCGGATTTCTAGTGTTTACACGTCGTGGTTCATCAGCATACTCTTGGATACTCATAGTTGTTCAATCCCTCGCACAACGAAGGATTGTCTCTCGGTCTGGTTCGTTTGCTTCCCCTGGGTCGAACTAATCAATACAGATCGTGCTACATAAGTCGGCATCGGTCGCAGTAGCTTCTACAATCTACATCTGGAGCCCACCGCGAGGGGTTCATCCGCGCCCTTTACAAGACAACTTCGCCCAAGACCCGGTAGACCACAAGTCGTAGAACTCCTCCCTGCACTCGAATCCACTCGTCGCACTCGCACTCGAGCCACGTCCAATATCGTCGAATACGCCAGAGACATTCCACTCCCTTCGTCCCCGACCAGCACATCTTCGTCACCCGTTCATCTCGCGCTTACCCCGCACTCGTCAGACCAATCATCTAGCGAACCATCTCGCGAAGAATCGCCTGATATCACCGAGCAGCAATCGTACATTCACTTACCCGGTTTCTTCCCTCCGACTCCTGTTCGTGTCATACCTACTCCGATACCCGTCGTACTTCGTTCGACCAAAGCCGTCCGCATTCCTGCACCAGCACCCCCAGTAGTCCCTCCGATGTCGAGTCATACGTTCCAAATGCCACTTCGAGGCACCGATGCCGCGCCGAAGTTCGACGGCAATCCCAGAGAACTCATTCGTTACTTCGACGATGTCGAACAGCTCGCCGATGCAGCTGGACTCAACGACGCTCAGCGGATCAAAGCCACACTTCGTTATATTCACAGAGACGACGCGGAAACATGGGAAACGCTGCCTGAAGTTAAGGCAGGCGACTTCGGAAAATTCTGTGAAGCAGTGAAAGAATTATATCCTGGATGCAAAGAGGATAAGTCGTACATGAGAGACGATTTGAGGAGACTAGTCGCCGATCAAGCTAACAAGACGATGCACTCGCAAGACGACGTCGGAGACTACTTGCGAAAGTTCCGACGAATCTCTACGTATTTGATAAGTAACAACCGACTCGCTGACCCCGACAGAGATCGCATGTTCCTCGAAGGACTTCACGTTGACATTAGAGATCGCGTCATCCGCCGACTCGCAGTCAAGCAACCCGACAAACATCCAGACGATGCGTACACCCAGAAGGACGTCATTGCCGCCGCAGTGTTCCTTCTCCAAGGACCATCGGAAGTATCGACTTCGACTTCGATCCAGCCCACCGTCGTACCCCTTAGTGCAGCCCCAGTATTGCGAGCGCCAAGTGCAGTGGTAAAGCAGGAGTATGTGATGACGCAGAGTACGCCGCGTCCACCAATGAACTGTTATTTCTGCGGTCGCACTGGTCATACGACTAGAAGGTGTATGGATATCGAATCATACATCGCATCGGGAAAAGTTATTCGAAACGAGGAAAACCGTATAGTGCTTGCTGACGGTTCTAACATCCCAAGTCGCATAGGTACAACTCTCAAGGACGAAGTAGATCGTATCATCAATAGTCGTCGACGCGAAGAACCGCCGCACGTAATCGCAGGCCTGTTTGCTTGTTCAGGTCCAGAGATCGAAGTCGAACTAGACATCGAACCATCTGCGTTCTTACAAACGGCCTCAGCTCAAGGAAGTGATGAAGACTCCGATCAAGATATGGCTAACGTTCGAGCACTCCAACACGCGTTGCAGATGGCTCAGAACAAAGTTGCGAAGAAGCAGGCTAAGTCGGTTCGATTTAACACGCCTCTCCCGTCGAATGCGAAGTCTGTACGACCCACTGCTAACAATGTCGAAGAGATAGTATCTCCACAGGTTAAAGATACGAATGACAAAGTCGTCGACTCCGCACCGATCGCCTCGACGAGTTCGACCCCGGTCAATACGACAAAGCCCACGATCACTCCTACTGGACAGTATTCGTACCAATGTCCACTCGAGGACTCTACTGCCAATAAACGCGTCCTCGACAGCGTCATGCAAACAGTGGTATCGATCCCTGTGCACGATATTCTTTCGATCGCACCAGAAGTTCGAAAACAGGTCAAGGAACAGATGATGACTCGGCGAGTATTAGTTAACGTTGCAGTCGCCGAACTAGCGGGACATCACCCAGAACGATTATGGGGCGAGTTCGAGCATACGCTCAATCGATCGGAAAGCGGAAGTATCACTGCTCACCATTCTATCCCTCTGAAGTGTATCGAAGCGACCGTGCTCGGAAAGGTTTTAACTTGCGTATTGGATCAAGGTGCAGAAATTATCGTAATGCGAAAAGACGTATGGCAAAGTCTAGGCGTCCCTCTACGATCGGACCACCTGATGACTATGGAATCAGCGAATACGAACAAGGATGCGACTCTAGGAGTCATCGAGAACCTCGGGTTCGACTTCGGAGCAGGAGAAATACAACTGCAGGTACAAGTGATCGAACGTGCTAACTTCGAAGTTCTTCTAGGTCGACCATTCTACGCACATACGAGTTGCAGAACGCGCGACTTCATCAACGGCGATCAGAACTTGACGCTGTCCGACCCCAACTCAGGCAAAGAGATTACGATTGCGACTAAGAATTGGTTGAAGGTATGCCCCCGATGCTCGCGGAATCTTCACTGCGCAAATCATTGCAAAGTGCTTGGTTCGGGTTTTTGACGATCGATGATCCGACTTCTCGGGGAGACAAATCGCAATTGTGTATATTTGAACATTCTTTTCCTTCGCTCGTTAATCGACCCTCAAGGGGTGTACATTCGCATCGTATCGTTCGAACGCTCTCGTTATCTGCATATCCCGTTAATGTGTCCGCCGCGTATACTTTTCTCGTTTCTTCTCAGACGTGCTTCAATCGCATCACGATCGCTGCCTTTCAATCGAGTTACGATTTCGATCGAACTTCACGTACGCTTGCCTACAAGCCTGTCGCTCGGAAAGTCCGAACAGTGCCAGAGTCGATCACGGAAGATTATCATATCACTCGCAGACTACCAAATGATCCTCTCGAAGGGCTAATCGATCTACCTACTCACCCGCCCGAATTTATTCCAGGAAAACGATTCACGCAAGAACGATCGGATAAGCTCGATCTCGATCCCGCTAACTGGTTGTGGCCAGAAGAACTGAAACTCGTTCGCTGGTTGGTACTCGTCCATGAGACCACCTTCGTCTGGGAACCAGGGGAGAGAGGTCGATTCAAAGAAGAATGCTTCCCGCCGATCAAAATCGCTACCGTGCCGCACACACCATGGGTACAACGCAACATCCCGATCCCGCCTGCGATTTTCAACGACGTTATCAAGATCATTAAAGGGAAGATCGATGGAGGAGTATACGAACCATCGAACGCCGCCTATCGATCGCGTTGGTTTTGCGTCGTGAAGAAAGATGGAAAGTCGCTTCGACTCGTACACGATTTGCAGCCCTTGAATGCTGTCACGGTTAAAGACGCCGCTCTGCCACCATTTACTGATCATCTGACAGAAGCATTCGCTGGATATGCCGTCTATGGCATGATGGATTTGTATGGAGGGTATGATCATCGACCACTCCACCCCGAGTCGCGCGATCTTACGACGTTCGGCACCCCACTCGGTCCACATCGACTTACGACTCTTCCTCAAGGATTTGCCAACTCAGCGCAGATATTTCAAGCTGATACATCGTTCATTTTGCAGCACGAGATTCCAAGGTACACATTGCCATTCATCGACGATCTGCCGATCAAGTCGGTCGACACGAGATATCAATTCGAAGACGGTTCGTACGAAACGATTCCCAACAACCCAGGGATCCGTCGATTCATTTGGGAGCATTGCATCGTCGTACATCGCATTCTTCAGCGACTCCAGAATGTCGGAGCAACGGTTTCTGCTACTAAGTTTGTACTCGCAGCACCAACAGCTATCATCCTCGGATACAAGTGTACGATCGACGGACGAATCCCCGAAGAATCGAAGACACAGAAGATTCGAGATTGGCCTGAACCGAAGAACGCTACACAAGTACGCGGTTTCTTGGGTACATGCGGAGTACTGCGTATCTTTATCAAAGACTTCGCTCGCATTGCCCGACCTCTGGTTAAGTTGACTCGAAAAGACGAGCCATTCGAATTCGGTCCTGATCAACAGGAATCTATGACGCTTCTGAAGGAGGCTGTGATGCAATCGCCCGCCTTGCGACGAATCGACTACGAGTCGGGTCGAGAGATCATTCTTGCTGTTGACACTTCCCTGATCGCTGTGGGTTTCATACTAATGCAAATAGGTGACGATGGAAAACGCTATCCAGCTCGCTTTGGATCGATTACGCTCAACGAAGTCGAATCGCGCTACTCTCAAGCGAAGCTCGAGTTATACGGTCTCTTTCGTGCACTTCGCGCCGTTCGAGTATGGATTTTCGGTGTCCCCAATTTGACCATAGAGGTCGACGCCAAGTATATCAAAGGCATGATCAACAACCCAGATCTTCAGCCCAACGCGTCTATCAATCGATGGATCGCAGGTATTCTTCTTTTCGATTTTCAACTCGTACACGTTTCTGGAGATAGACATAGGGGAGCTGATGGACTCTCGAGGAGACCTGCTTCACCCAACGATCCGATCGAGAACGATGATCATGAGGATTGGTTAGACCACGCCTATTCATTCGGAATAGTGGTTCTTAACGAGCGACTCCAATCGACCGAAGTCGAACCGAACGATGTAATTGCCAATGATTCCCCGTCCCACTTTGTATTTGCAGATATAGTCGCCGACGAACAGATACCCCCAACGATACCTAGATCTGATCGAGCGAACTCATTGGACACTCGAATCGACACCGTTCGCACGTTCTTAACAACGGAGATCCCACCACAAGATCTCTCCGAAGCGGAATTCAAGTCTTTCGTTGCATATGCGACTACGTTCTTCCTACTGAACGACAAGCTTTGGCGACGCGACTCTCACGGTCGACACCAGTTGGTCGTTCCAAGAGAAAGACGATACCAGTTGATGAAGGAAGCGCACGACGAACTCGGTCATAAGGGAGTATATACGGTTCGAATTCGACTGCTCATCAGGTTCTGGTGGCCGATGCTTGCACAAGACGTCAAGTGGTATATCAAGACATGCCACGAATGCCAAATTCGACAGACGACTAAAGTGCATATCCCGCCGATCGTTGCGATCCCGGGTGGTTTGTTTCGAAAAGCTCACATCGATACTATGCTAATGCCGAAGGCGGGAGGGTATAGATACCTCGTCCAAGCGCGTTGTGCAATGTCTTCATATCCTGAGTGGCGAATGATGCGCTCGGAGACTGGGCAGACGTTGGCCGCTTTCATCTTCGAAGATATTCTTTGTCGATGGGGTCCGTTATCTGAGATCGTTACTGACAATGGTCCAGCATTCATTCTAGCACTCGAACGACTCGCCGATCAATATGGTATTCGACACATTCGAATTTCGCCTTACAACTCGCAAGCCAACGGAGTAGTCGAACGACGTCACTATGATGTCCGGGAGGCCATCATGAAAAGTTCTGAGGGGGAGGCTTCCCACTGGTATAAGTATTCGCATACAGTCTTCTGGGCAGAACGAGTAACTATTCTAAAATCGTGCGGACTATCACCTTACTTTCTAGCGCACGGCATCGAACCGTTGTTTCCCTTCGATATTACCGAAGCGACCTTCCTCATACCGCTTCCTGACCAGTCGACGTTTTCCTCTACAGATCTCATCGTATGGCGCGCTCGTCAATTACAGAAGCGTATGGACGACCTCGAACTTATAGAAGAACAAGTGCTCAAAGCAAGATACAAGTCGATCAAGCACTTCGAAGCGAGTCACAAGATTACGAACCACGACTTCGCACCTGGAAGTCTCGTTTTAGTACGAAATTCTCGAATCGAAGTCGAACTGAGTCGGAAAACGAAGCCTCGATACCTCGGACCGATGGTAGTCTTGCGAAGGACTATCGGAGGATCGTACAGGTTGGCCGAGTTGGACGGAGCAGTGTCGACCTTACATTATGCAGCATTTCGACTCGTTCCATATCACCCCCGCGACAAGATGCGCGTTCCCGTCACTACTATCACTGGACTAGGAGAAGAAGAGCTAGATCGTTTAACCCAAGACGAAGTCGAAGAAGCGCATGACGACGACCCCGACCTACACACTCTTTAATATCAAGCAACTCTCATTTTACGAATATACCTCTATTTTACCCCGGGTTTCGACCGGAGATCTCTGTTTCTCTCTATCTCGAATACTCACTAATTCCCTTTCTCTCACTCTCGTTCGAATATTATTCCCTGGCGCATGCCCTAGTACATACCTTTTACTTCGAACGCGATCGCGCCATATCGCCCCTTTTCCGCACCAGCTCACATCAATCGGCAAGCATAGACGAAGGAAGTCGAACGAAGAAGACAAGTCGGGCGCGCAACCCGTATTGACTCGTTTTTGTCTCAAGTTGTTTTTCTTTCGATCGATTAAACGTCTTATTTTCTTTTACTTCTTGATTTCTCTAGTCTAGGCACTCAAGTGGACTTGGACTTGGACATAGGATCGGACCTCGAGTCGAACACGACGGCACCTGCGATTCAAGAACATGCTACAAGTACAACAAGCAGGTATTCTACAAAGACGAACGAGAGGCGAAGGCGATCGACTACTGACCTGGGTAGAGCGACTCGCGCAACTTGCGAATACGCTCCCCTTGTTCGTACATCTCAGCCGCGCTATTCTTCGCCTTCGCCTCTAAGGCACGAAGCTCCTGTAAATGATCAGTCGAAGCACTCTTCCCTTTGCCCCGACGAGTACGACGAGGACGAGGAGCAGACTCCTCAGCCGACTTGTCGCCGTCCGCATCCTGGTTCTCCTCGACGACCAGATCAACGACCTTGACGTTCTTCGAAGTAGTCGGATCTGCCATTCCTGCATTAGCAAAATGTACCAGAACTTAGAAATAAGAAACACGTACGGTGAGAGCAAGAATGCTTCAACTTGACGCACCCTGTGCACTTCTTGCCCGACGGACCCTCACAGACGCGCGGGATCTTCGCCCTCAGACAATTCTCGCACTTCGTGTTATACACGACGAACGGAAGCTAAAGAAATCGGTCAGATCGAAGAAGTACTTAAGGTCGAAAGCACACGCACCTCTTCGACCTGCTTTTTCTTACCCTTCGGAGTCGGAGGAGGAGCTACCTCTTCGACCTCGTCCCCCTCCGCGTCCTCGTCACCGTCCATTTCGACATCGACATCGTCCACAGCTGGAGAAACCCCAGAGACCGACCCCACGCGAGTAGACTCGCTCGCACGACCCTCGTTCGCAACCTCGACCTGCTTCCTCTTCGCCTCTGCAACCGCCTTCGCCTTCGCGTCGGACGCAGCCTTAAGTCGAATACGCGTCTCCCACACGTCGAACCGTTTCTCCGCCTCTCCCACGTCGCCAACGAACTCGAGGGCCAAATCGCGCTCTTTCGCCAGAGCATGTGCTGCTTTTGCCTCGTCCTACAAACAAAGCAAGTCGATGAATTAGTCGATCTGTCGATACGAACCACGTACCATCAGCGCGCTCCACCGACGCATCCAAGACGTCTGCTCCTGCGACTTCGACTCGACATCCTCGGGCACTTCCCCCGCCAAAGTAACGATTCGCTTCGCGATCGCCTCCCAGTCGGACTGGAGCTTAAGCTCGATAGCGGAGCGGGGCGTGCTAATAGAAGAGATTGTGAAAGGCGAAGGCATGGCAAAGAAAAGCGGAAGAAAATAGTTGTCAGAAGGATTTAACCCCCAAGCAACGTCACCCGTTATAATCCCGCGTGCGGATTACTCGGTCCGTGCATCGTGTTTTTACTTCGGCCCTCGTTCCATCAGATCCGGTACATCGTTCCGACGACATGACTGACTGGGGACAGTCAGAAGTCAAGTACCCGGGAGATGTGGGACGTTCCCCACTCCTGAGGTCGTATATTCGTCTCGATCGAACACGATTCGTCACTTCCCGCACCATTCGACTCACTCCCGACTCAGATATCGACCGGCCGATCACATATCGTCCATTC
>Ga0208986_1000008_pt1 | contig 14045 bp, 17 predicted proteins | sample MedBloCAOM1_O2_FD_187844 | JGI IMG/M metagenome (GOLD analysis project Ga0208986, IMG submission 187844) | Forest soil microbial communities from El Dorado National Forest, California, USA - Mediterranean Blodgett CA OM1_O2 (SPAdes) (version 2) | ecosystem: Environmental > Terrestrial > Soil >... | reverse complement strand
TCAAAAGACCGCGTAGTTTTTTGAGTAATCGATAACGGTATGAACTGCTTTCAATCAACTTATCATCATGCAAATTGGTTCAATTGTGAAATGTGCGGATAATTCAGGACCTAAGTTTGTGCGTATTATTAAGATATTGAAAGCAAGCGCATTTTCGGCTGCCAAAACAGGCGACCACATTATTGCATCTGTTTTATCCTGTCAACATAGAAAGAAATTTAAGGTCCATAAAGGATCGTTAGTCTATTGTATCTGTATAAGAATATCACAACCAATACACAGAAAACCAGGTAACCGTATTCGGTTTCAGTATCCTGCTGTTATCATAGTATCACGCAAAAAGCAAAAGCAACAAGAGAAACCAATGGGTACTGCTGTTTACGGGCCCATTCCTCGGGAATTACGTGAACAGGGTTACATTCGTCTAGTATCACTGAGTACCATTGCCTTATAATGAAATTATTCACCTTTAACAAATTTAATAAGTATATTCTTCTTCCTGATGTATCTTATAAATTATTGGCCCCATCTTACAGGGTTACAAATACAATCCAACATTTTATAGTATATCTCAAATATATCTTATCCCATCGCAAGCAATACACTTACTTGCCACTTAAATCTCTCCTAATGCTGGAGACTATCTATCCTAAAAAGGCTCAAATGACTTCCAAACTGATTGTCTTGAAATATACAAGAACCCGTGTTCAAGCCACAATATTTCTAAAGTTAACAGGGAAAAAGGCATTTGCTTATTTGATGTACGGTTTTCTAGGACCAATCAAGCTTTCGACCACTATGCATGGACTCATAAAGGAAACGAAGCATTTTGTACTGCCTAGTTTCCTCAATATACTGAAGTTCCCATTATTTACCCCACTGGTAAATTTATCGTTTGTAGGGGTCAAGGCTGTCACAAGGTCTGCTATAATGTGTAAATTTGCTCTCTTAGACTAATATGGTATCCCGATTTCAACCAACCCAAAGACAATACAAGATCCATCATCAAATAGCTCAAAGGGAGCTCAGTATGCGATCTCTTCGATTTCTTAAACTGGTAAGCAAAAAACTTGGAGCTATTACTTTAGCTAAACCTAAAGCGTTAGAAAAGAGATCTATTTGTTTGGTCACAGGTAAAATGCGTGGTGTCTATACAAGTAAATTTAGATTATCACGTCATGCTGTTAAACTGTATTTTTCTTATTTGAAATCGTTGCGTATATCTAGTTGGTAATGACAAACATAAAATCAGCGCTAGTAAAAAGAACAAGAAAATATATGGCAGTGGAAGCACAATTAATGCTTTATTGGAATCAGGTTGCGTATATACAAAATTGCTTCTTGCATCGTATCCTAGTTCTAGTGATTTTCCTTTTAAACGGTTCTCTCGATCCTTCTTATTTTAAGAGCTTAACCTTAGCCCTTTTGTCAGATGTGTTTCACTTTTATACGTTGTTTGATACCTTGGCCAAAGAGGAAGAAAAGAGTAGGAAGTTAGGCTTACAGCTTCCTATACCCTTAATACAGCACTCAACGGAGTTCGTTACAGATATACGTCACGTATTCGGTCTAATGAAAGACATTATAGAAAAATACAACTGTTCCGCAGATGATGTCTTATTAATAAATGAGCTTCTACTTATTATGAATATCCCATCTATAGACTCTCGATGTTCTCATACCTATATCATCTTGCATGGACTCATTGAGAAAGCGAAGCAGGGGACTCTTACTCCTGACGATATATCAACCCTCTATATGATTAGGGATTTATTATGCACCATTTATAAGCCTTTTGACAAGACTATGGTCAAATTTTTAGTTAAATTCAAAGAATTCAATCATATAGTGGAGGATTACATAAGAAATGCTGAAAGAGACGCTATATGGAAGAGATATCTTGATACTCAAACAGAAGAGGAAAGAGCTTTTGATGCTCAAATAGAAGAGGAAAGAGAGGCTGCATGGAAGAGACAAAAAGACGCTATACGGGAGAGATATCCTGATATTCAAACAGAAGAGGAAATAGATGCTGCATGGGAGAGAGAACTAGGCAGAGATATCGACGATGCTAGAGATATAGGAATAAGCGAAATAGATACTGGTAGAAATAAGGATGAATTAGAGGAGGAATTGGCTATAGAAAGAGACGATCAATGGCAGAGAGATATAGATATCGCTATGCAGGTTCATAAAGAGATAGATATGACTACTCATATGGACGCTCTGGACCCTGCTATGAATGCTCAACGAGATCTTAAGGCTAAAAACGCTGCTTGCGTGATAGGTCTGGCTACTATGAATGCTGAATTAGACGCTGAAAGTAATAGAGTTCTTAAGGGTTATTTAGAATCTCAAAGACAAGGAGATCCTAAATTGGAGAAGTTGAATAAAGAAACAAAGAATCAAAAATGATAAGCCCATCTACGATTAACAACAAATTGAAGTTTATGCCTGATGTCTATACTATCAAGGGCGTTACAGTATATCCATTCGACCTGCTATCCTTATATCAACTTCTTAGGGTTTTATCAACATATGACGAAATTAGGAGCACTATTCCTTTGAACAGATTAACGACTAAAACACACCATTATGTCATCATATATAAAGCTCGTCATGCGGAGTCGAAAACAAGAGGTCTAGAACCTACATGGAAGGAGAAATGATCCAACCTTTTATAATTAATACAGAATTAGAAGCATTAAATCAGGATTATCGGTCTCAAGTCTTACCTATTTCCTTTCGTCGTCTGGACTCAGCTCTTTCTTTTTCTTACTTTTCTCTTTATTACACTTCCTCAATATTATTGAGATCTTTTCACATTTCAAGCCAACAGAATGTAGGTCAATATTTTATACAAACACAATTTGTGTCTCTTTTGGCAAAGATACAAAGCCATATGGCAACTAATGAACTTTATTTCTTATTTTCAGCAGAAGAGACGATCAATATAGACTTAAACTTTCATATTGATAAACAGGTCAAACCTGAGTATACAGAGATGATGATGGATATCTCAGTGGTTACACTCCTAGACACTATAGAAAAGGACATAATTAGCTTTCTGATTAGCAAAGATATAACTATAGCTAAGAAAGTAATAAACCAGATCCAACAATTTATAAATGAGCTACATGATCCATTTAACATATCTGATAAGACCGTATTAGATCTAATATGTAAAGGCTCCGGTACTCCTACTGCTAGCGAAATTGAGCTATTATCCGAGCCAACGAAATTAGTCAAGCAAGGAGAAGTAACATATAAAGATACAATTATAGATTTGACAGGAATCCTAGGTAGACTAACAAGTTTAAATGACTACTTACGCCTGAAAGTTGAAGATATAAAGAGAAATGATAACTAAAGTAAAGAAACCTGTAACCAACTTTTTGACTCACTATAAAAAGAGTACTATTAGTCACCAAACATACACTAGCGAAATTGCAAACTTATTTAACAGTATTGACAAAAGAAGATGCTACGCATATTTACATCTTCAGGCTATTACATCGAGACTATTAGACTTCTCCCGTATTACGCCGACTGATCCCTTTGGTTTATACCTTGTTCTAAAACCTTGGTATGATCAGCTATACCCTGCACTAAAAATCATAATTAATCTCAATAATCTGAATGATGCTCTTTTTAACCTAGAAAAAAGGTATCTCCAATTAGCCCATGGAAGAAAGGAAAGAGCTCACTGGAAGGGCCTTGTTGTTGTAACCAGCCAAAATGAACGTGAAGCTATCAAAGATTTAAAGAACCAGATAAATAGTCTTATTAATAAAAGAATAGACCCTGAAATAGCGCAGCAATTAACGAGTAATGTAGAAAAGCTTAAACATCTGGCACATAACCTAGATAAATATATGCCAATATTAGCTAATAGAACTAATGATCCTATTCTTGATGACAAAGCAATAATCAACCAATTTACTACAATAATAGAAAAGTTTGTACTGGATGAACCCGTCATATTACAAAATAATATACAATATATGAAGTCACTACATATAACAGATGATAGATAAAATTAATCGTTTCTTTGGCTCATATATGTTTATTCAGAGAAAATTCTATGCATATATAGCTCTACAGTCAGCTCTACTGTCATCGATAGTGCCATCGACCAACGAACAAACGCTTAGTTCTCCTCGCGAAAAGAGTTATCCTTTGTTACTTAATGCAATAAACAGGGTTATCACTATTTGTAAGGATAATGATCATCTTGAAACGCTTTCATATTTATACTATGATTTAGCTGATAGGCTTGCTAACAGAGTTACACCTAGAAATGTTAGACCTGGTACTCCTATCGCAGAACGTAAAGCTATTTATGATATACACACACACCTCTTTGTGTCTATAAGGGAAAAGAAATATGATGAGGATAATGCTACAAAAACAATGATCAAGTTAAGAACCTTGTTTGCTCTGATGGAAAAACAGGAAATGGCTCCCATTTGTAGATCTATGATAAAACTGCTGTCTCATATCATCGAAAATCCTCAGACTCCTACGAGCCATTACGTTATTACCCTTATAAATCAACTAACTTGGGATTCTATCAAGTTTGAACCATTTATAATTAGTGATACAGCAGCATATTTTAAGCACGTGGAAACCATAATTGACCACCAGCGTAAAGAATTAAACAAGAAGCAACAATGATCCTTTTATCTCTGATTAAACTAAATTATCGTTTGAATATTCATACAGCTTTTGAGGATAACCTATACCGGGCTTACCATATAAATGAACACCTACTAAGAGCACAGATAGTATTTATGTACGATCATCCCACTATACAGAGCATAATCAACCAAACCAAAGAAATAGGCCAAGATTTGTTTAAATACCTTATAAAAGAGTCTGAATACGAAACTAGCTTAAAAGAGCTAGCAAATAAGAGAAATATAGTAAAAGAAGAGTTTATTAGGATATTAGCCACCATACTGCTTAATAGTTTAAGTAATAAACTAAAAAATGACAAATAGATTAGCCGCATTCATAAGTAACTTTAAAAATCATAACAAAATGGGGTCTATTTATTTTGATGCTCCAATCACAAATATCTGCTTAGCTATTCTCAACATTTTAAGAACTCACGGATTAATACAAGGCTTTAGCTTTTTCCCAACAAAGAAAAAAAGGGAGAGACTATTTCCTAGAGTGCGTGTATATCTCAAATATTCCTATGATCATCATCCTTGTATAGGAGATCTTCGAATATTCAAAAATACTACCTCTAATTATACCAGTATTAATCGTTATAAACAATCCCATTTTCTTAGTCAGCGTAAGCTTTATGTACTTTCTACTCCACAAGGTATTTCATTAACTTCTTTGGATTTTCGATTACAAAAGGCTAAAGGATCTAACAATCCTAAATTAGGTGGTAAAGTATTAGTAGAGCTCTGCATTTAAATGAATAATAAAGAATATCCTAAAATTAACTTTAATCAAATCATACACGGCCAAGGTACTCATACCAAGGAAATTCTAATCCCTACTAGTTTTATCAAGGAAACCAATAAAATGTTCCTTCCAGCAAAAACAGCTTCCTTATTGTCCACAAAGAATGCAGCGATACACAAAAATAATGGTTATCTACTAGAATTATTATTCCATGGTCTCAATTACTCTGCAAAACGTATCCGTCGTCGACGAGCTAAATATTTCTGTGATCTTCATAGATCTGAAGTCTTTATCTGTCATGAACAAACTGCGAATACCTTTAAATCCACAGTACATAAGAGACGCCTTATCTTCTTTAGTTTTGATCAACAGCTGATTAATCGCATCAAAATAATGATCAAAGCGTTTAAAATACCTAATACATATACAGGTAAAGGTATTTTGGAAAGAGATGATATGTATAAAACTCGAGAAGGCAAAAAGCGATGATATTTAACAATTCAGCTATACGTTATTCACAAAGACCTTTTCTATCTTGTGTTTCTAGTTTTGAGCGTATTTATGGTATAGGCAGAGTAAGAGCAAAATGTATCAATACTTTTCTGTTGAACCATCCTAGACAACTAGGCTTCCATCGTGAATTTAATACAATTTTACGATCTAATATATGTAGACGCATACCCTTTAGTATGGGGACAGAAAGAGCTTTACGTCTATATATTGTCCAGAAGCTTCAAGATAAGATTCTTATCTTTACATATCCTATGTATAGACTTTTTCAAAATCTCGGTATGAAAGGGCAAAGTTCAAGATCAACAGGAAAAAGGAGTAAAAAAAACCCTTATCTCGTCTTGAATCTAAATCTTAGTTTTTATACTAGCTTATCCATTGCTTATTATAGACGTCAGTTAATCCATAATGGTAAACCTGAAGAGCTTAAAAAGTACGATAAGTCCTTAATTGAAAAGGAAAAGAATAAAAAGCAGGCACGTAAAGAGAGTACAAAAGCAACTAGACAAGCTTATAGACGCGAAATGATGAATAAAACCAAATGATAACACTCTCATTAGGCTTTTGCCTGGTATATTTCATACCTTTACTTCTTGAGCCTGAGATGCTAATACAAGCTTCTGAGATAATGGAACCTATCATACAGCTAGAAATAGCTCTACCGATAGAACAACCAACCCGATATCAATTGGTATCCCTTTGGGCATTTACTCTCGCCTGTCATCTTATGAGCACTTCGCTACCAAGTGCACGCTTTTTAATTGATGTCTTTATGATAATAGAACTGATTCTATGCCATTTCAAATGACAAGAATAAGAGAACTAATTAAACGGATTCAACGCTATATAATAACTAAAATACTATCCAAGCTATTTGCTTATGCCATAATACGCTTCTTAATAGCTGTAGTTATTCTATGGGTAGGGTTTGTAAGATCTTTCTTCATTACAGAAAGATCTAGTCTTATTTGTGTAAGGGTAGGACTACCTATAATTGGATTGATAAATTATCTGCTTGCGCAAATAAATCCCGAATATTTTACTAGCTTCACCGCTTCTATAGTATATTACTATATAGGCCTCCAACTAATCACGTACGATAATTTTGGTGCATTATTTGCTCACTTCATAGCAGAAAAGGATCATCCTATTAGTCTACTCATGACTCCTTTACTCTGTAAACCTCAAAGCAATATGGTTAAACGTTATGTAACTTGGCGAGCAACTATAGGTTTAATCACTGGTAAAAGCGCTATGACCTCTACAGGACGTGCTAGTATAATTGTAGGTCTCATCTCAGCAACAGCCTATGTAGGTACTACTATACTGAACAATGCAGAGCAAGCTAGAGCTCGTAACGATGCTCGGAAAGAAGCTGAAAATGCTCGTCAACACGCTAGCGAAGAAGCAGCTTGGGCTCGTCAAGCTGCTGAAAAAGAAGCAGCTAGAGCTAGCGAAGAAGCGGCTAGAGCTCGTAAAGAAGCTCGGAAAGATGCTCGGAAAGAAGCAGCTAGGGCTCGCGAAGAAGCTCGCCAATTTGAACTGTATAAAGCTCGTCACACGGCGTGGAAAAACAGTTCATGGGGAAAAGGCCCGGAACCTACATGGGAAGAGAAAAAGAAGAAATGACAGACTATTATATCATAGGAGAGCAACCTAATGAATTCGTTAAACTATTATACAAAGGTATATCTATTAGGCCTGGTATTCTAAAGAAAATGGGAAAATCGCTGTTCTCAAACGGCAGTCTATTGATAACGGCTACTGCTTTTGATCAGATTAATAAGACAAATAGATTTAATCTGATATATCTGTTTATTCGTTACTCTTTGCTCCATAGGAGCTATATAACAGTTAATACCTCATTATCAATACCTTCTTTATCAGATATCTTTCCTTCAGCTATATGGCTTGAAAGAGAGATCTATGATTTATTTGGTATCTTCTTCACCCATAATACTACTTCCGATCTTCGACGGATCCTCACTGATTATCATTTTAATGGTCATCCTTTACGTAAAGATTTCTCCCTTATTGGATATCTCGAGAAAGCTTATTCCTTACGGGATAAGGTCCTTGTCTTTCGTTTTAATATTACTTTTTAGTGAAAGCTTTTAAAGCTTTCTTAACAAAGAAAGCTGATACCAAACTTATTTTACATCGAGCGACACCTATTACTAGTGAGCGTATTAGTCCTAAACGTATTAGTCGTAAGCGTATTAGTCGTAAACATATTGCTCGTAGACGTCTAATTAGTCATTGGACACTACCACTAAGATATAAATATGCGCTCCTAAGAAAAGCTCGTAGATTACTACCCCGATGTAAAAACAAAAAGACTACTACTATCAGAGCAACAAATATCAAGCAAATACGTCGAAAGCTAAAGAAAAGACTTCGTAAATCAACGGGTATATTAAAAAAGAATAAATCAGCCAGAAACCTTTATAGGAACTCCTATTTTAAGCGATATCTACGACGTCGATATTATTTGAGACGTCACCCTTCTAGACAACTACAACCCAATCGTAGACGTCGCTCTAGGCTATATTATCGAACTTATTCTTTTCAAATCCACAAGAGTGGTAAGTATGATGAGTATGACGAACATGATGAGGAGATATTTACTTTTAATAAGCTTAAACAAGACATACAATTCTATGAATCTAATCCTTTTCGTAAAAGGAGGTTTATCTATAAAGGATTGGCTAAACCATTATATCTACGAGACTTCTCATTAGGTCGTATTTATATAACCTCTCGTCGAAGAAATACGTTTATGACTATCGAAGAGATTATCCAGACAAGATCTCATCTTGAGGGTCGAATCATATTTAAAGCGACTGGTTCTACTGCTGGATATAAGGGACCAAAAAAACGAACTAGACATGCCAGACATGCTGTGAGTCAAGTAATAGGAGCATTTATTCATGAAAAAGGGATATCAACTGTGGATTTTGTGTTTATACGATTTATTCGTTATCGTATGATGTCATATGTCCGTAATTTTATCAAGACTCCTCTTTTTTTACGTCATATAATTGTGAAAAATAGGCGTTCTCATGGATTCACCCGTAGAAAAAAAGCTAAACGAAAATGATGTCACATTCACTAGATATTAAAGGTAATAATACTATCCACGATTTTGATCCTTTTATATCCTTCTATAATCCAGAAAATGATCATACGTTAAGTAATAACTACTTTTTTACTCGTAAACATCATATGAAACTTGCATTAAGAATAGTCAAATTTAATGAACATTTAGTACAAAATGATACACATATCACTGGATGGTCTGGTATTAAGTTCTTTCTAGAATTTAATACCTCTTTATTTAAGCATAGAAGAACTATCCATAGGAAAAAGCCTTTAACAGCTTTTGGTAGACTAAAACCTTCTATCTTCTTTTTTTCACATAATCTTTATTATCTATCAAGTAGATTTATGCGATACCGCAATCTATTAGTCAAAGTAAAGAAAACATATTATCATAATATCACCTTCTTTAGACAGGTGCGTCCTCTGAACAGATATCTATTCTTCAATCTTTTTCTTAGACTTCATCATTTCTCTTTTCGCTTACCCCTCTGGATAAAGGCTATCTATAAGAAAAGATATATTTTATTCCTATACTATCTAGGATTTCGTATATCCGTTTATAAGCGTGCATTGATAAAGCCTCTTGATGGCCCTAAGCCATGGAAAGCTTTCTCGTTTGACCCTTTCAAAATACGTAATCTAATGCGTCGAAATCATAAAAGAAAACGTCGTGCTCGTCGAAGAGTTCATCTGCTACACCATTATCTCAATAAGCGCAAACATAACTGGAAAACAAAATATCGTTTAAATATCCCAGAATTACGTGCCCAGACAAGACTTATAATTCAAGCCTTCCAAGCTAATCATGGAACTAAAAGACTTCCTAGAACAGTTTCTTATGGACTAGTTAACCATATCAAGACGCTTAGTAAAAAGCATGGATTATTTATGCGATTACGACGACTGTTGTGGCATTATTTTCCTAAGCTTCAAGACCATCATAGAATAGAAAGAAATAAACCCCTTAATCTCAAGAAGTTACGCATCCTCGAACGACACAGAGCTATGGTGGTAAAAACCCATCTTTATACAAATGGAGTTATTAGTCTCAAACCAAGTATATTCGATTTTAAATCCAAAATCAACAGGTTCAAGCCAATTTTTAGTCACATTAAATGGAAGAAACGATGGTTAAAACCCAAAAGGTATAGAAAAAGGAGAATAGTGCCAAAAGTATATTATCGAGGCAAGAGGATTGTATATTTAAGGAGAAGAAGGCGTAGGGAAAAGAGACGTATAATCGCCAAAAAGAGGAGAGAATTCACAAATAAATTACTCAAGAGTGTACTCAAAGAGGATAGTCTAGAACAGTATTATAGCGTTATGAACTCTAGAAGTAAGCGCGTTTTACGGCCAAGAGACTATATAAGCAAGACCACTCTCAAAGTAAAGAGCATCCTCTATGGATATAATAAAAGAGTAAACAGGAGGTTAATTAGGAAACAGATCGTTATCAAATGGGACCCAGTACTCGAGCGAGCCAAAGCAAGTAAAAAACGCTTTACGAGATATCATCCATGGATTACACGATGGAAGCTTATGAATAGGCTAGCCCGTTGTTTTTATAGTGGAACGTTGAAAAACAGTTTATGATCACATCACCTTTTAAATCGCGGTTTAATCTGAATTTCGTTAAACGATTATACAAAGGCATATCCATTCGACCTGCTATCGTAAAGAAAGTAGGAAAATCGCTGTTCTCAAACAGTACTAACTCAATACGGGCTACTAAATCAGCTAATACCGCTTATATCTTAGCAATACCATCCCCAATCTTAGAAGCGTTTCTAAAGAAGAGACGTGAATCTAGCATGCGTAACAAACTAGTAAAAATAGTTAGGCATATAATCAGAGGTGTAAATATAGTGATACCGGTATTGATATTCGATCACATTGTAGTGCCTTTCGGTTCCATGATATGTTTTATGACTAGCAGTCAGTTCAATCTATTTCTTTTAAATATAGGCTATAACATATCTCTAAGAGTCGTGATCTTTAACATTATGCATCGTGAGCGTCTGTGGTCTTCTTATGTTATTAATACCTCAGATATCACTGCTAATACTGTTTTTAATTCCTTCGTACCATTGGACCTCGCTCTAATAGGAGCATTCGGATACGTTCTTGTCGCAAATGCCCATCTGATAATAGACAAGGAAATGCCGGTTGTATGGGATAGTGATTTGGTTGATATGATGAAAAGGATTAAAAGCAATATTGTCGTTGAGGAAGAACTAATACGGCAGTACCGACAGATAGAAAGGACAACCTATGATCATACCTACAGCTTGTTTCACCCCTACGGATTGTTTCACCCCTTAGCAAAACGCTCGCAAGGAGCTCCAGGTCTAGGAACGACAATAGCTTATAATTATGTAGATGCTCGATTGCAACAACCCCACAGGCTTCCCCAGAATCAAGTTATTACGATGGTAGTAGGATTGTACGACCACGTAAAGCTGGTACAAGCCAGAAACGAGCTGGACTATTTAAAAGCATTGGCGCAGCAGAGTCGCCAAGAGCATCGCCTGTGGGTAGACGAGAACAGAAATAATCCAAAGGATTATTCACCCGAAGCGAAATTAAATGATGAGGTACTAAAATTGACTCATAAACTAAATAACAAATTAAAGGACTTATGGGCACACCAGGGTACCCCATTACAATTTCTAGACCCTTACGAGTACGAACCTGTACTACGGAAATCAAACAACCGGGTAGTAGCAGAGACTGCGATGAACCATAACATATTTGCCTCTATAGTTAGACCTTTTACTCCTGTCATTCGTTTAGCTATACAAATCGACTGTCTAAAAAAGCTGATAAATACCTCAGATAAGGAACTACTCACAAGAATCATCGACGTAATGATCAAGAACGCTCCTTACTGCAGGTCCACGATAGAAATGATTTCAGTAATGGAAACAATTCTTGAGGCAAAAGCTAGTCATACCAAAGAAGAACTACTCGATATTTATAATCTAATCGAGGAGGACACTCAAAAGAAGCTAATTAAGCTGCATATACGCGAGAACAGGGTTAACTTCGATGTTGTTGACCGCTGTCTTCTGCGACTAATGGACGACTCCAAGAATATCGATATTAATACGATCAACTATATCGACGCAAACATGGACATCGAGGATCGCCATGAACTCGCCATGTTTAAAGCACAAATTAAACACCGGACGAACACGCTTAGAGAACTAATTGACCCACGCTTGAAGGACTATATGCGCCCAACAAAAAAGCTTCTTATATTAACAGACCTACTCATGGAACCTAGATCTCTAGAAAAACCAAATAGATCACAGTTTATTATAGCCTCAGCTATTCTTCACGAATTTAAACGTAAAACAGACCATGAATACGACCTGCGTATACTCCTTTTAATGGACGCATCTGCAAGATTAAATAGCTATGCATCCTTTAGTAGAGATCTAGGTCCGATAGGGCCAGATAACCTAAGGACTCTCTTAAACTATTTTGAGGCTGAGGAGAGGTCCAACGCTTTTTTTCCACCAAACATCGACGAGATGTATGCGAATCTCTTGCAATTACCTCCATCAAAGGAACAACTAGAACTAATAGCGTGGATGTTGACATACGAACATCTGCCTATTGGTGTAATGTTGCGCCAAGCCGAGCTCCCTTTTGACGAGATACAGGAAACATTTAACAACAACGTAGTTCGTACAAGGGATCAATTGGACGGGCTAACTCCTATTTCTTCTACGCAGCCATTTAATACAGAGATGACTGACATTCTATTGTTGCAATTTACCCGGTATTTTGCAAATAAAAATATAACTGATCCTGGATATGTAAAGGACGCCATGTTCTTTTGTGAGGAGTACCTAGCGACTCTACGCAAAAAAGAACTATTTTACTTGAACGATTTGCTCGTGAATAAACCCATATCGACAACACAGATACATTTGATGACCTGGATCGATGTATACAGTCGGATAACCGACTATAACGCTATTGATTACACAAAAGTAACAAATGACTTTGAGAATCTTATGCCTAACATAACATGCCGTATTGCGTTGATCGATAATGAGAATAGGAATAGTCCTCCAAATATTCCTGATCCTACTACAACGACTCAGCTTATTCCTCGTACACCTACTACAGAACCAAGCATATCTTCTCCAGCTCCAGATCAGAGTATAACTATGGCTACCCTTACTACGCCTACTCCTGAACAGATTATAGATAAAGCTATCCCTACTACAGTTCCTACCCCTATTTCACAACAGACTACTTCTGCAATGCCTGAGCAGAATATAGATAGGACTTCTCATGTACCTCCAGATCAGAGCATAAATATAGCTACACCTACTATTCCAGATATTATTCCTGCCATTGAGATCCCTCCAACTATAAATAAGCCAACTCCAGATATTAGTACTCTACCTGTTAAGATTAAGACTCCGACTACTGCGATCGATGATGAGAATAGGAATAGTCCTCCAAATATTCCTGATCCTACAGTCGCATATCTAATAGATCGATATAAATCAGAGTGTCGTCATGTCACCAAGCTAACTAACGAGGTAATCGACAATGCGATGGCCTTTTTCGATCACAATCTCCGCCGTATGACCCAAGAGGAATTGAAGACCTTTAAAGACAATATCGCCCGTGCGCCTGAATCCAAGAAAACTAGGATAGACTTATTGGCATGGATAAGTACATTTACTGACCCTGCACTAGACCCAACTGTAGACGTAAACGTTCCTGAAGTAAAGCGCCTCTTTGCCCGTTATACAGAAGTAGCAACTAAGCTCCTTAACGATCAAATAATTAAACAAGCTCCACCACTGGTTATACCGACAACTATTCCTACTAGTCCACCTGTTATTCCTACTCCTACTATTCCTACTATTACTACTCCTACTATTCCAGATATTAATACTCCTGAGATTCCTACTCTAGTTGATACTTCTATTCCAGAGATTATTCCTACTACTTCTACAGCTACAATTCAATCTAACTTGTCT
>Ga0208986_1000007_pt1 | contig 16979 bp, 11 predicted proteins | sample MedBloCAOM1_O2_FD_187844 | JGI IMG/M metagenome (GOLD analysis project Ga0208986, IMG submission 187844) | Forest soil microbial communities from El Dorado National Forest, California, USA - Mediterranean Blodgett CA OM1_O2 (SPAdes) (version 2) | ecosystem: Environmental > Terrestrial > Soil >... | reverse complement strand
CCGTTTTAATTCATCGCTGCTTTGTGCATGCACATTTACTGCGACAAAAATTCCGATCAAAAAGAATACTATTTTTAAAAATTTCATCAACCAAAAATATAAATTTTAATTAGCAAATTAAATTAAATTAGCAGATATTATATATCCCTGACATAGATAAAAAATCTATTGTTAAAAATTTGTAATGATAAATTAAAAAAGCAATAAAAATTGTTTTTAATAATCATAATAATAAATATAAAATTTTAGTAATAATAAATATTTAAATGAATGAAAAATTAAATTAAGTTTTTAAAATTTTCATTTAAAATAATAATAAAATTGTTTTTTAATATTAACACTGTAACTATAATTTAAATTTAATAAATATTAGTCAAAATTAATTATTAATATTATTATTTTTAGTTTATATAAGCCCAAGAAGATTTGAACTTCTACAGATTTCTCATCAAGAAATTATTCTACCATTAAATCATAGGCTTTTAAATAGATTGAAGTAAATTACTAAATAAATATAATTTGACTTACTTAATAGTATAAATTTATAAAATTATAAAAATTTAAAAATAAATAAAAAGAATAATAAATATTTTAAGATAATATTTTCTTATACTATTAAATTAACTAAACTTCTTTTAAATTATTAATCTTATATCTATTTTTACTAATTAAAAACTAAACAATAATAAATTAATTTAAGAATTTAAAAATTAATTAAATTTTATAATTAAATTAAGGGGGATGTAAAAAATATAAAAATTTATAATTAAAATATATTTTAAAAATAACTAAATATTCTTAGAAAATGACTATGAAATAGTAAAAATTAAATTATATATTTATAATAATGATTAATTTAGTAAGGTGCTATATCAAAAGCTATTAATATACTAGGTACAAATATAATAAAAGCTACAGCTATTGGTAAAATGTTTACCCAACATAAATCAATTAATTGATCATATCTTAATCTAGGTAAAGTTGCTCTAAACCAAACAAACATAAAACAGAAAATACAAGTTTTAAGACCTAATATAATAGATTGTAAATTAATAATAGTATTATTTACAATTATTTCTGGAAAATTATAACCACCAAAGAATAATATAGCTGTTAAACAACTAAATAATACAATTGAAGAATATTCAGCAAGGAAGAAAAATACAAATGGAACAGATGAATGTTCAGTAAAGAACCCAGCAACTAATTCAGATTCCACACTAAACTAAGACTAACAAATTATAATATCTAATTTAATATAATTCATTTTTTAATAATATTATATTTAATTAAAAATATTATAACTTTAGAACATTTAAGATATTTAAATAATTCTAATTTATTTTTATAGTAAATTTTACTATATTCTAGTAATAGTTATTTTGACTATATCATATTCTAGTTATTTTCTAGAATCATTCTGTCTAGTCGATGAGTTAAATTTTAAACTGCTGATTAAATAATAAATTATTATTTTCACAATTTTTAATTGTAAATAAGATTAAATTTTTCCCAGCAAATAAGAATTGTTATAAGCCAAATCTATTAGCTTCTTGAAGATCAAAAGGTGTACGACTAGTTTCAGCTAAAATAGCTATAAAATAAAATATGAAAATAGGTAATAATGGCACAATAAACCAAACAGCTTGTTGAGTTTCAATAATAGTTGAAAAATTAAATGAACCTGTTAATAATATAATAATAAGAATAGCTGAACTTAATATTAATTCATATGAAATCATAGCAGCAGTTGATCTAAGAGATCCTAAAAAAGCATATTTTGAATTAGCAGACCACCCAGCAAAAAGTATTCCATAAACTCCTAATGAAGATAAAGCTAAAGTATAAAATATACCTAAAGAGAAATCAAATAAAGTTAATCCTTGACCAAAAGGTATAATAGCCCAACCTAATAAACTAAATATTAAAGTAGATACAGGTGCTAAATAAAAAAGAACTTTATTAGATTGAGAAGGTATAACTGTTTCTTTAAGAATTAATTTTAAAGCATCACTGAATGGTTGTAATATACCATAATAACCTACTACTTGAGGACCAACTCTTCTTTGATGAGCAGCTAATTGTTTACGTTCAATAATAGTCATAAAAGCTACAGACAAAAGTATAGGTAACAATACCACTAAAACATCAATTAAATTAATTAATAAATTAAAGATAGTTAAAATAAAATTATTATTTATCATATTTTTATAGAATTATTTTTGTATGTTACTATCTAAAATGTAAAATATAATTTATATATAATATAATTAAATTAGATTAAAAAATTAAAGATAAATGTATGTATTAATATTATAATACTACAATAAAGATATAAAATCTCGTGTTTAAATTTTTATAATGCATATTTTGTTTTTTAATATTAGTTAATATTAATTTTATAATTAATAAATATAGACATATTTTTATAGTAAAATAGAATATATTAATAAATAATATAGACATATTTTTTATAATTAAATATATTAATAAATAATATATAAATATAATTTGAGAATATTATTTATATTCTTAATACACTGTAACAATAATTTTTAATAATTTTATAGTTATTATTCTCTTTCGGATTCGAACCAAAATTAACACTTTAGAAGAATGCTGTTCTAACCATTGAACTAAGAGAATTTTTAATTATAATTTGTATTATTATTTTGTAATTTGTAGAGCTAAGAAGGAATCGAACCCTAATTTTGAAAGACTTTGCAGGTCTCCTACAGAACCATCTGTAAACTTAGCTCATTGTTAAATTTTAGTTTAATTAAAGGAAAAATAACCAAATAATAAAACCTAAAAAGAAATAATAAATAAACAAATAATAATAATACAAATAAAAACATTTATTTTTTTAATTATATAAATATCAGATTATAAACTAAATTTTAATCTAGTAAAATAAAATATTTAAAATAATTAAATAATAATTAACTTAACTACTTTTAAATAAAGATTTAAATATATAAAATAATATTTTTATTATTACTGAAATATTATTAATTAAATAAAATTTGTCAATTAATAAATGCATATTAATAATAAATATTTTACTAAATTATAATCGAATAATTATATATTAATTAAATTTATTGATTTAACCTTAATTAAAATTAGAATAATAATAATTATATAAATAAGTACAAATTTATTTTTATTAGTTTATATAAAATTTTTAAACATCCTATTGGACTCGAACCAATAAACAGTTGCTTCGAAGGCAATCGCTGTACCATTCAGCTAAAGATGTAGATAATCAAACCTTTATATAAATATTAGATATTGTTAAAAATATATAATTAATATATTTATTATTATTATTAATACTAATATATAATCTTTTAATAATTTATTTAACTTATAAATTTAATCGTAAATATTATATATTGTTCAAATTTAGATTAATTTAAAAATAAAGAATATTACAATTTATTTTGTAGTTATCTATTCTAAATTAAATTTTAATAAATTTTATATTATTTTTAGTAGTTAATATTATAATAATGAATTTACGAGTAAAGAGACTTGAACTCTTACGATCCGAAAATCATGAATTCCTAAGATTCACCCGGCTACCAATTTCGGCACACTCGCTATAATATATTATTCAATTTTGGCACACTCGCTAAAATATATTATTCAATTTTGGTACACTCGCTATAATATTAAAGAATTAAAACAAATAAATTTATATTTTTTATTTCGTATTCTAAGAATATAAATTATTATATTTTGTTGATAAAAATTTTATACTAAAATTTAATCATAAGAATTATAGTTATTATGTAAAATAAATTTATTTACTTAAATATTTATATAATTAAATTTATAAATAATAAATAAATTAGTTTAAATATTATACCTCAAATTTAAAAATATAATTGTAATCTTAAAAATTAATAAGGAGTAGAGTAATCGAAACCCTGTCTGTAAAGTGTAAATTTACTGCTAAACCACTCAGCTAACCCCTTTTAAATTATATAAAAATAATAAAAATAAAATTTATATAAAATAAAATAATAATTTACATTAAAATTAATAATAATAAATAATTAGTTAAAAATATATATATTAGTACATAAAGTAAAAATAAAGATATAAATTATAAAATTGTATAAAAAGGTAATTAATAAAAATGGTAGTTTATAGGGGGGTTATAAACTATTCGTTTTATTTTACAGCAGCACTTTCCAGTACGGCTACCTTGCTATGACTTTTGAGATGTTACTTAATTGGTTTAACTAGAGCTAATTTGCTTAACAAAATCGTTTAAATTAAACATTGTTAGACAAGTATATATTATAAAAATAATACTTTTTAATTAAGCAATAAATTAAAAATCTAACGAAAAAACTATAATTTTGAAATTTAAAATCAAAGATAATAAATAAACAAATATTTTTTTGTAAAAGTTAAAACTTCATTCCAGTTTCCACCAAGTTAAGCTCCTTCCCAGCGACAGACAGTTAGTTCATTCCGAATGCTAGCTTCACCGTTGCGTAGTGATCAACGATTACTCGAAATTCCTTCTTCATGTCCCCGAGTTTCAGATGACAATCCGATTATATTTAATAGTTTGACTTTTTTTAATGATTAGCTCCTCCTTAAATTCCCTATAATTTAATTATCATTATTAAATTTAATATAATTCTTTAGAAAAATATTAAGGGAACAGTATCGCTTCACTTTGTTAAAGTCTTTGTGGCACGTCTATAGCCCAGTTCATGAGGGCCATAACGACTTGTCTTCGCCCCAAATGATGCTCTATCAGTATCATTAATTGTTAAGTATAAATTAACAACAGGGATTTTGTCCGTTAGCGGATTTAACCAAACTTCTCACAGCACGGACTGACGACAGCCATGCAACACCTGTATCTAAGTATTTTGATATTTTAAAACACTCCTTTTTAAATAATTATTTTTATTCTTTTGAAATTATTTTCATTATATAAAAAGTTTGTATGCAAGAACTGGTAAGATTTTACGCGGATTATCGTATTAAATAACATGCTTCACTTCGTTTGCTTCGAAACCGACTAATTTTTTTGTTTTCAACTTTGCAGTCGTACTCACAAGGCGGAATGGTTAACGCGTTAGCATCGCTACAAGTCAATTTTTTAAACTATTTAATTTTCTATTTTTTGAAAATAAATTTTACGCATTAGTTTTTTTTTATAACTAGCAACCACCATTCATCGTTGACAGGGAGCAGTAGTTGGGTATCTAATCCTGTTTCCTTACCTCCCTTTCGTTTCTCAGCGTCAATCTGTAGTTAGATAAAAGCTTTAACCGTTAGTATTCCATCTAAACTCTTGAGATTTAATCCTTACTTTAAATATTATTTGTTTTACCCTCTATTAGATTCTAGCTTCAATTCATCTTATCATTAAATGGCTATTATAATTTTAAGATTTTCAAAGCAGCCTACAAACCCTTTACGCCTGATTAGGACGACTAACGTTTGCGCCTCTGGCCTTACCGAGTCTTCTGGCACCAGTTTTGGACAGCACTAGTAGTAAGATAATATCATAATTTTCTCTTACTTTATCACAAATGACACATTTGCGATTTCAGTTAGCTAGTTCACTCTTGCGAGCATTGACTAATATTCTTGACTGCTGGTAGTATAAAACTACTTGGGAGATTTCATTCCCAATGTGGCCATCTGCTCTGTCAAGCATGGCTATTGATTGTCGGCTTGGTAGGCCTTTACCCATACCAACTACCTAATCAAAATAAATAGAATCCTATAGCAGAAAATTTCCTTTTTGTAATAAAAATAGCTTTTTTATTTTATTCCTTTATTTAACATTATTGTTATTTAAATAATATTATTGCTTTAGTCATTTATTATTAAAATGTGTACAATTAATGAGAAACAATTATAATTTGTTATAATGCAAGTAAATTAATTTAAAATACTAGTAATAAATTAAAAAATTTACTTAGAATAATATCTTCTATTTATGAAGACTACAGGGTATCTTATTTACTATCCTCACCTCTACACCTTATTTCATATTATAATTTTTACTTATTAATCATTTGAGATTTTATAAATTAAAATTTACTTTCAGAAACAACGATTTGCATGTCTTAAAACTACTGAAAAACGTTCAATCGGAACCAAAATTAAATTCTTTCTTAAATTAAACAATTATATTGTCGTATTTTATTTGCTTTAATGCAATATTTAATATCTCTTTTATATTTATATTTTTAATATTTTATTTAATTTATTTTTTAATTATTTTATATATATTTATATAATATAATATAACTTACATTCATTAAATAATAAAATCCACCCTCTTATTAACTAATAAAACCTCATCTCATTTAATAATAAATATTTAATAATGTTTTAAATATTAAAAAATATAGTAATATAATTAACATTTTATAAAATTTAAAATTAAGGTTGTGATAAAAAAAATTAAAAAACAAAATAATAAATATCTATAATAAAAGCATAAAAATTGTTTTTAAAGTTCATGTAAACAAAATAATCATTCTTATTTATTTTTAACTTCAATTTAATTTTCTGTGGAAATTTTGTTAATAGTGAACATGAATATTCAGTATGGAATCTTAGAAATTAAAGTATTAAATATTGTATACAAAATTGTATTACATTGTACAAAGTTATTGATGAATTCAATAAACAGATATTAAAATAATTTAAAATTAATATACACAAATATCATACATTATCTTCATTAACATTTTGGATATATGGATCTAAATTCTTAGGTAATGCTAAAATACCATTAATTATAGGACAAATATTTAAAGATATATTACATTTTAAAAATGAAGGTTATAAAATTAGAGAAATTAAAAATATTATCTTTAGTTATAAAATCATTCCAGATGATAAATTAAAAAATAAAAGTTCTAAATTAATTTCTAGATATAAAAATGATAATAAAACAACTTATAAATTATCAGGATGAAAATTACCTAATACTATGGATTATAATCTATTTGGTCAAATATTAAGTAATATAAAAAATAAAACTATATTAATTAAAGATATTAATGAACAATATTATTATAATGTATTTATTAAAAAAGATCATAATGAAGTACATTTACTTAATTCTACTAAAAATTTAATAGTTACTTTTATAGATTATCCTACAGATAAAAATAATCTTAATTCATTTACTAGAATTATTAATAATCAAACTTATTATTTTAAAGATAATCAATTAATATTTAAAACATTAAAAAGATCAACTAATTTTTTAACTTCTATCGAAAAAGATAATAAATTAAATAATAAGTTTATGGTTATGGATATAGAAACTCAAACTATTAATAATGTAATGACTCCTTATACTATTTGTATATTTGATGGTGTAAAAAAATTATCTTTTTATTTAACTGATTATAAAAATTATAATGATATGATAATTCATGCTATTAATTCTATTATGAAAAGAAAATATAATGGTTACAAAGTGTATGTTCATAATCTATCTAATTTTGATGGTATATTTATTCTTAAAGCTTTATCTTCTATTAAATATAGTACATTAAAACCTATTATTAAAGATGATAAAATGATTGATATTAAAATTATTTTTGGTAAATATAATATAGCATTTAGAGATTCATTATTAATGTTACCATCTTCTTTAAGAAAATTAGCTATTCAATTTAATGTTGATAATAAAACTATATTTCCATATAATTTTGTTAATAATAAATTTAATAGTAATATTAATTTAAATTATATAGGTAATATTCCACAATTTAAATATTTTATAGATATTACTATAGATCAATATAATCAATATATTAAAAATTTTAAGAATAATAAATCTTGGTCATTAAAAGAAGAAATTATTAAATATTGTTTACAAGATTGTATTAGTTTATATCAAATTATTTATAAATTTAATTATTTAATATTTAATAAATATAATCTTAATATTCATAACTTTCCTACATTACCTGGTTTAGCTTTTGGTATTTATAGAGCTCATTATTTAAATAATTTTAAAATACCTTTATTAACAGGTCAAATCTTTAATGATATTAAATTATCTTATACTGGAGGATCAACAGATATGTTTAAACCATATGGTGAAAATATTTATAGATATGATGTAAACTCATTATATCCATATGCAATGAAAAGTAATCCAATGCCTATTGGTAATATTACATTCTTTGAAGGAGATATTTTACAATATATTAAGAATCCTTTTGGTTTCTTTAAATGTGAAATTACTACACCTAAATATTTAAAACATCCAATACTTCAAACTAAGTTTGATACAGGTAATGGAATAAGAACTGTGTCTCCATTAGGAACATAGACTGATATGATTTTTAGTGAAGAAATGTTTAATGCTATAAAATATGGATACACATTTAAAATATTATCTGGTTATACATTTGATAAAGAATATATTTTTAATGATTATGTTAGTGATTTATATGAAATTAAACAATCTCATAGTAAAGATGATCCAATGTATTTAATATCTAAATTATTATTAAATTCACTTTATGGTAAATTTTATATGTCAGATATATTATTTTATCATAATATTTTTTATAATAATGAATTGTATGATTATATTGAGAATTATTCTATATACGATATTATTCCTCTTGATACTAGTGAATAATATTATTAGTTAAGTGAAATATTTTAAATAATGATTAATTATCTCATTCTTTGAAATAATAATATAACAAAATTTTATATTTTTATAGTATTAAATTTATATTTTTGAATTTTTATTATGTAATATTTATTATTAAACTCTTACGGGCACTGTCGGATTTGAACCGACGACTCTTTGAGGGAGTGCTCGTTTTCAAGACGAGTGCCATAAACCAGACTCGACCAAGTGTCCTATTCTTTTATTTAATAAATATATTCTTTTAATATTTCTACTTTTAAAAATAAATTTAATCTTTAGAATTCCTTTAAATATAAATTTATTACTCTACTTAATATTTTTCTTACTATACTTAATATTACATTAAATAATAATAAATTACTATAGAAAACACATAAGAAACAAATAAACATAAAAAAATATAATTTTACCATCAGCATTCTATATTCTAATTATATATTTTATTACCCTGTTAAATTAAAAATAAAATACTATAAATTTATAGTTAATATATATATAAATTAATAAATAAAATAAATAAAATATTATTAATTTAGAGTTAAGAAATAAAATTTAAAAATAAAATATTTCGGATAGATTAAATTCTGTATAACTATGACTCTATAAGTAAATATATTATTGTATATTTATATAAATACTTAATAAGTTTAATAATTTTTATAATTTAATATTTTTATATGAATAATTTAACTAATAGTTATTTTTATAAGCTTATATAAACTGATAATTTAATATTTAGAATTATTATAAGACCGAAGGGAATTGAACCCTTATAAAATCCATTATGAGCGAACTGCATTAACCAATTATGCTACAGTCTTTATTGTATAAATTTATTTTATCATCAAATATTTTATTTTGTATTTAAATATTATATTATTTTCTATTAATTTTAAGTCTTTAAATTATTTTACTCTAAATTATATTAATTTAAAATAGATCTAAGTTAAAAATAAAATAATAGTAGTTATGAATTAAAAAATTTGTATTATTATTTTGTATATTTATTAAATAATATAGTTAAATTTATTATTAACATTCACAATTCTAATTTAGAAATAATAGTTATAAAGTTAGAAATTTATAAGTGTATATTTTTATTTTTAAGTTAAATTTATATAATTAATATAAAATATAATAATATATTAATAAGAAGAAAGAATTTATATTTTATTTAAGTAAATTAAATTTTTTTATTAAAAAAATAAGTAATAATTTAACCATTTTTATTTTAAATAGGCAGTAAAGGAATCGAACCTTTTACGGTCGGAGACCAATTATTTTACAGATAACCACCATTACCAATCGGTCAACTGCCTTGTTATATTTGTCTTTCCGAAATTAAATTTAATTTCTTACTATATTCTTTTAAAAACAAAAATAAATTTACTAAAGCAAATTACAAAATAATTATAAAATTACTCCTATTATTAAAGATGGTAATATTATTTCTTTAACTATTGAAAAAGAGAATATAAAAATTATTTTTAAAGATTCTTATTTATTATTAAAAGATTCATTACTTAAATTAACTAAAACATTTAATGTTGATACACCTAAAGGTTTGGAACCAATATTATTACCTACATGGAATTCATCTAAAGAAGAAAAATATTTTGAACAATCTTCTATAGCACATTATAATAAAACAGTAGAAATAGTTAATAATTACAATGAATGGAAAATTAAAATTCAAAAATATTGTGAAAATGATTGTGTTTCATTATATGATGTATTAATTAAATTTAGAAAATTAATTTTTGAAAATTGGGAATTAGATATAGAAAAATACCCTACTACTCCATCATTAGCTTTTGCTATTTATAGAAAATGTTATTTACAAAAGAATTTAATTCCAATTACTGAAGGTGAAGATTTTAATTTTATTAGAAAAAGTTTTACAGGTGGATCGACTGATATGTATAAACCATATGGTGAAAATATTAGATGTTATGATGTAAATTCATTATATCCTTATATTATGAAAACAAGTAAATTTCCTGTTGGAATAATTAGAAAATTTATAGGTGATATTACTATTTTAAATAATAATGATTATTATTGGTTTGGAGATTGTGATATATCAACTAAAAAAGATTTATATCAACCATATTTACAATTACATGTGGATACTAAAAATGGTATGAGAACTATATCTCCTAATGGTTCATTTAATATGATATTAAATAGTTGTGAATATTATAATAGTTTGAAAGATTATAATATTAAGATTAATCATGGTTATTTTTTTGATGCTAAGAATATATTTAATGAATTTGTAGATGATTTATATAATTTAAGATTGAAATATCCTAAAACAAATCCTATGAATATGACTTGTAAATTAATTATGAATAGTTTATATGGAAGATTTGCTATGAAACCTATATATACAGATCAAGTATTTGTAAATAAAAATATTTTCTTAAAATTAGCTAAAAAATATGAAATTATAGATTTTATAGATCTTAAAGATAATGAATTTTTCTGTTCATTTATAAATCCTAAAAATTTAGATAAAGAATTAAAAATTTCCATTGGTATAGCATCTGCTGTTACTGCATATTCTAGAGTATACATGTCTCAATTTAAAAATAATAATAATTATAATTTATATTATACTGATACAGATTCTATTTTTATTGATTCTGATTTAAATTCTAAATTTATAAATAATGAAATTGGAAATTTTAAATTAGAATATATATTTAAAGAGGTTGTATTTCTAGGTCCTAAAATTTATGCTGGAATTACTAATGATAATAAATATATTTGTAAAATTAAAGGTTATAAAAATCCTCAAAATATATCATTTGATGAATTAAAATCTTTATTAAATAAAGATAATAAATTAAATTTATCTCATAAAAAATGGTTTAAATCATTAATTGATTCTAATATTATAATTAAAGAACAATTATATACTTTAATAGCTACAGATAACAAAATAAATTGTAATTATATTTTAGCAGGAGCAATCGTATAACACTTATTATTTATAAAATAAAAATTAGGAAGGGTGATATTAAAATATAAATGAATCAATAAAATAATTGAACCTAAATTAATTTAAAGCTATCCTAATTAAAATGGACTAATTCTAAATTAAAATTTAGTAATCTTTAGTAATCTTAACAGCTCCAGATCCTATTTCTAATACGAACCCTATAGTTAATACAAAAAAGAATACTAAAGCTATTATAAAACCATAAGTACTTACTTGATATAGAGTTACTGCTAATGGAAATAATAATAAGATTTCTAAATCAAAAACTAAAAATAGCATAGCTACAATATAGAAATGAATTTGGAAAGTTGATCTAGTTTGACCTTCTATAGCTAAAAATCCACATTCATAAGCAGAAACTTTAGATTCATAAGGATTTCTAGGAGCTAATAAAACATTTAAAGCTAATAAAGCAAAAGCTATTATTGGAACAAAAATAAACAACATTAATAAATTATTCATTAAAAGTTAAATAAAGATAATGATAGCAATTGTGTACTATTTAAAATTATAGATGGTTTAAGAATAAACAATAAAATTGATAAAGTTAATATAGATATTAAGAAACTATGTAAATTACTTAATACTGAATTATTTGTTTCATTACTATTTGTTATTTTGTCTGTAGAGATATTTTCTTCTGTATGAAGTACTCTAATTATTTTTAAATAGTAAGAAGCACTTATTACACTTACTAATATTGCTACTATTGACATAAAATAATATCCACTTTGTACAGCTGAATATAATACAAATTGTTTTGAAAAGAATCCTATTAAAGGAGGAATACCAGCCATAGAGAATAAACAAATACTTAAACTAATACTTAATACAGGATTTAAGAAAAATTGACCTTTAAGTTCAGAAATAAATCTAATATCTGTATTAGAACCATAATAATTACCATTATAAAATTTATTAATATGTGTTAAATAACCTAAAGCAATAATAATTAAAAATACATTTAAATTAGTAAATGAATATTGAATAATATAGAATATTAATGATTCTGTAGATTGTTCTGTATTAATAGCTAATGCTAATAAAATAAATCCTATATGAGATATTGTACTATATGCTAATAATCTTTTTATTTTAGTTTGAGCTAAACCTACTACTGTTCCTATTATTAATGAAAATAATGAACTAATAAGTAATAAATTTTTTAATACATAAATTATATTTTCAGATAATAAATCATTTAAAATATTTATTGATTTTAATGATTCTATTAATTCTATTTCTGATGATAATGATATACCACTTTGTAATTCTAATAATAAAATTATTATTGATATTTTTGGCATTATTGTTAACCATATTGTTACTATTGTGGGACTATCATCATATACATCTGGAGCCCAATTATGTAAAGGTGCTGCTGCTATTTTAAATAATAATCCTATTAAAATTAAGATAAATCCTAAAGTTAATCCATGAATAATTTGATTACTGTAAGATACAGAGACTAAACTATAAATAGATTCAAAATTAGTTAATCCTGTATAAGAATAAATTAAAGCAGATCCTAATAAGATTATACATGAAGATAATCCACCTAATAAGAAATATTTTAAACCAGCTGAAGTTGCAGATTCTGAATCTCTATATAATGTAGATAAAATATAAACACCAAAAGATTGTAATTCAATACTTAAATACATAGAAACCAAATCAGCACAAGACATTAATAAAGAAGCACCCAATGTACTAAACATAACAATTAAAGAATATTCAGTAGATGGATTAATGGCTTTACCTACTTTATGTTGAGGTAAATTATTTGTTTTGTTAACTGTTTCATTTTTAACTGTTAATACAGAATTATTTATTATAGGCCAAGCTATTAATATTAAAGAAGCCATTATAAATAAAAAAGTATCCATTATTTGTGAAGTTACAGTTACATGGAATAATCCACTATATATACCTAAACCTGAACCAATTGATTCAATATATAAAGTATTAAAGGATAATACTCCGGCGTAAATAAATATTATAGAGGATAACCGAGTGAATAAAATAGGAGAAAAATTCTTTTGAAATGAAGGTAGGGCAATTGCCACTATTAAAATTAATAAACTGATAAAAATCATTGCTCATCTTAAAATATAATCAAATTTAATATAACTTAAGAACTAAATCAAAAATATTACATAAAACATAAAATTTTATTTTATTTTATTATTTTGTTTTTTTGTTATTTTAATTATTTAAATTTTTTTATTATTTTGTTAGTTTTATACGAGTCCTACCAGATTCGAACTGGTACCGTCCTAATTGACAATTAGGTGCCCTAACCTATTAAACTAAGGACTCAATTAAATTTTATTTATTTTTTATAACATTTATATTTCCTTTTAAATTAAATATTTAATCTTAATAAACGTGATTAGATCAGATTTATCAATCAAAATATCAGTAAATGTAAATAAGAATTGATTATTTAATGTATATTTAACATTATATATAATTAAATTTAATATATTTTTATAGTCCATTTACCTAATGGAGATACAGTTCTTATTCCTTGTCCAGTATCAATTTTAGTTTGAAGTATTGGATGTTTTAATTTGTTAGGTGCTATTACTTTACATTCAAAGAAACCAAATGCTTTAGGATCAATTTTAAGAATATCACCTTCAAAAAATTTCATTTTACCTACAGGCATATCAAAATTATTCATAACATATGGATATAAAGAATTTACATCATAACTAAATAAATTTGTTCCAAATGGTTTAAACATATCTGTTGATCCACCAGTAAATGATTTACTAATATCATTAAAAATTTTACCAGAAATTAATGGTATAGGGTAATCATTTAAATAATGAGCTCTATATATTCCAAAAGCTAAGCTAGGTAATGTAGGAAATTTATGTATATTTAATTTAAATTGATTAAATATAGAATCATTAAATTTATTAATAATTTGATATAAGCTAATACAATCTTGATTACAATATTTAATACTTTCATTTTTCAATGACCAAGATTTATTATTATATAATTTTTTATATTCATTATATTGATCTATAGTAATATTAATGAAATATTTAAAATCAGGTACTTTACCTATATAATTTAAATTAATATTATTATTAAATTTATCGTTAACAAAATTATATGGAAATATACCTTTATTATCAACACTAAATTGTTTAGTAAGTTTATTTAAAGATGCTGGTAATATTAAATAGGAATCTCTAAATGAAATTTTATAAGCATTAATATTATCATAAGATAATTTAATATTAATCATTTTACCATCTTTAATTATAGGAAAAATTTTAATATTATCTATAACTGAAAATATTTTCAATAAAAATATACCATCAAAATTAGATAGATTATGAACATAAATTTTATAACCATTATATTTTCTTTTCAATAAAGAAGCAATAGCAAAAGTTAACATTTGTTAACTATCTTTATAATCAGTTAAATAAAATGAATTTAATTTTTTACCATCATAAAATGAAATAGAATAAGGAGTCATTACATTATTAATACTTTTAGTTTCAATATCTAAAGTTATAAATTTATTATTCAATTTTTTATCTACTTTCAATGATGTTAATAGATTACTAGTTTTTTCTAATGTTTTTAATATTAATTCACTATTTTTAATATAATATTTTTGATTATTAATAATTCTAGTAAATGTTGTATTATCTTGATTATTAATATTTTTCACATCTTTAAATGATAATATTATTAAATTATTAGAATCTTTGATTTGGATTTTATTCCATAAATCTTCAATAATAATATCATATAATAAATCCGAATTTTGTCTTTGTATTAAGTAATGATTATTTTCATGTAATAATATTGTACCCCATTTTTGAATATCCATATTTAAAGGTAAATTATAACCATAAAATTTAAAACTTGGTAATTTATCTATTTTAATATTATTAGTATCAATTTTAGGTGATTTATTTTCAGTATCTATAATTTTATAACTGAATACTATATTTATAATTGGAACATTTTTATAATCATTACTTAAAATACTTAATAAATTAATTAATAATTTATATAATATAATAAATTGATGTTTATTAATTTTTTGTAAATTACCTATAGTTCTAAATGTTTTATCTTCAAATTGTATTCTAAATAATAATATAACCATTTTATCATCAATATTATTTATAATATCATTCCAATATTTAGTTAATATTTCTTTAATTAAATTATTAGATAATAATTGATTTTCACAAGGAATAAAATAATTATGCCAAATATTAGGAAGTAAGAATTTATCTTGATTAAAATTTTTCATGTTAAAATATTTTTATATACGACACTTTATTAAGGACGTCAACCTATTTAAAATTAAAGTATGTTATCTAACATTACATAACTATGAATTTTACTTGTTAATACATCTAATTATTTCTAATTAGTACTTAGAGCTATAAAAGATTAATTTCAGAAATCTTATTAAAATTGAAATATTTTTATTAAAAATATATTTTATAGTCTCTTATAAAAATTTTATAGTTGATAGTCATATAAGCATTTTCATTATAATAATCTAGAATTATCATCAAAAAAGACCTTATTATCATATTTATTTCCGGAATATACATATAGGATAATGAATTAAATTTTGTTTATTTTTGCTATTAATTTTCTATTGTTTTTTTATAAGTTTTGGTTATATATTTTATTTTCCTATTTTTCCGACGATATTTTATTAAGTTATTATAATATTATTTTTTTATTCTTTTTTCAAATTTTATTCTATTTATATTATTTTTTTATATTTTTATTCTGTTATTATAGTATAAATTTTTATTTATTTTTATTTATAGGGGAGTATTAAAAATATAATATTATATTTATATAAATTATTATTAATAATATTATCATACTAATAATAACATCTAATAAAATATAATATTGTTGGAATTTTCTACGTAATTGAATAAATTTAGCTAATCTAGGTAATTTATTTTCTAAATTAAATTTTTTAATTAAATAATCACCATAAAATATAGAAATTATAGAAAATAATGCAGTTAAAATAAATAATGAACCTGAAATATGTAAATAAGCTAATTTTTGATGCATAGACATACTTTCAATAATATTATATAAATTATTAAATAAAGTCATGAATGAATTACTAAAATTATTATTATTTTTAGAATTAATATAATTTTCCATAGTATCAATAATATTATTTAATTTATTATTAGAATTATTAAATTTTGGAGATATATCTGTTAATTCATTTAAAATACTATTATTATAAACAATATATAAAATAATTAATAG
>Ga0208986_1000006_pt1 | contig 17737 bp, 8 predicted proteins | sample MedBloCAOM1_O2_FD_187844 | JGI IMG/M metagenome (GOLD analysis project Ga0208986, IMG submission 187844) | Forest soil microbial communities from El Dorado National Forest, California, USA - Mediterranean Blodgett CA OM1_O2 (SPAdes) (version 2) | ecosystem: Environmental > Terrestrial > Soil >... | reverse complement strand
TTGCTTAATAGGATATTTATACTATGACTATGCAGACTCGTTCTTTAAGAAAGGGTTCAAATAGAAAGCTTAACAGTTATTCATGGATTTGGAAAGGGAGTAATAGGAGTTATTTTGTGACAAGGAAGACTTTGTCAAAGTGCTCGTATTCATGAGAACTATCTTTATCGTCCTAAATTGGAAGAGTTAGTTCTGCTTAATGGATACACCATTGGGTTGAAGAACTAGCAGGAAAAGTGTTTATTGATGATAATTGATGGATCGTCTTGTTATAAAAAGACCAATATAGAATATAAGCCAAGGTTTAAAAACGTCATAGGATTTAGCTTTAGGACTATAAGAAGGTGATATTGTTCTTAAAGATCTATGGAAAGTTGCATTATCTAAAAGGATCATCTGATAGATTTGAACTCTTACCCAGCTTCAAAAAGGACCAATTGTAATCATAGAAGAGTTTAACTGCTATAAAAGTCTTATACTTTTGTTAGTCATCATAGTGCTGAGGTCTATCCACTTATCTTTATAGAATTAGTCTTTTGATGAGTATCCTCATAGCAGCATTAATCACCGTGATAGGTCAGCAACTACCAGCTTTATCATTATAATGTTACTGCTTATTGGAATATGAAAGGATCTTCCTTTGTTTGGTGAGCTTTCTAGATAAGCTTAATATCTTGGCAACCTTATCAGAAGTTTCACCCCCATGGTTATGGCATCATCTAAGCTGATACCTATTCGTTTATATTATCCACATTTTTAACGATTAAAAGGTTTTATTCCAGTAAATCATTTAAAAGTCAATCTTACTGTTCTGTTGATCCATTGCTAGAGTTTTCCTCTCTCTCTTGCTGTAGGTTTATCTAAAGGAGTTCTTACAATAAAGTCCCCTATTAAACCAGACCCCCCACAGATAGTCGCAATAGGTGTCACAGTTTGTAGGACTATGTTGACTTCTTTAAGGATTAGGTAAAACTAGTGTCACGCAATTGTAGGTCAGCTCAAGCAGCTAATTAAGAGCTTAGCTCTCCAAAAGATTCATGATCTTTAATTTGTGAGAATATTCTATGAGACTAAATGTTCTTGTCATCCATAAGCATTACTACAGAAGTCTTATACAGGTGATTTTAATATCTAGAATAAGCACTTTATTTTGGTGTCTAATACACAGCATTATTATATAGTACTTTATCCATGAATTAAAAGTCTACGATTAAGCTACTCCTTAAAAGGAGATAAGGGTTAATCCACTATCTAAGCCATAATTCCATGAGATTTGTAAGAAGGAATTTATGACAGATTTAGCAGAACATAATCGTCTACAATTTGATGAAAAAGGAGGATAAATTATCCCAGTGTTCCTGCCAAGATTTGATATCCTCCTATTTTAAGTATACTGCCGAGGTTAGAAAGCTGATCTATACGACAAATACCATCGAGGGCTTTCACTGACAAATGAGCAAATACACAAAAACCAAGGGTATATATCAGGAAAATGTCTTGTTTAAGCTGGTATATTCTGCCATATTACATATTTGAGGGGAAATGGAATCATCCCATTCCAAACTGGGGTTTAGCAATATCCCAGCTGGATATGTAGCAAGATCAGCCCAAGGCGGGTACTTGCTAATCAACCCTTTGGGAGAAGAAGACTATTCTCTTGAAGCCCGTATGCGGGGATTGGGTGGAGTGGGTCGGGGTTTTGTTGGTCTATTAGGAAATTTTGATACTCTCTAACAATTTGAATCCATAGGATTGCTTGGGTCGATACCTTTTTCCATGAAAGAGCCAAAAGCTTAGTTCTGTATAAGGGCAATAAAACAAGTAGCAAACTCTTTACAGAATCTATTGTAGGAGACTCAATTGCTTTTGAGCGTTTTTGGCCAATGCATCCTAAATCTTAGCTATCCTTATAACAGTGCCTCGAGTATTTAAGACTGGACCTATCTTTGCTAAAATAAGGACACTTTTTCTTCCTGAGCTACAACGAGAAAACGTAAGAATTTATAAATTGGGAGGAAAGGTTTAAAAGAATAGACCATAAAAGTCTAGAAGCTATGTCTTGAATGTTCAAGAGAGTAGATAGTCTTGAGTTGCCAGATGACAGTTTCAATTAGATTGCATTAGAAAGATACTAGGGTCCTTCAGGAAGATAGTGTAGCCGCTAATTGGAGTAGGTAAGAATAATAGACAGCTATATTCAACTCACAAATGGTGTGTATAATGAATGATGCTAAGAAAGTAATCAATTCTGTATTCTTAGACCAAATTTAAAGGATGTTCCTACAGGGGACATCTTTCAGCAATTAGAAACAAGTCAGTTATTGAAAGGGCTTTAGATGGGGAACTAATTCATCATTAGGATATAAGCATGCTAAGGCTCTCCAAGACAATCAGCATAATGTAAATATGATATAGCTAAATGGATCCAAAAGTATCATGGGCCCTTTTTGAGGAAGAGGTGGATCGATGTGCTTTTGCTTGAGCCATTTTTACTCCATAGGGTTTAAGTCCCAGCTATACCAAGGTACGACCTGATGACCCCAAAGCTTTTTTCATACTTGATCCCTTATGGAAACTAGCATTATCCAGAATTATCACATTTTGCGGTGGAAGTTTAGGAATCAAAGATAGCCAAAATGGAGATATTCAAGTTGTTTGAAATAAGCTTATCGTTAAAAGTGTCCCTGTCAATAAAAGGCTCTAATAGCATTGGTTCGTCCCCTCCTGTATAGACATACCCATGGGTACAAAAGATGTTAGAGGAAAAACCACAGGCTTATTTGGATGAAAGGGGATGTCTTGGATGTCAAAGGGCTTTTTATAGATCACTCCTAGCCATTTAAGGGCATGCCAGATTCCAGGTTGTGATCTACCTACTGATACCTATCAAAGGATATCTCTATATCAATTTTTACAGCAGCTTTGGTCCATTTCACGACGGTTCTTACCACTAAGCGAAACCTCTCCTTTTTACTTTAGTACTTCTTTTTTGAAGTCTCTTGAGTAACCAGGGCTATTCCCTTTCATTTGACCACCACGATACTACTTTTATAGGAATTTAGCTATAAGACCCTTATTACAGAAGATGTCTTTTTAACCATAAAAGTTCTGTGGGATAGAGATGTAAGGTTTTCTCCTCAATTGTACAAAAGGAGTAGACTAGATTAAAAAGATCCGTGGAGTAGGTAATCTTTATGTATGTTCAAGGTAGGAATATGCGAGATATTTAGACCTATCTAAAAGAATCGATAGAACAACTGCTCTTCTAAGTATATGCCCAATGTACCTGATGCTATTTTTAAAATAGTTATATTCTGACAGACTAGGTCCTTAGAAACTGTATCCTATAATCTACATAAGAGTAATCTCGGTGATCTTAGAAGATTCTAGAGATATCCTAGGGTTTTAAATGGTCCACCAACAGTAAAAGCTAAGTACTGACTTAAGAATAGAGAAGTTATTCTATCTTCATTACCTGCATAGATGGACTTACAGGATTTCCAGATACCATGGGGCTATTTTACCAAAACACAGGTTCAGTGATTTATGATGGATATATGCATTATATCAAAGAGGAGATAGTAAAGATTTAAACCATGGTTATACTCCTGTCAATGCAGAAGAAGCATATTAAGATCCTTTCTGGCATATTCTAAGAATATACAAGTATTCAAAAGAATAGATAAACTGAAACGAAGCTATTTCTACTTTATCCTCATGGGAGGAAGTCTCTTTTTCTCTTAACAGATCTACCAATGGCGAATCCTATGTAATTAGTTTTTGACCATGAAAGCTCTCATGATTTCCATTAGCATAAAAAGGCTGCCTGCTTCAAAAAGCTTTCGACTATCTAGAGGCTATTTATCTTGCTCTCATTAGTGGACTTAATTGATAATAATCTCTAATAGTCCCATAAAAAAGACTTCTTGAATAGGATGGATTGTTTTGCTATTAACAAAATGCACTATAAAGTATAGTTATCTTTCAGGATTGCATACCTGCGCTATGTTTATTATATGTTTTAGCTTGGTCCACTTTGGTATAGGTCTACGTAAATCGTCACCAAATTATGGCCTTTGTGCGAATCGTGATTACGACCCCCCCTTTTAGCTTATGTCATAGATTCCATGTGAGTTTTAAATATGTAGGAGTACTATATTGACATGAATGTCGCTGTAATGTGAGAATGACTGAAGCAGCCCGAAAGGTATTCACAAGGCCTTTATCTATTGGTTTTTGGTCAGGGACTGTATAACAGGCTTTAATTTTTGGAGAATCAGCCTTTTAGTGATTAGTTACTAGATATAGTAGAGGAGTTCTAAAATACATACCCTTATCCAATTCCTGGTATTAGGTTATCCTTTCTACTATATCTCGCTTATTCTGTTGTCAATAAGTCACCTTATAAGATGCTCCAGTTGATTGTATATATCACTAATATAAAACTAATTATCATATCTAACAGAATTATCTAGGATTTACGCTATAAATAAGCTCGTAAAGTGCTAATAAAGTATCAATGAGTAGTAATAAGTTATATCATCAGTTTATATTCCACATAATGACATAACTGTCCAATATATTGGTGGATTAATAGGTGTATCTATAGACACTATAGTGATTATACGGCTACGCCTAGATACTATGATACATAAACATATGATGTTGGGGTAGATCGTAAAGGACCAACAGAATAGCTTGGGTATAAGATTATTTCTTAAAGGGGTGGTCAGTGATAATGAGTGCTTGGTTATTAAGATTGTTGACTATTAACACTGGCTGCATTGCTTTTCCCTTTGATAAAAAGGAGTAGTAATAATCATACCACCAGATCTATAAACAGCGTTAATACCAAAGTTATCATTATTCGTATTTATATAAAGCTGTGGTAACTGCTTAGTAGCTAACCTTTTATTGATTATACCTACCCGGTTTATCCCTTCTAGGACGATATGAGTAGCTATATCCTAGACGAATATAGATGGAAATGGTGTGCTCCTAATTATGATATCTATATAAATACTATGACGGGATTACTGCTGCTTTCTTATGAAGAAACTCCCTTTATCTTATAAATATGATATCTCTCTTTATTCCCATCTACTATTTTGGTTGTTCGCTTTGTGACACTTGTAATCGGGTTTAATTGTCCTGCTGCATAGTAAGCAAATAGTCTATTTAGTACTATGCTTATTGCACTCATCGTGTGGTTAGCCAAAGATATTGAGGAAGTACCAAGGGAAATAACGTATTCCTTAATTGTAGCACACAACTGCTCTTTTCATACACTATCCCCAGCAAGATCATCATATATCATAAAACAGGGTTTAAATAGCTTACGATTGAACATAGCGAAAGGACTGTTATTGATGGTCCTAAAACAGAAGAAAAGATGTTACTGTCATCCTTAAAAAGGTTATCCTAGAAACAGATCTGGGTAAACGTTTAAATAACTATTATGTCCGAAATAGCCTTTTTATGCTGGATATATCACTTGTCCAACTCAGGAGTAGGTTCCTCCTTGTCAGTTACTTCTTTAGAGTATGTTCTTTTGTCGTATAACTAAGCTAACCATGACCGACATCATAATAAGAAGTTCACCATCGGATAATGATATTATAAATACCTTATTTTGACTATTTAGTTATCTCTTTGGGCTTATCATAAGACTCTTTATTTTCGCTGTGGGTATAAAGGTAATAAGCAATTGGTGGAAGTATAATAAGTACACCCACGATTATAACAATAATCTCAGGCTCTAAGAAGAAAGCTATTGTGATTCTATACAACCTATCTGGAGCATAGTTGTAAAATGGTTACTATGCATGGTAAACTTACATAGAGACAAAGTCTTATGTCAAGACCTCGTCTCCAAGGTAGTCCTTCTAGTACTATCTAAGATAGTTTTAATTATATGCGCATTTACGATGTGGATTAGTCTTGATTTCTCCCAGAGTATTTAGATTATACGCTTTATCCATATTCTCTGTTCCTTCGAAAGCATATGGCCCTGTTATGATATCTCTCCCTATTTCCGTACTTAGTCTTTTTAGCAGTCCCTCTACATCTTGTACTATATCTTCAGTTTCTCTAGTATGCTGCACTTTTACTAGTTCCTTTCTAATAGATGCCTGACTCGGGTTATTAGGTTTTAACGATTCATTCTTCTTTTTATGTCCAATCGACCTGATTGCTATTGCTACTATGGTCCCTTGCTTTATGGATATATAATAACTATTTGGGAGATCTCTGTAATACCGAAGTACTTGTAGGTCTAGTTTTCATATTAGAAAGCCATAGAGATCCAATGCGTCCATACGAGTATTCTGGAAGTTATCCTTGTCAGTTAGGTCTTTTCTTTTACAATGCTGATAATAAGCAAGACTATGATCATTAAATAAGGATACTGTATTTTGACCCTGGAGCTCCTTGGTATGGTTAATAGAATCGTATACAGTAATTCTCGATCTTGTGCTTCTAGGTAATAGCTAATTCGGTTTATATTATTTATACAAGTACAGCCACTAGAGATCAACAACGACACTTAGGATTTCTTACTTGACCAAGAAAACAATAATATACAACCTTGGAATGATATTTTCTGGAGTTCTTCGGAATTTCAGCATGTTGAAAATCTAAGCAAATGTAATAGCGGTTCCGCTGGTTTTTCGGAGACGATCAATGGGTTGGAGTGCAGGTACGCAAAGTATGACACGATGCAGTGAATTATTAGAAAGGAAGGATCCACGGTGGGTATAAAGGAACAAAGTCGTAAAACGATACTACCAGGTCGGTGTCGTAGACTCATTGGGCATGCTTAAGTGGATTGATTAGAGGGAATTAGAAACCTCTATTATGGCCAAAGGTAGTGGCTATAGAATATTAACTCTGAGGAATAATGCAGCTAATTATTAGCAATAGTCACATCAAGCATCTAGGATTATATTTGCTTAGGATCTTTTTCAACATGTTTATAGTGAATGATTAGTCCTTATAATCTTGCATAATAGATCAGCGGATAAGTATGGATATAGTGGTGGGTAAATCCTTGGGTCTAATTATACTAAGGAAATGTTGTACGGTAGCTTATGGAGAATAAGTATAACAGATTGATTAAAGGATAAGATCTTAGTTTATCGTCATTATTGTGGATATCTTGGATCTTCATAATTGATCAACTAACTGATGAGGCAATATCCAGGGCTATGGGTCGGGTTGATTTAGTTGGAGAACATTTTAAAAGATGCTTCTATTATCTGGAATGCTACAGATATTCATGTGGGTAGATCTATCTCAGTAAGGCGATAGAAAGAACCAAAATGATGCTATTGGGGTGTTGCATTATGAGTAAGTAATTTTGAGCTTGAATATCCCGTGTGTGGAATAGTAAAATATGCTCCTGACTCCGCCTGGTGATAAAAGATAGAATCCGAACCTTGACACAGTATGTCTTGCTTACAGTGACCAAATGCTTGTGTTTGAGGTCAATTTGACTAGTTCTACAGGGTTTCCTATTATCACCTAGATGATTCGATAGCCCTGTAAATAGCAACGATTGACTGGTGTACTCTTTGTTATCTTGGGGGTTATAACTATGGTTATTTCCTATATCCTTGATGGTTTCGTATCGAAGCTAGACCAATATGATATTAGCTCCTAAATCTATAAACTTACACGTCTTAAATATGGGGAAAGATAATCTGTATGATTAATCCCTTTTATAGTCTAATTACAGTCTATTGACTATAATCTTCTAAAAGGAATGATTTATTAGCCACTAAATGCCTGGGTGATATTCATACTCTTCCGTTCTGTCTCAATGTTAGCTTATACTATTTCAATAAAGATCCAAGGATCATCTATCTTCCTGTAGGTAAATAGGACAATGGGGCTACTATCAATAATAAGGATCACTTGCTTATATATAAGAAAAGGGTGATAGATAGTCTGGTAAAAGACGATTAACACACTTACAGGCATAAAGAAAGAAATCTAGTAATGGTTACGAGCATGGGTAAAGTAAGAATCCAGGAATATGTGTATGAGATAGACCTTGCAGAAGAGCTAGAATCACAGTGATTCTGCCTATTTAACCATATTGTGATATCATAATATAAATCGAGATCTTAACAGATCTAAGCCCTGCATATAAGCAAGAATAATGGTGGTACTACTATCAAACTAATAACTCTTGCTAAGTCTAAGGCTGATGATAATAAACCAGCTATTAAAGCTAATTGGTTAAACTGGTGGTAATTATGATTAAAAGACCACTGGAGCTTTTTGTCTCCCTGCGATGTCATAGACCAATAATAATAATAATATGACTACTTGACACGTTACTATCTTGGTTTCATTAAAAAGAATAGCAGACCAAGAATCCTATTACTAGTCCCATTAAGCCCTTGAGTCTGCTTACAAGAATTAGTGCTATCTGATTGCTCATCTTGAGTTCATGTTAGGACTAAGTGTGTCATTGTGAAAATTAAAGATAGTACTATAAGATCCTCCAATTTACTAACCTGATATTCTTATTATCCCTTTTATTACTTGCGGATCTCTTCTTTTTTAGGCCTATTCATTATCTCAGGAAGTAATTGATAACCTAGTGGACTAGGTAATCGCTTAAATCGACTGTATACTATTTCCTTCGTAGATAACGCTGTATCTGATTTCACGATTTTAAAAGACAAGATTTCGCCTATTAATCGTAAAGAAATAGTGTAAAATTGACTATTAGCATGTATAAGAGATTTCTGATCATTTAAAGTTGAATATAGAGGCTAAGATTACTATGTGGTTATAAAGAATATATGGGCCCTCTTTAGTGTTTAAACAAGCAGATGCCTAAGAATTACCCTACTAAAAAGAAATGATAAGTAGGTAGTAGAGAAGTATCTATACCCCTAAAAAGGCTTAAATAAGAGGTAACTGGTAATATTCTTGAATCAAGGACTATATAAGCATCTTTTACTACTATCTATTATGGAATAGGTATATGATAAAATATCATTGTGTAATTATCACCAATAAATACAATTCATATCATGATATGGTCAGATTCTTCTCTAGTATACGTCCAAAGAGGTCTGTTCATAACTATACTTAGCAAATTGCTAGAATAACTTGTTCTCCTTAAGACCGATTCTTCTGGTTAAAAGAATAATCACCAGTGTTACGCTATTCTATAGCTATAATATTTGTATAAAATCTCCAGACACTACAAGGGTCACTCTCTTATAGATGCAGAATTAGATCATATCAATAGTAATGGTTAAACTATTCTCCTAGAGTCAATGATCTTTTATTACTTAACATGTCCTTATTATACATGACTTCAGGTATTCTTTATTGTATACTATATTCTTAGCCTATATGCAAGCTATCCTGATAGCCTATCACGAGAAAACTAGCTTAAATGAGACATACAGCAGGCTCCTAGAAGATATCATAGAACTGTAATGTTGCGTGAGGAATGTCGAAATCTTGGTTTAAGCAGTTAGACCCTTGACAGAATATTGTCCCGACAAGGAGAATCAACTATGTGTACTGTCACTTGTAGATCTAAACTCTTATCCATATGATACTTCATACTAGAGGATGTCTTGTATACCTATTGTATAGGTCGAATATACAGAAAGGTGCAGCATATAACGATTCTATAGTGATTTAAGCATGGTTTGTAGGTTCACATAGCTATTAGCCTACACTCATATAGCTGAGATGATCCACTATAACGTCTCCGACTAGCTTTTTAACATTGGTATCTGTGTTTGTCTTGTTAGCTATCTTCACCATGTAGAGACGAATCTTGTTGATCCTAGTACTAGTACTGAGTAGATTTGTAGAGCTGACTAAAAGAAAGTATCTAGACATTATCTTCTTATACTCCTTGGTGCTATAAGCAATATCAGGTACCTGATTGACACTATCATGTCATAGTTTGCAACTTGACCATGTGTAGAAAATGCTCGACTATCTTATACAGGAGGATAATCGTCATATATAGCCTTCTTTTATAAGTAATAGTCCATATTAGTAATTGCCAAATATGCTTTTACGATACCAGCTTACTTACAAGCTAATATAGTAGTTATTTTTATGTACGGATTCTCTTATTCTATGACTTGTGATATTATCCTTGGTAGACATGCTGATTAACTAGCCTAGTGATAATATTGCCGGTAGACTTAGAAGGTATATTCTTGTTATCATATTTACAGCCTAATAATCATAACACTTGCATATCCTTTACTACAGTAAGACTATAGTTAAAACTGTCCTAAACTTACTATATGTCATAAATAACACTAGAAGGATTCTATATAGAGATGATCTATGAAGTTGTATTGATAGAATGCCCCCAAAAAGACAATTCGACTTTGTGGAGAAGGAAAGCAAAGGAGGTCATCTATACAAACTTAACGAAGGAAAAAGACATGATTTTAGACTATAAGGAATCAAAGACCCCTATTCATCCTGAAATAAAAGTTATACCTAATACAGACTATAAAAAGAGTATTGATATCTGACAAATATAGAAATAGAAGCAAACGGTTTGGATTAAGATTGAATCTTAGGCTGCAAGCTATAACGGAGAGTTAGATAACACAGTTTTCGAAGATGTCTATTATAGGCCATCATATTGCTATACTCTACCATTGAACGATCGTTTGCTATATAGAGCTTTTCACAAGAACTAATTAGAATGTTACTCATGCACAAGCTGTATTGATAAGAAAAAGTATAGGAAATCTCTATAAAGATACTAGGTGTCTCCTGATGATAATAACCAGCTATAACTCAATACCACTCCACCATCTCTAAGTTTGACCAAGAATACTCAAGCGGTACTACTTCACCGTTTAATAGTCCTTTATAGGGAATACAGGAACAAATAGATGGCTAGATACAAAAGGGCATTCGTGGTTGTCCTTGATGATATGAAAACTCTTTATTGATAGATCTGCTTACTGCTGAGCTAAGCTAAGTACTCATCGTCGGTTAGCCTACCCTTTTTGATCAACTTCTAGAGTAATCCATACTTATTTTGAATGTAGTCAGATAAAGCTTATCAATAGAAAGAGTCTTAGTTTTAGCTATATGCTCCATAGCTAACTTTGAAGAGATAGACACAGACCTTTGTATTATAGAGCTCCTACTTTACAAGAAGATAGAATTTCTTATTATAAAAGCCGAGTTTACTAATAGTAGTAAAAAGCATTCAGTGGTTTATGATGAGAATATTCTCGGACGCTATGCCTAGTGGATGATAGGAGTAAATTCACTTGATTCTACCTAGATAATTGACTGTAATCGCAGCAGCTTGAATAGCGCCACTAAGCAAAACCTAGCAGAACGAACTTAATAATCAGCGAATATAGGAACTAGGCTCTTCTATTCGAGACTTAAGAATATATCTCCTAGATAGTTATACAAGAAGGAGTACTGTAGATCGTGGAAGTAAGAATAATATTGACAAGAGTGCTTAGGTAACACTACGCTAAGTCGATGATTTGTCTGTAAATTGCTCCCATAGTAGTAATCACCCTAGTATAACCATATTAAGTTCAGACTGCATATGATCTAGCTAGATTGATAGAAAGAAGAGTATTTAACACAATAACGGTATTGAGCAAGTTTGAACATGATGGGACTATATTATTAATCAGGTATCCTATAGTAATCTGAAGATATTACCTTTACAGACTATTGGATAAGAATGCGCTATACTAACTAGAAATAGCTAAATGTTTAAGCATCTTTTATGGATGGAGATATTCTCTAGTATGGAGGAGCAGCAGAATGAACTAGCATTGATTATAGTTCTAAGCGTATATACATCCTATATTAGACAGCTCTCTTTTTTGTGAAATAAGCGTTTTTCTGTTTAGGGAATCCTGATATAACTACTTGTCTACTTTCATGAGTAAAAGGGGTGGAGTACTTCTATGATCTGCTTTAATAACCGTTTGTTACTAAGGAAGGATGATCGCATAGCCTAGATGGAATTATAACTGTGGATATAGCACAAAAAGGTACACAATCATAAAGTTGAATTTACAGTATTTCATAGTAGAGAAACACCTTGAAGCTTTATAGATTCTAATATAAAAAGTCAAGAATAGAGGATAAAGTACCATCAAGATGGCAAGTAGTTTAAAGTTACACAAGGTTATTCGGATACCTATTTACTAAGAATAGCTTAAGCTCCATAAGTGTAAGACCGAAGGACCAAGAGATAAGGAGCCAGAGAATATTAGCTAAGGAGTATCTAGGATTGTAAGATCAAGGAGAACTTTGATAATGACTTACGACTTAAAATATTACTCTAAGGATTGCTGAACGATGAGATAATTGGCTATTTAGATCACGTCGTTTTTATGCTCTTTTTATAACCCGAACAGTCTGCAGTTGCTCTTTATAATGAAATAGTAAATGTTGTGCATATAAAATATAGTCATGGTTCTCTAGTCAAGAAGCCCTATTTTATAAAAAGGTAGGTATAGTTGTATTATGACCCAACTGTGCTTCTATTTTCTGCGTGTATCAATTAACTATATATCTCTTTTATATACTTATGATAGCTTTTTACTACTTTATCTTATATAACTTGTACTATTATGGATATACTCGTTATGCACAAGCGTTTTATCTGTTTATATACCCAATATACTATGCTGAATCTATTAATATATATAGAATATTTGATGTACTGCAAATAAAGCGAAATCGACTCGGGTCCAGTCACTACTCCATATCACTCAGCGACAGTGGTGCCAAGATCGACATCATTAACAACCGCTCTATCCCATAAAAAATAGGACTATCACCGACAAGAGCCAACATTATCCACTACACAGTGGTTCCACTCACTCTTCCAGGCCAGCCCCGACCCAACACACATTATTCGTAATGAACATCCGGCACGACTTAATTCTCGGTCTGCCGTGGATGAAGGCCAACCAAGTCAACATTGACTGGACGAGCTGGACCCTCAAAATAGGCCCAAACAAACTTCCGCTTCAGGTGTATCCCTGACCCCTGAAATCTCTGTCCTCGAAATTCGAGATGCTGTTGCCGAAGGAGGTGAACCTTACCTCATCTTCCTCAACGAAGTGCAAGCTGCCTCCGCGCCATACAACAATTAATCCATATAGTATACTGGCTCCGAGGTTCCTCAACAGACTTACCCCATGTCGATGGGGCCTAAGCCGAGATTACTGGACCGTCTCACGTCCATCCTAAAACAGCCTAAAAAGGTTATGGTCTGCACTACACCTGTGCCACCTCCACGCCCTAAAATAGAGTGCTCTTATTACCGTGCGAAATCGACTAAAATAAAACCAGTGACTTAAGAAAACAGAATAGTAAGCAAAGTAATATACCTGATTCAAAAGATCTAGGCAAAGAACGTATATTAAAGAAGTTGAACTAATAGATAAATTGACCTATTCTAGGTTTCTCAGAGTGAACAAGCTATTAGCGAGTTCTCTTCTATAGAAAAATTACACCGAGTAAATCCAAGATATTAAGCTGGAGAATTAATTATCTCTTCTAGTCCTATATGCTGCCTAGTATCCAAATCTTGATCACAAAACATATAACTATAATCCATATGTTGCACAGTAAGCTAATAATTATACTCTCGCTATACTATTTATAGTAAAGTAGTAGCTTATAACCAAAAGACACCTTTTCATTCCCTCGGTCATCCACTTCTAAAACTACTTTGATTTATGGGTTCCCATGCAAGGCCCTTAAATAGTATATATTTGTTTATTATCGAATAGGACAAATTCATGTGTACTTCTATCACCTCTGGATGTACTATGACAGAATCTCCTATATCCGCATATCAGTTAGACTTCTTAACAAGCAACATCATGTGTTTCCTTTTAGCAAAAGCAGTATAGATAATCTTCTTCGTTTTCATCTCCAATACAACTTGAGGTTTAACAGTAAGTCTTTACCCTTTTCTTGAATAGTCTACTTTTGTCTGTTGTATTAAATAGATATGCCATATCATGCTTAAGCAACGTTTTATGCAAAATCTGCATGCGTGTTCTAATCAAAGTGTCTTTTATACCATAAAGTGATAACATACAAATATGTTTGGTATCTCTTATATCCTCTAAAGGCATAAGCAGTTGATCTTCTATTTCTAGCTAGTTCAGGTTTTCTTACTTTAGAATACTACCTTTTTCCATCCCCTAGATTTGCTGCAAATTAATGACACCATAGCTACTAGTATGCATATGCCCCTTATCTTATTCAACAGTCCAAATAGTTGGCTTATTTCCGGGAATACTGATCCCAAGCATTGTCAACGATTCAGTTTGCTGACAACTTACCAGTATTATGTAAATACCTTCGTGTCTTATGTCCACAACCAGCTAGAAAATCATGCATGACCATACGGCTTTTATGGAGGGCTATATCCAGTAGCCCTCCGCAAAGGGGCAAATTAGTGATATTGGAGAATATCAAATACACTTACTACTTTAAAGCCGCAATAAAAGGGATCACTAAGGCAAAGCTATTATGGGCTATTTAGTAGTACTCAGACCATTGTTGAATTGTGATCGGACTTTGTACGAGGTTGTGTGACATGTGCTGGCCCTATACCTACATGCAACCTAGGTTTAGATATGGGTGTGCTTAGCTGGATATCTAGTTCCTCTATTATACAAATGCAGCTCGCCTTGGTGGATGCTATTAAGAAGTACGAGCTTAATTCATTCCTCTTTAAGTTGTGCTGTCAGACAGGGTTTGTGGTATCTACGTGTGATTGTAATAAGAAATGGAATACGGAAGACCTTTATCTGCATCTCTACTAGAGTCGGAATATTGTCGTGGATATGGAGTAAGTTATTATTATCATCAACAGATTCCGCTTTTAGGTACTTTGTCATCTGTATCTGATAAGCTGTGTATGTGGTTATCATCATGCTTTTTACCAAAAACACGTGCAGTAGCATTTACTGATTAAGTCTGTAAACGATAGAACTATTACGCAGCAGGGAGTCCCTCTATTGCATAGTTATAGATAAACAGGTTATTTATCAACCCCAAGCAGTCCTCATGAATGATGTTTATGTAAGCTAATAAGAATACAGATAAACGTATGATAGTCTTTAGACCTAACAATAATACAAATTATTGCAAAGGGACTACTACATTAGATCAGATCAAGGCTATAGAAATCATCTAGAAGAGATCGCTGATTAGGATATTTTGTCCCTCGTTGTTTCAAGTACATAGCGAAGCAGGAGCTTCTTTTATCAGCTGCTATAAAGCGGATACTAACATATATGATGCAGAAACTGAGATAAAACTGAATTTACCAGAATTAGTGGAGCCCCCAATCCTTCCTAGCAATGAATATGCTCTTGGGCAAAGAAGCAAGATTACCGATACGACTGGTTTGCCATAAATTAACAGAGGAACAATCAAAAGCAGAAGAAGAAGAAAAGCTAATCTTTTGGCAAAAGGTCATGGGTACAAATCTTCACCAATTAATGCAATGGGCTATATTTATCACAAATATTCCAGTAAACAAGATTGGAGCAGAGGATATATGGACTATTTACCGATCTAGATGGTATCTAGAGTATTATGTGAAATATATGCCAAGCTATATGTAGTCCTGATTTTTCATGGAATATCTAATTGTGTAGAGAAATTAGCCTCACAAAAGTATTACTCGAATTCAAAAAAAGAGCCAGAAAGCTCTTCCTGAGTATAAATCAACCAGTTGATAGTTTTGCCTGAAAGACAGCCATAGAAAAAAGAGATCATCCACCTTAATATGCTGAAATCAATCGTAGTTAACCCTTAACTTGATGCGTATGGTTCAAGAACTGTGTCAGAGAAGAAACTTCCCCCAGTCTATCCTCTAGCATGGACCACCTTTGGGTTGCCTTGTTGTTTTTGATAGCTATGGCCAGGGCTTTTTCTTGTCCCACGAGAATCACAAGCTTTTTTCCCCGCGTAATGGCGGTGTAGCTGGTGTTAATCAAGAGTCGATGGAAGATAATCTATATAAGATATGGAACCGAATGTCTTCAGGTAGTTACTTTCTGCCTGCAGTAAAAGGGTAGCTATTCCAAAGAAATCAGGAGGTCTTGTTCTAGGATATGTTAAACAGGCGTAACACTGGTGTTATAACCCATAGACTTCTACCAGACTCTTATGACTATAGATCAAAGAAATAGGCTCTGGATGCAATTGGTGTTACCCGGCCGAGATGCTGAATATACGATTGAGTAGCCTTTGATAATATTCCTCGTGATCTCTTGATGAAATGGGTCTGGAAGCACACGAAGGAGAATTGGATAATATTGTACATAAAGAGGTGATAAACGCCTCATGAAACAAACTGAAGGAACCCTTACGATGAGAACCTGTGGTATGCCTAGAGTATAATAACTCTAGTTCTCAGCAACTTATTTCTACATTCCATGTTACTGTGTGGATGACCAAGGAACACTGTAGTGCGATCTACTAATGATGGTCTGATTCATTAGCAAATCTTAGAGTCACTATAAACGATAAGGGTAAATCGATTCTATACTAGTAGGAAAACACAATCATACGCAATAACGATTAGCTTACAAGGTAGATTATCATCAATATAATGCATAATACTCATAGGCAAGAACACACAGAAACTGGGCTAATTTAGCATAAAATAAGTTTGATTCCACTACTCCTTTTTTACGTTCCTTCTACCCCCTCTACAAGTTCATAAAAACTTTTAACAATCTTCAGGCTTTACTATTCAAAGGGTTTTATTCTATTATCTCTGTATCGTTTACGGATACTAACATAATTGCTAGAACATTGTTACCGAAACATGCCACAGTTTTCAATACTGAGCTTAATTCTGCCCGTTCCCTATCATAGAGTGAATTTGGATCTTATGCGTATTCTTACAATACCAGATAATCCAAATTCTTAAGTAACAATATGTATGCTCTTCTTGGTTTCCTTTCGTAGGTCTATTTTCTATAAGTACTCCTTTGGCATCTATATACAGGATTTTCTATGGTAAAATTGAATAGGCTTTAACAAGGTTACTTCGAGCTCTTTTATGTGTATGAAGAAGTATTCTACTAAGTAGGATAGCTAGGAGATAAGCATAAGATAAAAATACTAGTTTAAATAGGAACAGGTATATCTTAGAAGGACTATTATAAAGTTATTGATCAATTACAAGTATATTAAACTGTTCTTACGAGAAAAACAAGAATAGACTGGTAAATTGCCTATAGCGTATAAAGTAGACCTGTTTACCTTATGCTTAAGAGAATAGAGTTTAACCTATTATATGAGGTTAAACAAGGGGATGATATTAAGACGCTGCATTTAATTTTAATAAGTCTTTCATTACTTCAAGCAAAATTCCACAGAAAGGATGCCGAAGAATAAGCTATATAAAGCTGTTGACAAAACTAAAAGAAGAAATGAGAGGGCACAAGGATAGAGATATAAGAGCTCATATCAAACAAAAGGAAAAGGATTGCAATAATAGCAAATCTAACCTCAAAGGAAATTTAGCCTCGGAGAATGGTTAAAACCGCACTCATATGGTGATGTTTTCTCGAATCAATTTTTGAAGTAAACTCAGGATATATACTGCGCCTAGCAAAACGAGGCCAATACAAAGGATAATAGAATAAATATACCATTGTTATGTATTCCTTATACATGGTATATCAAGGTTAAATAGAAT
>Ga0208986_1000005_pt1 | contig 18189 bp, 21 predicted proteins | sample MedBloCAOM1_O2_FD_187844 | JGI IMG/M metagenome (GOLD analysis project Ga0208986, IMG submission 187844) | Forest soil microbial communities from El Dorado National Forest, California, USA - Mediterranean Blodgett CA OM1_O2 (SPAdes) (version 2) | ecosystem: Environmental > Terrestrial > Soil >... | reverse complement strand
ATTGTTTCTAAGCTTTTCTCCAAATTTAAGACCTTCCTTTTTGGTCCTTCTCCATATCCTGGTTTCATTATTAATCCTACTTTTGAAAAAACTAATGCTGATATGGATATCCGCATAACTTCTATTTTAAAGCGATTAGAGCTTTTTATAAGTTTGCACTACTTTGGAGTAAAATATGAAGTCTCAATATTAGCGAGAGCATCTAACATTTACATGAGCCGCTTAAAGTTAAGTAAACCGAATGACGCTGACATGCAAATTAGGCTTACTTTCTTAGAGATACTCATATCTAAACTTCGAGAACTTAATAAACTGTATATGCATTTTTCCAAAGAAGAAAAGCGTAATATAGAATTAAACGCTCTTTTAGTTCTAATTTGTCCATCTTTTGATCGTCTAAAACTATTGCATAGAGTAGACGAGTACGAAGCACTATTCGCTCTGGTAAACAAACTCGATAGTATGCATTTTACCCGTGATACTACTAAGCTATACCCGAATGTAATAGAACACATAGAGACCCTTATTAAAAAGCACTGGTGTCAAACGTGGTTAAATCCAAGGGGTAACCCCGATGAGGTAAAAAAGATAGTGCTAACATTGGAGGACATAGCCAGACGTGATTATGTCCTCACTAGTGAGGAGTGGATGGCGCTATCCTCCATACACGGTAGTATTGTCACCTATCAAGAATGCTGTATACAATACCATCAGCTCCTGAAAAGAGATTTGGCTATACTCATTGACGTAAATGACTATTTAGGTCGCAAGATAAAATACAAATGATCGTTTCTAAGCTTTTCTCCAAATTTAAGAGCCTCTTTTATCCTAAAGTTCCTGATAAGCCTCATTTCATTATTAATCCTAAAGCTGAAAAGGTTAATAAGGATTTTTATGATAAACGCATACCTTATGCTTTAACCTTATTGAGGTTCTGTAGAGAGCGCACCTATCTTATGGCAAAACATGACATCTCGCTATTATCGCGATTATTTCTCACTTGCATAAGACAGAAAGGCTTCGAAGACCTTACAGACCTTGAGGATCAGATAAAAAGTGTAGTTTTTAATCTAAACTTACTAATAGGTAGTCTTTTACAACTTAATCTTCTATATTTAAACTTTTCCGAAGAAGAAAAGCGTAATATAGAATTAAACGGTCTATCTATTTATAGGTGCAAACTATTATATAGAGTAGATGAGTACGAAGCTCTAGGCGCTATTTTAGCTAAAATAGTTAGTGTTCATTATAAAACTAGTGATCTAGACCAGAATTTAATAAAAGAAATAACGGACCTTATTGATAAGCTCTGTCCTGATAATAGGTACTTCTTAAAACACGTGAAGGTAGAATGGGAGTATATGGCCACATGTAATACTAGGTTTACTTATGCAGAAAGTCTGTCCTTATACGAAACGACACTATGGCTTGGGGCACACGGAATAACCATGGACAAAGTACTTGATGATCTGAAAAGAGATTTGGCTATACTCATTGAAGTAAATAACTATTTAAAGATGAAGGATAGTATGAAAGATGTTAACTAAATTAAGAAAAGTGATTACTCAACTATACCGTAGGTTATTCCCACAAAAACGAAAGAATATACCAGCTACTTTTGGTTATAATGGTTTATCTGAGGTTTTATCTATTACTAGGGATACTAAAGCGTACTTGTATTTTAGTTTGGCTGTTTACTTCTCGATATTTTCGAAATCAGTTAAGAATGAGGACAAGGATATGAATAAGGTGTACCACATGCTACTGATCCAGATAACTCGCCTTATCACTGTTAATAAACTTTATTTAACCTTTTTGGTAGAAGAAAAAGCGTATATAGAATTAAATGCTTGTCTCAATAATCCTCTATCAGGTGGTCCTTTATACGAAGAACCAACGCTACTAATTCACTTAGATGAAGTGGACTTTCTACAACGAGTAGAAGATGAATTAATTAGTGGTCTTGATAGTCCTACTATTACAGGGGCTTCCAAAATAATAAGCACTATACGATATCTTCTAGATCAGATTAGCGAAAGTAAGCCAGAGTTAATACGTATCAAGGCTTTCTTGGATAAAATAGGCCAAGGTTATGGTGATTTAACAGATATAGAACTTAAGTTCGTAATGAGTCTACATCACACAGTTGAAAAAGATGACAAGGAATATCTACGAAATGTTAATAGGTTGAAGACCTATCTCACTAACCTAGAAAACTTAAATAAGTGTTTACATATGAACAAGAAATGAGTAAACCTTTCCTCTTTAACCGATATTGGGAAAAAAAGAATAAGAGTTTTCATCAGCTAGATTTACCCCGTTGGAGGATCTTTTTCATCGATTACTAGGGTCCTTCTACTTGCTGTTTAATTTGCATGTGATGGTTATTTCGAGACTAGTTAACATTGAAATGCAGAGGGAGGTCCTTAAGAGTAACCCTGTTATTAAAATTGGATGGTCTAAAGTATGGTCTTGTGCATGTATACATGTAGACCACATTATCAGAAGCTATAAGGTTTATCTTATTTATTGCCGACTAGTAGAGGACTATCTAGAATTAAACGGTTTTCTAGATAAACCAAATCCTCTAACTAAACCCGTACCTAGAGAACTTGAACTTAAAACTCTAGAACACTTTAAGCTGCAAATGAATATCTTTGTCGATAAAGGTAGCTCCACTATTGCGATGTTTGGTTTATCAAGGGAGCTACAACAATTTGGAGATAAGGCTAGGTTGAATTTCCCCATTCAGGAAAATATACAAGAGAAGAACAACTTAGACAAGATTTCTCGAAGCTTTCAAGCTCTTAGTTCTAAGGAGAACGAGATAATAATGAAACAAGTCAAGTTAACTGAGGAGAAAGTAAAGGATGTGATAAGCATGCAAGCTAATATGACAGCATCGCTGGAAAGCCTTAAAAGCTTAACCGAATATTTATCATTAAAGGTATACAGGTAAGTATACTCAATTTAGACCTTATGCTACTTTCAAGCAGTAATAAGTATATAGTTTTCAAAGAAAACCAATCACGAACGATCTTGTATGAGAACCTACTCATATCCATAGAGAGGCTTATCGAGCTGTATTCACTTAGTATAGAGTAGCTTCAAGCTATAAAAGACCAAATAATTAGCCTTATTCATGGTGATTCCCTAGAATATATAGATACCAACGCTGAATTACAACAAAACAAGAGTTTTACATCTGTAAAGAAAGATTACAGTGATTTGACTCTTAGTCAAGCTTGTACGAGAGCTAGGGATATACAACAGTCGCTAATAGATATGTCTTGCAATCCTAACTTAATAAGTGTTCTGCACAAGGTTATCGATAGCTGTCCTATGGACAAGAAAATGGCGTTTATTAATCTATATTAGACGATCTCATTGGACAGAAGAGTATCCTTTCTTCTAATGATTTTCTTGTGCTAGACCCAGGTTTCATGGCTACATTCAGTGATACAATTAAAGAGCTTCTGGCAAACTCTTTAGTGGGACTAAGAAGTCTCAATGAGTTATATAAAACTAGGTTTACTGCTAAAAAATGATAGCATCCTTTATTCACTTCAATTTAATTAAGAAACCTCGTGTCTTTTCTCTCAAGCCTCCTTTTATGGCGCATCTCTCTGGATTGTTACTAGCTTCTAATCTTAGCAAAGGTGAAAAAGCGGAATTACAAAAACTAAGTAATAAGATACTAATACTTAAGACATTGCCCAAAGAGAAAATATCAGCCTATTATAAGATACTAGACGAAGCTGATCTATGCAACTTGACGTATAGACACCTATTTGTGCCCCATTTCAGGCAAAATGATCCAGCAAGATTAAAGAAAACTAATCCTCCTATTCTATGCATAAATCCTCAATTATAAAACATGAGGTATTATTATTCTTTCCTGGTTTTTCTATAGGAGTTTCTTATTAAATAGACAATCCTACTTTATTGATGGGCAAGTATCCTGGTATCTCTATTTTATCATTACTATCCTAGCTTTTAGCCAACTATTCCTTTTCTTCTCTCTCTTATACGCTGTCTCAAGAGGAAGCCTAGCGGGAGAGTAATAAGAATGATGAACAAAGTACTAGAGATAGTATACTTCAAGCCTTTGCGACATGTTGGAGAAGTTATGTTAAAGCGTAAGCTAATAATAGACTGGATAGAACACTGGACAGTAGTATTAGAGTTTATACTTAGAAGTAAGAAGAGTATTATGATAATAGTGATTTTATTCTATTTGTACCCAAAGTTATTAGTAGGGATTCTATTATTGGTTGATGTATTCCTATTGGGGAAATAAAGCTATTTTACTTAAAGATCTCCTGGTTAATCATACCATTAATATTTCAAGAAATAAGCGGACTAATCAATATGAAGAATCAGAGTAGTATGGAGAGACTGCTTAGTAAAGAAATAACTGTGAAGGAACAGATAATAATTACACCATATGAGAAAAGAGGAGATATGTTGCACGAAGAACTGGATAAGCATACAGTAGCATATTTATATCAACTAACGTCCAAGATCTTATGCAAGCTTTTTCTATTGTTATGAGTACGAGAGTATATCTAATATTAAACATAATTATCACTTTACTCTATTTAATGGCTGCTAGGTTGTCTAATTACGATTACTAAGATCTGTTCAATACCTATAATTGCAGCAATACTCTATTACCTCTTTTTTTGGTTTATATAGTAATAAACCTTATTATCATTCTTCTGCTATAATAGGAGGAGACGAGGTCTTGACAAAAGACAGATGTCGTGTTTTCTTCAATACTCTAAATAAAAGGACAAGCCCATTTGGACAGATAACAGCAAACGAAGTATTGGCAGAATACGGATATGGTGTTTTTTGATAAGCATAAGCCCATTAGGAGACGATTTCTTGACAGAAGAAGTCGTGCTTTCGGTTGTATTGTTATATTTCTCTTACTACTCTCAAGACGCATCTTGCAAATCCTAGATGCATAAAACCCGATGTATATTATTACCAGGTTATTCGCCCTGATTTTTGAAGGGTCTGTACGCTGTACGCTCTCTTCTACTATGTAGAACGTCATCTACGGATTAGATTGGGAATTAGTGCAAACTAAAAAATAGAGGACGATCCATTTATTAATCACAACTAGTTGAACAAGGAAATCGCAGAGCTCTTCGATGCTACGCATATTTCCATTTGCAAGTGTTCATGGTAAAGTATTGCTATATTCTACTTATAGTCTATGGAATCATATGAGGATGAAAGAACAAGAAGGGCTTTTAATAGCTTGGTATATTGAACTAAATCGTGCAATGAGATATATTACTACTCTATTAGAGAAAATGATAAGCTTTCCAGCTTAGAAGCAAGATATCTCGAATTAACCTATGGAAGAGATAAAAGACCTAAGACAAAGGATCTCATTCCTGTAACGCCTCAGGCTGAGCTTAAAGCTATCAAAGATATAAAGAGTATACAATCTTGATATTGCTACGCCATTATTCTAAATATGGTTCCAGTACTTAGCAATGAGGTAGTTAATAACTATTTACCCATAACGATTAAATGAGCAGTAAGGATAGGACTCAGCAACTGACGATATTGGATCAAATATGAAGAAAGTATCTGGATTTCGAAGGCCAGAATTATAATGATTCCATTTTATCCTACGCCTTGAATTTTAATAATAGAATAACTTGACGTAGCTCTCCCTACAGATCGTGCAACCAAGACAAGTATTTGCTTCTTCGGATCTGGTGGTTTTATTTACTCTTTGGGGTAAGTATATTCCACTCACCTTTCGACTTAACCTTGCCTGTTGCAAAGTAGGTAAATTTGAGTCGCATTGACAGTTGGTTAGGACACAGGGAGGGGCTTTCAGTAGATGAACTGAGAAAACTAACGATTGAGAATCGTGGGGGTGGAAGATTGAAATATCGATAACTACCTTAATATTGGGGTAGTTGGACCCAACGAAATGCTGGCATGGGTTAAATGGTGGGAGGTTGAGAAGCAGTGCAACTTAACGCTCCCAGTTGACTTCGATGCGCTTTGGCAAAAGGATCCACATATCGAATATGCTTCTATGGTAAGGATGGAGATGCCTTGCCACAAGACTTCAAGGATGTTCTTATCAAACACGGCCTCACCGAATCATGTTGGAATAAAACCAATAATAGTACCCAATTCTCTCATTTCCGATCTTTCGTCTTTGCTCTACGCCTGAAAGGGTGAATTGTAAGGAAGGAGGACCGAGACTTGTTCTCTGCTCCCATGCATGGGAAAGGGTTATTTAACGAGTACGCGAGTAGTTCTCAAGACGCGAATTAAGAATTTAGAAGACAAAGTAGTCATGGACCGAATCCCCCGGATCTATTTCATTCCTAAGACTCAGAAGCCTATTTGTGAGCCAATGAAAGGACGACAGGTCGTGGCCTTGATCGTTTTAGGGTACGCAAGTTCGTTGTGGCTATTGGTAAATGGATTACTGAACAGCTCAATGGATTCGCTATTGGGGATCTAGAGTCAATGTTCACGAACATTCCACGATTCAAGCTTTTGGAATGGCCGGATGAATCAGACTTTGTTTCAAGCACGGAAATCGTTATTGAAAATGCTAAGCTCTCTGTTCAAGATATTAGAAGCGAAATCTTGTCATATGTAGAGGCTATAGGGCATCCTATCTCTCCACCGTTGTCTAGAGCGGTCGTGACCTGGATGGAACGAGACCTAGCACTGGAAACAGGGGATACAGGATTAGTTATAACCCAGACGTGGATGAGTATAAATCTCGGGGGAGGAGGGCTTCTAAGAGAAAGTTACATTATTCCAGCATAAGTACGAAGAAGCAATTTTTCCTCGGAAAATAGAGTGGAAAACTGAAGATAGGCGATAAAGGGACAATATGACTGATTATCTGCGAAGATGTGATTCTCACAAAAGTGGCCCATTGGGCGATTTTCTGTGGAGCTTCCATATGTGTTGTGTTCGGCTGTTCTGATGGCAGAGACAAAACGTAGACTAGCGAGGGGGGGGAGAGCGTGTAAGACCACTGCAGAGGATTGTGTGGCTTATATTGGATTCCACGGATATGGAGGAGTTAGTGGGTGTCATATAGGCGACTCTCCAATCTGTCATGTGGACACCAACCCTCACTGTCGCAACTGCGAATCAGAAAGGAGGCTACAAAGCCTAAGGGGCGTCCACGGTCTTCAAAGGTACTCATGTACATGTTCCCTATTAGGCTGTCTCTAGGACAAGTAAAGGAAAATTGGTGGTGGAAGATTGAGTAAGATCCCGATATGAGGAGGTGATGAGACCTAAATGGGAGTTAGCGGAGTTGTCCGGAATTCCTAGGCTAGATGCTAGATGTGCCAGCACTCGAAGTGAGAGTGTACCATGATTTGAGATTGACTCATGTAATCTGCTCGAAGTCTCCCCAGCTGCATTATGGCTGACTTGTCGATGCGCCTGATGAGGCCTTGTGGTGAGGCCTAAACTTGGCAAGGAAACCGTTGTTAAGAGAGTGGTCCTCATGATCGTAGCTCGGCAAAGTGACAGCTTTCATATCAGGTTATGCAATTTCCAAATTCAAGCAGTAAGAAGATAAATAGCTCCTACTGATCTCGCATGGTCCCAAGTCACTAGGTCGCGGGAACCATCTAGTAATAGGTAGGGCAGTCTGATGACAAGGGCTGGAACCTAACGCGAAGGAAGTAATAGGTTTGTTTGGGAAAACAGAATAAGGCAGATACTACAGTGTTAAGAAACTACGTATGAATTCTTTAGAAAAGATCCTCTTAGGATGATGGAGTATCTAAAACGTATATACCTATGACTAACGAGAAGAAGAGTCTTTAAACAACATAATCGTCCATGGCAAAGTCTTGAGTAATAGCCAGAGAGATAAAAATGCGTATAAGTACAACTACAAGCGAGTAGAATTGGCAAGCAGGTTTAAGCGTAATGGAGAGATTTAAGTATTATTATCTAGAATGAAAGAACCAAGAAAAACTATAGAAAAAATTGAAACTTTAATATTGGACAGTATGGCCCCTAATATAAGATCCCTTCAACTTGAGCTAACCCGTCCAATACAAGATATAGCAACACTTAATAAACTCTCAGCGAGTTTAAAGGAATCAATAACGATTTGTCAGACGTCCAGACCCGAGATAGAGGATTTCTGTAATAATTGCAATAATTTTATACAAGTATTGAGTTATCATTCACAATTAAAAGAGTTAGATACTACAGTGAAACAAGCGAAATTACTAATCGCTAAGGCCAAAATAATTATTGATAACAATGATAAAACTATTAGGTAATATAGGGGGATTATTCTCATTAATCTATATTGGTATAATACGTGGACCATAAGTATAAATAGTTCAAATGTTGTATCATCAGCAATAGTAAAAATAATAAGCTTTATGCCTTCAATAGTAATAACAGGAGTATTCCTAATGATAACAAGTCTCTATATCTGGAGCTTATTTACTGGTAAATTGGAGATACCATTATTTATACTATCATTAGGTCTAATGGGTCTGATACAGTATCATTGAACATGTTGATGCTCGACGGACATACAAATACGTTACTAGTTATTGTTGAGCATCCAATCCCTCTAAAAATGCAACTTTATCATCTCCAAACAGAAATGATGAATGTCATCATGTCAAGTTCACCAGATATCTTAAGTAACAGAATTAGCCTCAGTACTTCCCATGAGATTCTCGAGAATCATATCGATTTTGAAAGTATCAAAAAGTTCAACGCTAAAGAGATGCATGAGTTTACTACCAAGATCATTAATGAGTACAATAGAGAAATCCATATTGAGCAAGTAGACCATAGAAGGTCTATTTACCTTCTAATTATGGTATTAATAGCAGCAGCGTGTATACCCTTAGTCAACTGAGGAAACTAGCCCTACTTTTTAATAGAATTAAAAGCTTCTTTAGTAAGAACACTCGTCTGTGGCTGAGATCAAATCTACAGAGATAACAAGAAGTAAAATAGATAATAATAATATACACCGATTACTCATAAATCAGTTCGCCAAGAATTTACTGGAGAATCTTAAAGCTATTATATGAAAGTTAAAGAATATTCGAGTAAACTAAATCTAGAGCATTTACAACATAAAGCGATTCTAGATCTCCTCAAGACTATTAGTAATAATATAGATGAACTAAATAAAGAGATTAAATTAGGGGATGGGTGTACTCTTGATGGTGTAACCTTAATCAAAGAGGATCTTGGTCTTGTGTATTATAATTTAAAGATCCTTAAGGAATAAAATGAATTACTTCTTAGGATTACGCAAATATCTAATAGTAGCTAGTCAGTTATCCGGCACAATATTATGCATCTACTTTATAAGCCAATTCCAGCACTATGAGATATCTTGGTATTGGACTTGGCTATTACCAGCCAAAGTAATAGAACTGATAAATCATTTGGTTTAAGTATGACAGGGACCTTATTCTTACTTCTCTTAACAATTCTCATCGCAGCGATATTGATCCCTGATAGTCTAGCCTTGAAAATAGCTAGTTCTTTATTCGGGGGTAGCATCCTCATTAGCTGTCGTGTTCTCAGGATTCTTCTCTAATAGGATAAAGGATATCGATTTACAAACTTATCTTGAGAATAATCTCTTAGCTGAGAACTTCATCTTGTATGATAAGAGATTAATCATGTTAAAAGAAAGATTGGATATCAGAGCTTATGCTAGTGATACGGTACACGATCTTATCGCTATTTTCAATCATGAGAAACAAATAGAAGTCGTCAGTCATCTTTCCACCTATGTGACATATGGTTGTTACTTTCTCACTGGACTCGTTATCCTTATCAGTGCCACTGCCTTATTACGTTATTTCTTTTCTGCTAGTGATATGATAGACTGTTTCTCTTTAACTAAGAAAAGTGCAGAGCTATCCCTAAAAGGTGTCCAAAATAATAAAGAATCTTTGGATCAACTTAACAACTTCTTACAAGAATTTCGACGACTGCTACCTGAGCTAGTTACTAAAAAAGAGTTAATCCAACAATTAGACGCAATAAGAACTGGTTTCACCAATGTAACGGATAGTGTAGCCAAGGAAGAATTAGCAAGGATGCTTTTACAAAAAGAAGTACTCATCAGACTTATTTACTTAGAAGAAATAGTTAAAAAAATAATGAAACATGTTAATTACACTACCTTTAAAATTACAAGGAATAAAAGGTATATGCAGACAGACGCTAAGCAAAAAGCTAGTAGTATACAAGTACTTGAAAAGACTATTAATAAGAACATAGAAATAGCAGAACCTAAACCTAGACCTAGTAATCCGAAAGTACCTGAGAAGCAGACCAATGATAACAGTGGATACTCCTGATCAGGCGAGTATAACTCTCGTCCAAGGAAATAGAGGATCTGGAAGTAATGATAATAATGAAGATCTTGGACAATTAAGTATGATAAATAAACTGAGAGCTAAAGCTTCAATAATGCGAGATAACTGGGCCGAGTATTTTTCAACTGCTGAACATAGTCACATTGCAGCACAAGTTACTCAGGAGAATAAAGCGTTAAGTGATAAGATAGCTAATGATAGTAATACATCACTTGATAGAACCACAAGTAAACAAGAGGTTTATACCCTCTTGTAGTAAGTATGGAAGTCAGTATGAAAAGTATCACGGATTCGTTAGGTAAGCAAGTTAATAAAAGTGATGCATTGGCTAAAGAGTGGAAATCCCATATATCTAATCTGGACACCTTTATTAAGGGTTTATCAGCTTGGAAAAGAGTGATAGGCTATACAGCATGTCTATTAACTATTGGAGCATTTCTCTGGAAGATGGGAGCTCTTCTAGCTATTCCTAATTTCTTAAGTAATATGATTAGTATCGTACCTGCAATTTTACCTAGCGGAGGAATTCCTCCTGTAAAAGAGATATCTAAGGAAGGGATGAGCAATATTTTGCATACTATGATGGAGACTCCTCTCACACCTTTAACCATTGTAGCCAGTATCGGTATTCTCACCTTAGGAATAGGAACCTTGAAAATAATAGCATGGATATTACAACGTTCTCCAAAATAATTATGCTATTAACCTTAATGAATCGTATTTGTCTTGTAAACCACGCTTATATCTCAGAGGCAGAATATCATAAGTCCACAATAGCTTTATTATCGTCAAGAAGCTCTATACGTCATCTTATAAGCACGCTATTAGCTAGTTATGCTTATACGGTGGTGTAAATAGGAAGAAGATAACCCTAAATAGTCAATGTCATGTTACCTTCATTAAGTCCATCTTCCTTTTAAATCTCCCCGATCTTCCAGGGTCACAATATCAAGATCTTATAATTAGTATGAGTTTCAGCTTTGCATCAAGCATAAGTCTGGTAAAATATATAATTACATCCACATACTATCTAGGGAAACAAATTTACACATCATATATAGAACGTAAGAAATCTAAAGTATTAGAGAGAAAGGACTGGGAGAGCTAATAAAGAAAGATACGCCCAAGAAAGCCTTATGCTAGGAAAATATGAGAGGACTACACTGGAATGAAAATACACCACGATCATATTTAGACATGTTGAACCTATGGGGACAACAAATCTAGAGTTATTAAAAAGTAAAGTATTAGACATAGAAAATGAACAGATAACCTGTTTTCCAATAAAGAAAAGAATTCGTCTTGAACTATAAGCAAAAGATAGCACTGTATGAAAGTACTACTCTACCGGAATTGCGTAACCAAATCCTAAATACTAAAGTATATCTTACACCTGATGAAGAAACGATGATTTCAAACAAAATGAGAGAGATAAAGTATGAAATGCAAGACGAAATAACTGCTACAAAAAAAGACCTTTATTCTCAGGTAAATCAAGCATATCGTAGTCGCAAAGAGCTAGAAGAGGAGTATAATGCATTAGCCGTGGCAAGTAAACAAGCTAAAAATGATATGGAAGAGCAGAATAAACGCTTGCAAAACGTAATAGATCGTCAAACTGAAGAGCTACATGCGTCACACGCCCGAGAGCTAGCTTTTAGTACTGACTTAGAAACATATAAGAAAAATCAAGAAGTATTGCCTAGAACTAATGAAATAACTTCCGACCGACAAGGATTAGAGCTGGCAAAGCAATTAAGGTTACAGTATCAGGAGGAAAAAGTCGCAACAAATAACAGGTTGTTCAGAGAAAACAAGCTGCTAGAACAAGTAAAAAGCAATGACGCATCTAAGTCAGCTCAGGAGTTAAAAGCCATAAAAAAAGACCTGGCTAAACAGATGAAAGAGTGTAATAAATTGCTCGAGGAAAAAGAGGGATTGGATCTACTAGTAAGAGCTCAGGATAAAGAGGAAAGAGTATTGATAAAGCAGAATAAGATATTGGCTCAAATGATGGCATCGATGACAGACGATACTAGTACTTATATAAATGATGCTTCTAACTTTCTTTGAGTAAGTTATCAAGAATTACTAGAAGTAAATAATAAACTTGTAAAAGAGAAAGAAATAGCTGTAAATCTTACGCAAAACTGGATTGCTGAAGAACATAGAATAAACGTGTTAAAAACCAGAAATAACCAATTGGACCAAGAAATTACTATTCTTTCTTTAGAAAAAACTAAGTATGCTGAGTTGGCTAAATTACAAAATACTTCTACCCAAGCAGGAGATATAATGATAAGTCTTAATACGGTCAACGCTACTCGCGAAAAGAAGGTAAAAACAGTTAAAGATAATGAGAAGGAAATCGTTATTCGGGAGAAAGCTAGACTAGAGTGGAAACATGCTATTGACACATATGCAAATCACTTGAGGAACAAACAGTAGGTATGGAAATAAAACTTATTAAACTTGATCATCCAGACGCTTCTATTGATAGTGTCCAAAAAGTAAAAGAGTTACAAGCTACTAATCGTACTGCATATTACCGAAAATTAGCTTTAAAAATGGCCGCTGAGGATACTGAGAACGCTGCAAGGGATAAAGTAAGCAATCGTCATCTACTATCTGATCTACATAAGTCTATTATAGCTGATATGAGTTCTCACAGTAATAACGATTTATTACCTCCTAAAAAGGAGCCTTTATTACACCCTGTTATTCCACCGGATACTAAAAAACCACCTCAATTAAGCGTTCAACCGAGACAATGCAGAAGGGAAAAAGCTTACGTTTAGATAAAGAGATCATTGTTTCCCCAAGTAATAGTAGTAATCAGACTAAGAAAACTACTGATACTTCACTTCTTTTGCCTAAAACTATATCAAAGCAATCCCAGAGTGTTAATCCACTACTTTCACAAGTCAAATGGAGGATCTCCTCGTGAGAGCTAATCAGATTGTCCTCAGCTATGCCATGACCCATCCATAAGTCTCAAGGGTCAGAATACCCTACTGTCATCATTTTCTTAATGACTCAGCATTATACCATACTTCAAAAAAACCTGGTCTACACCTCCATTAGCTTTAACACTTCTGTATGCTTGCCATACGAGGTGTTTGGCGATTTCAAATGGTTTTACTGCTTGCATATATTCCTACTCACCACCTATCAATTAGGTAAAGTAAGCCAGAGAGAGGGGATCTTAAGGTGTCTAGATATGGCATAGAGGAGATATCGCAAGCCTTTGGTGAATAGGGTGTCAACAATCACGTTAATTGTGCCATTTTATAGATAAAGTGGTTGTTGCAAGTAGTGCGTTTACAGGAGTGAAGTAGAAAGGTCTAATGTTCCAAGCATAATTAACCTCAACTATGGATTAAAGAAGATTGAGAAGAAAGGAAATTAGGGAGGTTTAAAAAATAGGCCAGAAGAGCAGAGATAAGATTAACAAAGAAGTTTTTAGAGGAACGATGTCTTGAATGTTCAAGGGAGCAGATAGCCCTGTTTTTTTCAAGGCCTCTGCTAAAGGGTGAGAAATATAGCCCCTATCTCCAAAGAGCCATAGTTTCTACGGTTTTGGCGTCATGGGTATTGTCGTTCATTAATAATCAAATGAAGATTAAAACCAAAGAACCATCCTGTGGAGGTTTTTCCTCGTTTAGCCAGGTCTTTAAAGTTTTTATGATGAGGGATACGTAAATTATGACATACTTGTGATTTGGCAGAGTCCACAAAGTATTTTCCTGTTTCTTTGCCTCGCAAAGCCTGAGTCAGAACCACTAAAGACACAAATGTATGCGGCATTAAACTGATAAACCTGTCAGCTATGACAGCTTGGGGAAAGAACTCTTTGAAATGACCTAAAATATAGCCTTTGTATCCACTTAAATAAAAGAACACAACGATTGTCATCCTTTCAGACAAGCTCAGGCCAGGCACTTGGGTCTTTCTTTTGGCCTTTCCCTACTGATTCAAAATACTTGCAAAAATCATCTATTACACAGAATATATCCACTAAGAACATTAGACATGGGAAAAGAAATAGTGCGACACGAAGTCGTCGAGATCGACGGATATCACCACCATGCTGCTCGGTGAATCAACACCTCTGAATAACGAGCGAAGTACAATAGTATGGGTCTAAGTGCGAACTTAAGACCTTCCTGGTAGCCTAGACTGGGATAGTGCAAGATATCTGAACCTGCGTAAAAAGACCGTCATTTTTCAACAGAGGAAATAGGTAACACCTCTGGATGGAAGCTAAAAAAGAGCTTTGTTCAATCTCCTTTGCAGTTAACACAGCTTCCCTGTCTAGCGTAGATGGCTAAGTCTGTAATACGCATAACGGAACATGATAAATCAGTGAAGCTCCAACTACCATACACCGGGATAGCCCATTGTAAGCAACACTGATGACTAAGCTAGTAAAAGATGTCCGAGAAAGCAAACGCCCAGCTAGAATAATCAAGATACAAGTAATGAATCACTCTGCACGAAAGTGAGCTCTTCGGATTGGTGTCAAATGGTAGGAGAACATGGAGAATCGTATTAATGGAGAAAAGCAATATACTTGACTGGTGCCTCTTCAATAGACTGAAAGATATTTGGACTACTCTTAGTTGGTCCAAACTTCAGAAATATGTCTTACGACTTCAAGTGCGTATTGCCAAGGCAGAAAAGGAAGGAAAACGTGGCCTTCTAACCTGCTCTTTTGCTGCCAAATGTTTGGCGGTTACAAGAGTTACAAGCAACTCACAGTAAAACGCCTGATGTTGATGGTGATATCTGGCGAACCAATCGTCAGAAAACATCGGGAATCTTCAGTCTCAAGCGTCATGGTTATAAACCACAACCTTTGAGGCGCATTTATATTCCCAAGAAATCTAGTACCCATGAGCTTAGGCCACTTCTCCTTCTTCCCTAGCGATAGATGTATAAGACCAATATCTCCGTTGTAGACTTCTTTTTGATAATTGTTTTCAATTTGCATAACCTTGTCGTTGACACAAAAGAACCAGCCTAATTTCTGGATGCTTTTGTCATGGGGAGGGTTAAGGGCTTTTTGTAGTTCCAGGTTGAGGGTACGGGCTCCTACGAACCCCCTTGCCATGGGACAAAGAATTTGAATGTCTTTGAGGTAACCGACGGGTGGCAAGATCAATAATAAGCTTTAAAGCTTCTTCAGGCTCATTGGCCTCTAAGAAAAAGAAATCTGAATTGGAGTCATGGTGAAGATTAGGAAAGCGACCTTGATTGATTCTATGACCTACTGAAATAATGGCGCTGGTGGCTGCTTGACGAAACACTTCTGTTAGGTGAATACAGGAAAACTGGGGAGAGGCAATCATATCAGCAAGAACTTGCCCTAGTCAGCGTCTCCCACCAATAAAAGAGCTGCCTGGGTTGGAATTACTTTGAGAAGAGAGTAAAAAAGAGACACATCAATCATGGAAGATTCATCAATGACGATGAGATCAACTTCGAAAGAGCTGTTATGGAACTTATTTCTAGCAAGCGATGGATAGTTTTAACTTCTAGATTTGTGGTTTCAGAAAGACGTTTAGCAGCACAGCCCGTAGGAGCCCCTAGAAGAACTTTTACGCCTTTGCTATTAGTCGACTGTTGAAGCTTTCAATAGAGGGATTATCTGTGGGTTTTCCTGGTCTTGAAAAAATTAAGGTAACTTTATTCATATAGGCCCATTTATCTAAAGTCTTAGAAATAAACTCTGGGCCATTATCCACTTTAATCATTTTGGGCACTCCATAGAGTTGAGTCGCTTTGTGTAAGGTTTTACCACATCTTCTCCTGTGTAAAAATATCCTACAGAGCTGGAAGCCATCCTTTGGAAATTAAGAACAGGAGCGCCCTGGAGAGATATACCCTCAGAGTTTTGCCCTTGGAAAACAGCCTATAATCGGTTTAATCGTTGGGCTGCTAAAGACCTTTGGAAATCTTTTTTTTTTACCTACGAAAAGAAATTGATAAGAAATAGGTATTCGCCGATGGAAGCTATGTTAGGGCTCATCAGCATGCAAGTGGAGCTCGGCGTGGTGAAGAGCGAGCTATTGGAAGATGTGGGGGGACTTACTACAAAATACACATGTGTGCCTATGCGCATGGAAATCCGATCGATTTTGAAATCACTGGGGGTGAAGTTCACGATTCCCAAGTTGCACACAACTGTTAGATACTCTTCAACAAGCTGACTAGTTTATTGCAGACAAGGGATATGATTCTGAGTCTATTCGAATACATGCTCGCTCTCTGAAAATCAAGCCTATTATCCCCAAACGCTCTACTCATAATAACTTCAATCCTGAGCTTGATCCTCATCTTGATAAATTCAGACACTTGATAGAAAATCTCTTTGCCAGATTTGAACAATTATCCCTAAATTTCAAGGCTATGCTTTATATTGCCTGCTCTTTTATTTGGCTTAACCTAAATTGAGGACACGTCCTATATCTTTGGAATGAATATAAAAGATTAATAAATAGTCATCCTATTGATTTTCTTGAATTATTAGGGTTTATAATCACTATCTTACCGTTATTAACAATGTGCTGACTCTATGCTGCAAATGTGATGTCAGATTCAGCTAAAATGATGGATGAGATGATTTCTCAGCTGAAAATGAATACCCTCCAACACTCCATGAAAGAAATGACTCAGCAATTAAACACCTCTAAAATAAAAATGAAGACCACATTAGGGGGCCATGCAAGAAATAGTTAAGCAAACGGAAACTAGCATGGAGCAAATCAAGGCCAAGCACGCTCCAGAAAAGGAAAAACCATTACCCTTGCCAAAATGCATGCCATGTTAGCAACTATGAAAACGAAAAGGATAATCATGAGTGCTGAAATGCGCAAAATCATGGATATGACCTTTCAAGAAAAAATGACGGAGTCTAAGATGCAAGATGAATTAGCCGATCCTATGAGCGAAATGAAGTCCATGTTACAAGATATGGATACTATGAGGAGAGAGATAGATAATAATTAATCCCTTTCAATCCTAGACTTTTAATTCAGGGGCAAAGTACTATATAGTAGCCCTATTGAAACCAGCTGTGATAAGACTTTCGTAGCCCTGCTTACGGATGACAAGAACATTTTATCCCATAGAATATTCTCACAAATTGAAGATCATGAATCTTTTGGAGGGGTAGTTCCTGAATTAGCGTCCCGGGCCCACGCCCTTACCCTTACAAGCGGTGACAGCCATTGCGGCTACCTGTGGCCTGGTTTAATTGGGGGATTAATTGTGGGGGCGACCTTTAGAAAAGCCCTTGCCTATTACCTTTTAGTCCCGTCAATCATTTAGAAGCCCACGCTCTTACGCTCCGCCTAACCCATTCCCTAGAGTTTCCCTATCTCCTCCTGTTAGTTTCAGGGGGGTTGAAAATGTGGGTCAATATAAGCTGATGGTACACCTTAGACGACGCCGTAGGTGAAACTTTTGATAAGGTTGCCAAGATGCTAAACTTACCTTATCCCGGGGGCCCCGCCCTAGAAAAAGCAGCGCACAAGGAAATGAAGATCGCTTCGGGTTCCCCCGTCCCCTCCTCCACAAGCAAATTGTTCCTTTTCTTTTTCAGGCCGCAAAACTGCTGTGCGCTATGAAATAGAAAAACACCATACTTTAAATCCGCAAGATGTGGCCGATATAGCCGCTTCTTTTCAAAAAGCTGTGGCCCAGGTACTTGTGAATTAGGTAAGCCATGCTATGGACCAATACAGTGGCTTTAAAAGTTTTGTTATGGCAGGGGGGGGCGTGGCTGCTAATA
>Ga0208986_1000004_pt1 | contig 20906 bp, 13 predicted proteins | sample MedBloCAOM1_O2_FD_187844 | JGI IMG/M metagenome (GOLD analysis project Ga0208986, IMG submission 187844) | Forest soil microbial communities from El Dorado National Forest, California, USA - Mediterranean Blodgett CA OM1_O2 (SPAdes) (version 2) | ecosystem: Environmental > Terrestrial > Soil >... | reverse complement strand
TGAACCAGATGGAATAATAGGAACAATATTATTGTCGAGACCTAAAACAAATACAATCGGGATACCTGTAGCTATGAAAATAGTAAAATTTAACCAAGTATTTTGAAAATCAAAAATAATAAATATAGTTATAACTATTGGTAAATATATTAAATTTAATATATAATAGTTTAGATTATTAAATTTATTGTGGTTTAAAGATAAAACAAGCATGCTTATAAAACACATAATAGTTATTGTAATAATAATGTTATTAATACCAGAAAAAAGAAAATTTTTGCAAAACATACGAATAAAAAATATAAATAAAAAAGCTAATACTTGTTTAAGGGTTATTTTATTTATAAATTTTATTACTAATTCCAAAAGTTCCCCAAAAAATTTTCTACTTAACACAAAGGCAAAACTGGCAAAGCACTCTGGATAGGTAAACTTACAAAAGCATGAGGTTTAGGCGGACTATCTAGAGCTCACTCTAAAGAAACGTAATTTCTATTAAATAATGTTTGGAATAAGTCAGAATAAAATTCTGGTACTAATCAAGGATATCTAGATGTAATGTTACCTTCAACTAATTGCATGTAAATTATATGTAAAAATAGTACAGTAGCAATTACACTAATTATAGAACCAAAACTACTTATTAAATTTCATCCAGCAAAAGCATCTGGATAATCACTTATTCTTCTAGGCATACCTTGTAAACCTAAAAAATGTTGAGGGAAAAATGTTACATTAACACCTATAAATAAAATCATAAAATGTACTTTTCCTAATAACAAGTTATAATTTAAACCTGTTATTTTTGGTATTCAATAATATCATGCACTAAATAATGCAAAAACTGCACCTAATGACAGTACATAATGGAAATGAGCAACTACATAATATGTATCGTGAAATGCAATATCTAGTGATGCATTAGCTAAAACAACACCACTTAAACCACCTATAGTAAACATAACAACAAACCCTAACGCAAATAACATCGAAGGTGTTAAATGTATTGTTCCTCCATAAGTAGTAGCTAATCAGCTAAATATTTTAATTCCTGTTGGTACTGCTATTATTAATGTAGCAGCTGTAAAGTAGGCTCTTGTATCCACATCTAAACCAACTGTATACATATGATGACTTCAAACAACAAAACCTAATACACCTATAGACATCATAGCGTAAACCATTCCTAAATAACCAAATACACTTTTATTAGAACCAGCTGATATTGTAGTACTTACTATACCAAAACCTGGTATTATTAAAATGTAGACTTCAGGATGACCAAAAAATCAGAAAAGATGTTGGTATAATATAGGATCTCCACCACCTGCTACTTCAAAAAAAGATGTATTAAAATTTCTATCTGTTAAAATCATAGTTATACCACCAGCTAAAACAGGTAATGATAATAATAGTAATACAGCTGTTACTATAACTGCTCATCCAAATAATGCTAATTTATGTAGTCTAATACCAGGACTTCTCATATTTAATATAGTTGTAATAAAGTTCATTGCTCCAAGTAGACTACTTACACCTGAAAGATGTAGAGCAAATATAGCTAAATCTACACTAGGTCCACTATGACTTTGTAAACCTGATAAAGGTGGATAAAGAGTTCAACCTGTACCTGCTCCATTTTCTATCATTCCTGCAAATAAAAATAAAGCTAAACTTGGTATTAATAATCAGAAACTTATATTATTTAATCTAGGAAATGCCATATCTGGACCACCTATCATCAATGGTAATAAAAAATTACCAAAACCTCCTATTAACGCAGGCATTACCATAAAAAATATCATCACTATAGCATGAGCTGTTATTATACTATTATATAGTTGGTTATCTGCTATAAATTGTACACCTGGTCCTGATAATTCTAATCTTATTAACACTGAAAAAGCCGTACCAGCTAAACCTGAAAATACTGCGAACATTAAGTATAAAGTTCCTATGTCTTTAGCATTACATGATAAAAATCATCTTTCTCTTCACATAGTTATTTCTCTACTTAAACTTAAAGTTTCTAAATTTGACGTTGAAATTGAAGAGGTGTTTGTAGAATAGCTTTTGAGATTATTCAAATTGCTACTCAATAAATTTTGTATAAAAAATATTACTTTCTTTATATATTTAACGCCAATTATATATTATTATAGAAAATTGTTTATAATAGAAAATTAAAGTATTCTTGTATACGCTAAGCGATAAAAGATAAAATATAAGTCAATAGATATCTGATAAACGATTTGAACATTTATGATTTAGAAACTTAAGTTTCATTCTATCTACCAATTTCAGCAGTCGCCTAGTGAAATATATATATTTAATAAAACTATAAATTTTATATAATAAATATTTACAGAAATATATAAGGAAAAGTTTTTATTTTTATTTGCATGTGAAAAAAAAATATATTTTTTTTTCAGTATCAAAAAACGTTATTATAGAACAAAATATTTTTAAAAAGGGTGTAATTAGAAAACATATAAAACTCAATAAAAAATTTATTACATTTTTATAATAAATATATTAATTTTTGCTTATGTGATTCCTCGATGACTTGAACATCGAAGATATTCTTATCAAGAATACGCTTTACCAATTAAGCTAAGGAACCTTTTGTTTATTTAATTATAATGTAAAATATATATATATATATACATTATTTGTAACTAGAAAATACCAGTTGCAAGCAAGAGCATTCAGACTTGAACTGAAAACATGAAGTTTGAAGCTTCTTATTTTGCCAATTAAACTATACTCTTAGAAATAAAACGGAAAAGAGGTGAATTGAACACCTAAGTGTAAAACACAATATTTAGCAAATACCTTACCCTACCAATGGCGACTTTTCCTATTAAATACGAATTAGGCCGGCCTCGATCCGGCATCTTTTTCCTCGACAAGGAAACTGTTTACCAATTAACTAATACTAATTCTTTACGGCTAGCCAAATTCGAAATGGCACAATTCGTTTGGAAGACGAACGGTCTACCATTAACCTATAGCCGTTTTATATTAGATTCTCGGAGCACTATGGTTCGAACATAGAAAATCCTCAACCCAAATGAAGCGCCTAACCAACCTGGCTCTACTCCGAGTGTACCAGGAGAGAAAGTTGAATTCTCATTGTTAATGCATGAAATTAATGTTCTAACCAATTAAACTATCCTGGCTTATATTCTTATTTAAGACTTGAACTTAAATCTAGATATTAGAAGTATCATGCTCTACCATTGAGCTAATAAGAATATAGGAGAGAAGAGATTCGAACTCTTAAAAGCATAGTACTATTGAGTTTACAGCTCAACCCTTCTTACCAATAAAGGAACTCTCCTTTTTTAAGGCCTAAAGGATTCGATCCTTTATTATAGCGATTAAAAGTCGCATGTTTTACCAATTAAACTAAAGCCTCTTTTATTTATACTATACTCCAGTTTAAAATATAATATATTATAGGTTAGTTTTAAATTGTTTTAACCAAATATTAAACATATTAACGTATTAAATTAAATCGTTTTTTTCTTATAGCACTCTACGTTTAATTAGTTTTTTTTATAAGCAAGAAAAAGTAACATAATTAATAATATAATACTTTAAATAACTTAGCAAAAAATCGTATTAAAATTTTTGTTTAAGAGTTATAACTATAGAACCCACCATGGCTAATAGTAAAATAATAGATGTAATTATTAATCAAATAGAATAATTAGTATACATAACATTACCTATACTCGTTATATCTATTATATCTACAATATTATTATCCCAGTTATTGGATGATACAAAAAATATATTTGAAATATCATAGTTTAAATTAGTTTTTGTATAAGGAGACAAATTATTATAAGGAATAAATAAAGCTAAAATAACTAAAATAGCTAAGGGTATATTATTGTTAGTATTACTAATAAGCTCTGAAACTCTAATATTAATAAGCATTAAAATAAATAAAAATAATATTGAAACAGCTCCAACATATACTAAAAGATAAGATAAACCTATAAAATTCATACCTAGAAATATAAGATAACAAGAAATACATGAGAATAACATTATTAAATGTAAAACAGAAACTATAGGATTTTTACTTATTATTATAAATATACCAGAAAATATAGATAAAAGAATTATCCCGTCTAAAAATATAACAAAAAAGCCATAAAACTCATTAGATATAAAAAATATATTCAAAAAAAAATACAAAAAAATCTTAAAAAGATAAGTATATGGTTTATGGTTATTGAACTTACATAAAGCTATAATAGACCTAAAAATTAGTGAAAAATGTATTTTATTTAATTTTGTTAAAAAATTAAATAAAAAAAAAGGATATATTATCTATAGGTAAACAACCTGGATAATAATGTAGACAAAAGTCTACCAAATATAATATTATATTTAATTTTTAATGTTAATGCATCCCGTGCAATTTCCATTACACGAACCATATTTCGACTTAACACCAATAAAAGTCACACATACGAAGATTACAATATTAAAAAAATACAACTACTTAAGTAAAAAAAAATAATAAGCAACCAAACTTTTTGCACATACTCCTTTCAGCGCCTGACGAGTGGTTAGTACCCATCTGAGATAAAATTCACCGTGACGTGGTGATTCACGATTACTAGTAATTCCATATTCATGTAGTCGAATTTCAGACTACAATCCACAAATAGTTATATCCAATTTTGTGGGATTAGCTCCATTTCACAATATTGCATCCCTTTGTAGAGGTATATGTGGCACGTCTATAGCCCACGCTATTAAGGCCATGATGACTTGTCTTGGTCCCTTTTATTATTTCCATTTATAGAAAAACACTTTAAAAATAAATAAAGCTAGGGTTTTCGTTAATTAAAGGAATTAACCAAAGTCTCACGACATTAACTGAAGACAGCCGTGCAGCACTTGTATTGTGACATACTATTCAAGACGTGGTAAGGTTATTCGCGGATCATCGAATTAAATAACATACTTCACTACTGGTTTCAGAAACGGTCTAATGATTTCAATTTGTGCATTTCCGCCTTAGTCATGAGGTGGAGTGCTTACACTTTCATTTATAGGCCAAATTTACCTAGCCTATGGCACTCATAATTTTCTCCTAGGACTACTAGGGTATCGAATCCTTATCGCTACCCTAGGCTTCGTCCCTCAACGTCAGTTTTTACTTAGAATAAAGCCTTCGCCGTTACCCGTCCTACCAGTATTATAAGATTTTGTCCCTCCTCTGGTAATTCGTATATTCCCACATAAAACTCTAGAAAACTAGTCCCTATTAAGGCTTGGTAATCTGTCTAGGTACCCTTTATACCGATTAAAGATGAATAACACTTGTCTTCTACGTGTTACCGCGACTGCTGGCACGTAATTTGGTCAAGACTTATAGATAAAAAATCGTCATTCTCTTTATTTTATCTAGAACTTTATATGACTTTCATTTTCCATTCTTCCAAGTTGCTGGTTCAGTCTTTCGACTATTGACCAATATCCCCCACTGCTGTACAATTCTGCCCTGGGCTTTTTTCAGACCCAGTGTGGTCGATCGACCTCTCAGTCTCGACTGCCGGATTTAGAGCTAGATTTTTTTTCTATTACTCATCCAGAATATCTATTAACATCTTAAAGCGATATTTTATTTATCTTTTTTTGTATAAGGGATTTTTTTTCCTCCTTACTTTAAGGTAGTTGTAAGATAATGTACTCACCTGTACACCACTTCTAATTAATTAATAACTGAATATTAATTAAATTAGACGTTAGATTAGCATGTGTCAAGCATTTGGATAGCGTTCATTCAGAGCCATCATCAAACTCAAATTGTTGTATTACTAGACTTATTGTATCTTTTTACTAAAGTATTTCAAATTATTATACTACTACTTATTGTATCTTTTTATTAGAGTACTTAGATTTGAACTAAGTTTATACCTATTACTCTTTTTTTTACTAAATTTTAGTAAAATATTTTAATATAAGCTAGCTCTTGTCAATTTACACATATCCTAAATACAGCTAAATATATATTATTGTTTTCGTTTTTTATTCATTTTCTACTAAAAATCAAAATTTGTACTTTTATTAATTTTATTTTAATTTATATTTGTTTAGCTCTAACTTTTCTATTCTATAGTTTAAATAGTAATGTATAATACTTATATTATATTTTTTCTTTAATGTAATTCTAAACTATCTTTAATATAAGATGAAGATAATACCACAAATACTTGTGCTTGAATAAATGCTATACCTATTTCTAATCCTGAGAAAGCTAAAATAAATAACAATGGTACTAAACCTAAAAAAAAGTATATAATTCCTTGTTTCATTATATTATATGTAAATCCTGCTAATATGTTAAGAAGCATATGACCACTTAATATGTTAGCTCCCAATCTTAAACCTAGTGATACAGGTCTAGATAAATATGATATAAACTCTATTAATACCAATAATGGTAATAATCCTAATGGACAACCAGAAGGTACAAATAATGAGAAAAATTTTAAAGAATGTATCTGGAAACCTAATATTGTGGCTCCTATTACAATAGTAAAACTTATTGAAAATGTTAAAATAAAATGTGATGTAGGGGCGAAACTATACGGTACCATACCTACTAGATTATTTATTAATATAAATATAAATAAAGCAGATATCATAGGAAAAAACATTTGACCTTTTTTTGCATTTATTTGGTTTATCACTATGCTAAAAACTGTAGCATATATAGACTCTATGGATATTGATCAGTTGTTTGGTGTAACTATGTTATAATTTGTGGCTAATATATACATCATAAATATTAGAGTTGTTGTTATTATCAGATATAAACCTATATTTGTTAAAGATAATTGTATATTACCTAATAGGTCTGCTTTTACACTAAGTAAATTTCTTATGGTGAATTGATCTAAAGGACTTTTATTTATATAAGTCATGTATTGTATTTGTATTTTTTCTTGTTTGTATAGTGTATTTTTAGTTAGTATTTTCTATCTAGTTATATTTATTTAGACTCTAAAGTTTTTAAAAATATTCGAGTTTTAAATAATCGGACAAATCTTGGTAAAATATATTTAGTAAATAAATATATTATAATAATTAATAATAAAAAGTTATATGTAACTTGGTTAACAAAAAAAAATGGTATAAGTTGTGGCATTAGTTTAAAAGTCCAAAAATAAATATATAAATTTATTATACTATGATTGTTTAAAGAGAAAATAAAAAAATATGGATAATGAGAATAAAATTTTTAAAGTATACCATTATTAATATTACGTAAATAAAAAGTATACTTTTTATTTAGTTAAAAACTACAATTTTTATAAATTAAGTAAATTAGAAATTATTATGTTTTTCATTTATTTTTTTTATATATTGTCTATATTTTCTGGCCTAATCCTACTTTCTAAAATAAAAAATGTCAAACAAAATGCTAAAAATTTACTTAAGACCCTCAGTAGTACACGGAAATATATAAAAATAATCATACAACATCTACAAAATGTCAGTATAATATACTAGATTCAAAACCTAGATGATGATTTTCAGTTAAATGATAGGCTAACATACGTCAAAATCCTACAGCTAAAAAAGCTGTACCTATTATAACATGTAATCCATGAAACCCAGTTCCAAAGTAAAAACAAGATGAATAAGTCCCATCTGATATTGTAAAAGATGATACTGTATACTCAATACCTTGTAAAGCCGTAAATATAATTGCTAATATTACAGTGTATATCGCTCCATATAAAGCTCCACTTCTATTACCTTGTATTAATGAATGATGTGAATATGTTATTGTCACACCTGATGATAACAAAATCACAGTATTTAATAAAGGTAATTCAAAGGGATTTATAGAATCTATACCCATAGGGGGTCATTTTGCACCTAATTCTATAGTAGGTGATAAGGCACTATGGAAAAATGCTCAAAAAATAGCTAAAAAAAATAAAGCCTCAGATACTATAAATAAAGCAACACCCATGTTAAGCCCTTTTTGTACGGCTAAAGTGTGATTACCTAAATATGTACCTTCGGATATTACATCCCTAAATCATAACGACATAGATAATATTAGAGCTAGTAAAGCGAACATTATATTATTTATGGCAAAACTAAAATTTTGAAAGGCTAAAACTGCACTAAAAGTAAGTGTTAATAAAGATAAACTAGTATTTAATGGTCAAGGACTTGGTGATACTAGATGGTAAGGGTGTGATTGAAAATTACTACGTGTTAAATAATTCAAATATACTTAATTGAAGATACATATTAATTTAAATTATTGAAAAAGTTATTATGGATAGTAAGTTGCATAAATTTAGTATTTCATTAGGCATAAATATAAAACTCATAATACCTAAATTTATTATACTTAAAGTTATAGAATAAATATTAGATAAGGAAATATCTATATACATATAAGTTTTTTCATATTGTGATTTATCAAAATAAATGGTTCTTATAACAGTTAAATAATACACAGCTCCTATAACACTAGTTAAAACTCCAACTAGTACTAAAATAACTTTATTATTATCTAAAGCTGTGGTTAAAACCATCTGTTTTCCAAAAAATCCTACTAGAGGTGGCAGTCCTATAAAAGAAAACATAGTAATTACTAAACATAAAGCCAATATAGGATTAATAGAAAGATAACCTTTTAATTGACTAATTAATTGTATAGGACTATTATTTTTTTCTTGTAAATTATTATATTCTGATACATTTGTATAATACAGGTATAAACTAAACCCTATAGCTATTACTATTAAAAAAGCATTTAAATTTGTAATAATATACTGAATTATATAAAAAATATAAGCTTGATATGAATCTATATTATGTACAATTAAAGCTAATAATATAAAACCTATATGTGATATAGTACTATACGCTAACAGTCTTTTTATTCTTGTTTGTGTTAGACCTAAAATTGTTCCAATAATTAAAGATAAAAAACAACTTATAGATAAACTTGTTGTTCATGAATAATATTGTATTGTAGATTGTAATAAACAGCTACTATATTGTACTAGCTCTAACAATAGTATTAAAATAGCTATTTTTCCCATTATAGCTATAAAAGTTGTTACTATTGTTGGTACACCATCATACACATCAGGAGATCATCAATGAAATGGTGCAGCAGCTATTTTAAATAAAAAACCTACAGATATAAGCAATAAACTATAAAAAACATAGCTGTGCATATATCATGTTGAATATTCAACGTATTTTTCTGAATCTGATATAATAGAATATATTCCATCCAAATTAGTTAGGCCGGAATTAGCATAAATTAATCCGATACCTAATAATATAAAACAAGAAGATAGACCACCTAATAAAAAATATGTTAGAGCTGATCCAGTAGAAGACTCTGAATTTCTATGCATTGATGATATTATATATAAACTAAAACTTTGTAATTCTATACATAAATATATAGAACCCAGATCACCACTGGCCAATAATAATGTTGCTCCACTTATAACAAATATTATAATTAAAGCATATTCAATTAATGTAAATTGTTCTGAGACTTTATTTATTATATTTGTATATTCTTTTACTTTTTTAAATATTACATCTATCATTGTATTAGAATCTCCTATATATTTTTTTCTAGGATAAAATGCCGTCATTAATAATATTATTCCACATACTATCAATATAAATATTTGAAATATCTGTGTTACAGCTGTTATATTAAATAAACCTCCATATAATCCTATTCCTTTTTCTAAATATGTTATATATAATGTTGTATACGATGAAATAAGACTATAGAATACTATTAATATACCTATTCGACTGTATAAAATTGATGTATCTGGTCTGTTGCTTAAACCATTTGAAAATAATAAAAATAAAAGAAATGTTAATATCATATGTTTATTTTATAAATGTATATATTAGTTGAGATTTTTTTAGTTAAATGTTATGTTAAAATTATTTAATTTAATAAATTAAATTAAATAAAAATTGCTAGGCATTAAAGATAAATTATAAACTATACAAGGTATTAGTATAATAAATCCAATAACTATAGGCAATAATATAGTTCAACAATAAGACATTAATTGATCAAAACGTATTCTAGGAAAAGACGCTCTTACTCAAATAAAAACAAATATTAAGATACAAGATTTTAAACCTAAAGATAAACTATAAACTAAACCTTGTAAAATAACAAAAAAAAGACTCAAATTAATATCCATAAAATATAGTTCTATATCTAAAAAATACAAAATATTTAATAAAGAATGCAGAGAAAAAAAGGTTAAATAACCCCCTAAAAAGAGGATACTAGTAAATATACATATAAGAACTATACTAGCATATTCGGCTAAAAAAAAAAATACAAAAATTGCTGCAGAATGTTCTGTCATAAATCCTGAAACTAGCTCTGATTCCGCTTCAGCCAAATCAAAAGGAGCTCTATTTGTTTCAGCGATACATCCTATAAAAAATATCATAAATATAGGAAGTAAAGGTAAGGCAAATCATACTATTTTTTGTGCTTCAATATTAACAGTTAAGTTTAAGCTACCGGTTAATAAAACAACCAATAATATAGCCGAGCTAAGTATTAATTCATAACTTATTAATTGAGCAGTACTTCTTAATGATCCTAAAAAAGCATATTTAGAATTGGCAGATCAACCTGCTAATAATATACCATATGTAGCTAAAGATGATACAGCCAACATGTATAATATACCCAATCCTAAATCTCCTATAGATAAACCAGGTCCGTACGGTATAACTGCATATCCTAATAATGAGAAAATAAGCGTTATAATTGGACCTAAAAAGAATAAGATTAAATTTGCTTGTGTTGGACCTACATATTCTTTTAATAATAATTTTAAAGCGTCGGCAAATGCTTGTAATAAACCATAGTATCCTACTATATTTGGACCTAATCTACGTTGCATACTAGCCATTGTTTTTCTTTCAGCTACTGTAGTAAAAGCTACTACTAATAAAGCAGGTACTATAACTATAATAACTTCTATAATAGATATAAATAAATACATTTTTCTTCTTATTAACTAATACATTTATTTTAATATTATACAATTTTACACTGTTTATATATATATATATGAAATAACTTAATATTACTTAATCGTAAATAAAATTTTTAGTTAAAAAGTTAACTAAAATACATAGTTTTTGTAGAAAAACCAACAAAAAAATATTTGGTACGTTTAATCTTAATTGTTTTATATTATTTATAAGAGAATCATTAAATATAATATCACTTGGGCTATTTGCAAAAAAAGATCTTAACTTTATTGATTATTAAATTTAGTTATTTGGCTAACTTTAGTGTAATTATCTTTAAATTTAACACTTTTGTTTTTAATTTAAAATCTTAGATTATGACCTTTGGAGTATTTATTCTTTTTTAGGTAATATTGTTTTATGTTAAAAATTTGTAAATTGATTTATATATAATAAACATTATATAATAAATAAAATGTATAATAATGTAAACCATCTAAAATAATAGAAGGGTATATACCAAGTATAATAGTAAATAAAACTAAAACCAGTAACATAAAAAACTCTCTTTTATTTAAATCAGGTATATATTCAAACCAGTATTTAAAAAAAAAAGAACCTGCAAAAAATATTCTATTAAACATAAATATTGTATAAGCGGCAGAAAAAACAATAGATGAAGAAGCTAAAATACCAGCAAAAGGTAATCTTTCAAAAACACCATATAAAGACATAAACTCTCCTACAAAATTTAGCGTAAGTGGAGCACCACAATTACCTAAAGACAAGATAAAAAATAATATAGATAAAATAGGCATAACTTGAGCAATACCTCGATAGTAGGTAATTAATCTAGTACCTGATCTATCGTACAATATACCTCCAGCTGTAATAAATAAACCAGAAGATACAAAACCATGAGCTAAACCTAATAAAATACCACCTTGTATACCATGTAAAGTATTACTAAATACACCTGACAAATATACAGCAGCATGTGATACAGATGAATAAGCTATTAATTCTTTAACATCAATAGTTCTAAGTGTGCTTAGACTAGCATAAATTATAGTTAAAATACCTATAAGGAATACAATATAAGTGTAATATAAAAAAGCTTTAGGTACTAGAGGTAATATTAATCTAAAAATACCATATAAACTTAATTTTAAAACTATAGCAGCTAAAATAATACTACCTGACAAAGGTGATTCAACATGAGCTTTTAATAATCAACTATTTAAATAAATAGTTGGTGTTTTAACAGCAAAAGCCATAAATATACCAATAAACATAAAAACTTGTGTAATATATATAAAATTTGTTTTTGATAAAACATTAAAATCAGTACAACCTATTAATGATTGCATAGTTATAATAGATAGTAACATAAATAATGATCCTAAAAATGTATATAAAAAAAAATAAAAACTTGCTCTTATTTTTGCACTAGAACCAAATATACCAATTAATATAAACAAAGGAGCCAGTATACTTTCAAAAAATATATAAAACATAAGTATATCTAACACTAAGAAAATTAATAATAATAAGGCTTCTAACAATAAAATTATAACTAAAAAATATTTTACTTTATTACCTATAGACTTTCAATTAGATATTATTGCAATTGGCATTATTAATGTAGTTAATAATATAAAATATATAGATAGTCCATCAATACCTAAATAAAAATCATAATAACCTATTTTGTATTGTTCTTGTACAAATTGAAAATGCTTGCTGCTATTATTAAATAATAATCATATTATTAAAGATATTACTAAATCTATTATTGTAACAGCTAAAGCAAATGTTTTAAGAATTTTTGAATTTTCATTTAAATCATAAGAATTATATGATAAAATAAAAAATATACCAAAAAAAGGTATTAAAATTAAAGCAGATAATAACATTAAAAAAAAATATTAATAATATTTTACTACATATTATGAGTTACACAAATACTGAAAAAAGACTCACCCTTTGGAGCCAAACACAATATAGTTATTACTTTTTTTTTGATAATCTAATTTAACTAATCGTTCTATTACTATAAAGTTAATACTTTTTTGAAACATCTATATTAATGATTGCAAATAAAACAATAATGAGTAATAATGAATCATCATTGTTATTTGTTAAATATAAAATAGATATATAAAATATAAGACCAACTAATATATATAAGGCATATGATGTAACTATACCTGTACTTAATTTGTTAATAGAACTACTGATATCAGTAACACTTTTTTCTAAACCAAATGGTCCAAATTTTTCTACAGATCCTTTATCCATTATTTTTGTAGTTTGAGCACCTAAATCTAAAATTAATCCTGATATATATTTATTATAAAACATTTCTACTAAAAACCGTTGATTAAAAAAACCAAATATGTTATAGCCTAAGCTAGATAATTTGAATTTTATAAGTAACTTAGGATAAAACTCAGTAAATAATATAGAAATGATACTAAGTGTAATAGTAAAAAATAAAGGTAATAATTTAAAAAAAGTAGGAACGGAAAATTCTGTATCTAACATAATTTCGTGTTTAGGATGTATAAATAGACCATTATCAGAAAAAAAATCAGAACCTAAACCTATAAATATATCTTTAGTAATATAACCAAAAAATATAGAAAATACAGCCAGTATAATTAAAGGTAAACTCATATATATATCACCTTCATGTGCAGCATGAGCTTGTTTATAATTAACTACAGGTCCATTAGGATTGCTTAAAAAAGTTAAATATAAGACTTTAACTGAATAAAGTGTAGTAAACATAGCACCTATAGTTGCTATACAATAAACTGTTATACTAGATATGTAATATTTACCAAATGCTGATTCAATTATAAAATCTTTAGAATAAAAACCTGTCATAAAAGGAAAAGCTACTAAACTAAGAGAAGCTATTAACATAACTGAATAGGTAAGAGGTAAATAAGAAACTAAACCACCATATTTTCTAAAGTCCTGATTATCAGCAACTGCATGTATTACTGCACCTGCACCTAAAAATAGTAAACCTTTATAGAAAGCATGATTTACTAAATGAAATAGAGCTATATTATATGAAGATAAACCAACTGCTATAACCATCATACCTAATTGACTCATAGTAGAGTAAGCTATAACTTTTTTTATATCTTGCTGAAATAAACCTATAAGAGAACTAAATACTGTTGTTATTGCTCCTAATCATAAACATAACAATAATACTAACGAACTATATTCTATTAAAGGTGAAACTCTTATTAATAAGTATACACCTGCTGTAACCATAGTCGCTGCATGTATTAAAGCTGAAACTGGTGTAGGACCTTCCATTGCCATAGGTAATCATACGTGTAAACCAACCTGAGAACTTTTAGCCATAGCACCGATTAATAAACATATACCAATAATAATAACAACATTTTCACTATAATATGGAGCTAATGAAAATACTGTATTATAATCTAAATTACCGTATGATCATAATATAGCAAACATACCTATAGTTAAAAAACAATCACCTACTCTATTAGTTAAAAATGCCGAAATAGAACTTTGATTTGCAGCTATTCTTGTAAATCAAAAACTAACTAATAAATATGAACATACTCCTACACCTTCTCATCCTACAAACATTAATAAAAAATTATCTGCTGTAACTAATATAATCATCATAAAAGTAAATAAACTTAAATAACTAAAAAATCTTTGATTATGTGGATCATGACTCATATATCCTATTGAGTATAGGTGTACTAAAGAAGATACTATTAATACTGGTATTAACATTGATACTGTTAAACTATCAAAATTAAAACCTCATTTTATATTTAATGATTCAGCATCTATTCATCTAAATAATTCTATTTTAACTGGTATTTGATTTAATCCAACTTCTAAAAAAGCAATTATTGCTAATATTGTTGTTATTATAACACAAGTACATGTTATAATTCGTGCTCCGCTAACTCCGATTTTTCTTCCAAAAAACCCGGATACTATGGATCCTAATATAGGTAAAATTATTAAAGCTAAATACATTATTTATATTCTATTGCTATACTTCCTCTTAATCTATAATATGCTACTAAAATACCTAAACCTATAGCTGACTCTGCTCCAGCTATGGCTATTATATATATAGAAAAAGTTTGGCCTAATATATCATCAAAGCTTAATGAACTTATTAATATTAGAAATGTAATAGATAAAAGCATTATTTCAATTGAAATAAGCATTAAAATTATATTTTTTCTGTTTAAGACGAAACCCAATATCCCTATCAAAAACAAAATTAGTGAAAAACTCATTAAATATATATAGATTAAATTATGGCATTAGATATTATATAAAAAACTAAAACTATGAAAACAATAGGACTCGAACCTAAAATAACGAAATACAAATTTATCGTTTTACCTATTAAACTATGTTTCCTTTTTTTTTACTATATTCTAGTAAAATATTTATTTAAATATTTATATACATTTCATATTTTTTTTCAACTTAATAATTATTAACCTTCTATTTGATCGTATAATCAAAATAAAAATTTTGGTAAACTTGTTGATTGTATTGCTATCGGCATCGAACTGTGTAAAATTCCACATATTTCAGAACATTGACCATAAAAAGTTCCTTCTCTATTTAAATACACTGAAGATTGATTTAATCTTCCTGGGTAAGCATCACATTTTATCCCTAATGATGGACAAGCGTATGAGTGTATTACATCTGCTCCCGCCACTACAAATCTAGTGTGTGTTAATTCTGGTATTATTACTCTATTATCTACTTCTAGCATTCTCAATTGACCTAGTTCTAAATCACTTTCTGGTATTATATATGAATCATATTCCACTATTTCTTGTTCGGTGTTTATAAAGTCTGGATATTGATAACTTCAATATCATTGATGGCCTTCACCATATATAACTAAGGCTGGATCAATAACTTCATCCATTAAATACAACAATTTAAATGAAGGAAACGCAATTAAGATTAAGATTAATGCTGGACTTATTGTTCATATTAATTCTACCAAAGTTCCATGAGTAACGTATTTATTCGAAATTTTTTTGTTTTTGAAATTTATTATTATTGATATCATCATTCAACTTACAGCAAATAATACTATTGCCAAATAAAACATAATATTATTATGTAGTTCTTCAAGTCCTTCCATTTGTGGTGTAGCATTGTCTTGAAAAAATGTCCCTCAAGGTTCAGGGGCATCATTTTTTATTGTATTTAGTATACCATTTTCTAGTAGATAATTTTCTATTAAAAACGAATGTGTCATATTTTTAGTTAAAATTAAAAATCTATAATATAAGTAGAGAAAAAAACCAAAATGTGAATTTATAATATTTATGAAAATTTTGGGTAAAAATGTTGATTGTATTACTAAGAGTGCCTTAGGCTTTGAACAGAAATAATTTTTATTACCTCCTCCCTATACTCACGACTTAGTTATATTATTAATATTGCATACTATGAAAAAATATAACTTTAAAACAATAATAAAAATACAAAAAACATATTTAGCTGAAGGTTGCATAGTTTTTTATCACTCTAACTATTTATGTAGATTAATTGTTTTCAATTTTTTAGTTGAATGTTATTTCCTTGTCGACTATCTATTTTTAATGCATTTTTTCCTAATTCAAAAACAAAACCTAAAGTTAAAATAAAGAAAAACACCAACATAATAATTAAACCATAAATACCATTAGTATATGCACTAACAACATAAGGATATACTAATAATATTTCCAAATCAAATAGTAAAAATAAAAGTGCGAAAATAAAAAACGAGATACTAAATTGTGTTCTATTTTGACCTAAAAATGAATGAAATCCACACTCAAAAGCACTATTTTTTTCTTGATATGGATTATGTGGTGATAATAAAATATTTATACCTAATAATATTAATGCTAATATTGGTATAAATATAAAGAAAAAAGTTAAACTTGTCATTATAATATTTATTTGTATATTTGAAGTAAAAACTGTTGTAAATATGTATAACTTAACTTAGTTAAATTATAATTTTTTTGTGAACTGATATAAATTTTCCCACCTCCTCCCTCTACTCTCCTCTTACACTGCTATTTACAATGTTGAAACATATTTTTTAAACTATAAATTAAAAGTAATTATTACTTTTTATAATAATATGAAAAATATATTATTATACATTATTTTTACTTACACTAAGACTTAAATCTATTAAACTATTTTCTAATAGTGTAACAAAAGGAACTATAATTAAAAAATGTGAAAAGTATAAAATAGTAGATATTTGTCCAAATTCTATAAATGGAGATTCAACGTGTTTTGCTCCTAATTGCATTAAAATTAAAAAATTTGCTACAAATATAAAAAATGCTATTTTACTTAAAGGTCTAAATTGATTACCTCTTAATTTAGATAAATCTGTAAAAGGCATTATTAATAATGCTAATATTGCAGCAAACATTGCTATAACACCTAACAATTTATTAGGTATAGATCTTAAAATTGCATAGAAAGGTAAAAGATATCATTCTGGTACAATAGCAGGAGGTGTTTGCATAGGATTAGCCATAACATAATTCTCACTATCACCTAAAGCATTAGGCATAAAAAATACAAAAATAGATAACACTAAAATAAATAAAAATATTGTTATTAAATCCTTAAAAATATAATAGGGATGGAAAGGTAATCTATCGTAATTACCTGAAACACCTAAAGGATTACTTGAACCAGCAGAATCATGTAAAGCTATTAAATGCATTAAAGCTAATGCAGCTAATACAAAAGGTAAAACAAAATGTAATGCAAAAAATCTGTTTAACGTTGCATTATTCACAGAAAATCCACCTCAAATAAATTGCACTATATCTTGCCCTATTCATGGTATTGCACTCATTAAATTAGTTATAACTGTTGCACCTCATAAAGACATTTGACCATAGGGAAGAACATAACCTAAAAATGCTGTAGCCATCATTAATATAAATAACACAGTTCCTATAACCCAAACTAATGTTCGTGGTGCTTTATATGATCCATAGTATAAACCTCTACCTATGTGTAGATATACTAAGAAAAAAAATGCTGAAGCAGTATTTGAATGTAGATATCGTACTAATCATCCGTTATTTACATCTCTCATAATATGTTCTACTGAATCAAATGCTTCTGATATACTAGGTGTATAATGCATACCTAATGTAACACCGGTTATAATTTGTATAATTAAACAAAATGCCAATAAAGATCCAAAATTTCATAAATAACTTATGTTAGATGGCTGTGGTGAATCAATTACATATGAATTCACCATTTTTAAAAGAGGATGACTTTTTAATATTCTCATTATTCTAATATAAATTTACTTAGGTTAAAATTTATATAAGCTAAAAAAATGTAGCTAAAGCTATATAATCTCGTAAAAGTAGATTAATCTATGTTGGAGCGATTCGAACACTCAATAGTAAATACCAAAAATTTATGACTTACCGATTAGTCGACAACATATATTTATATAGATGACAAGACTCGAACTTGTAAAGTTATTAACTATTCCGTCCTAAGCGGAACCTGGTTACCAAATTTCAGCACACCTATCAAATGCTCGAGATAAGATTTGAACTTATAGCCTAAACATCTTCAGTGTTCCGCTCAACCAATTGAGCTTCTCGAGCTTAAAAAATGAAATTATAACATGTAAATTATTTCATGGAGATATCAGGACTCGATCCTAAATTAACGAAATGCAAATTCGCTGTTTTACCAATTAAACTATACCCCCTTTTTTATATATTTATCCCTTAGGATAAATACACACATTTATAAGGTTGTCGCTTCCTATATTATTATTTTCACTAGTATTGCTATTTTGTATTGTATTATTTTTTGTATTATTTACCTTAATTTCTAAATTGTCATTATTGTTTTTATGTTATTACCTACTACTTCATAACCTATTGTTTATGTGTTGTATTTATTCTCTTGTTTGTTCACCTATTACAACTGTTTCCCTGTTGTTGTTATAAGGTTGTGGTATATTATTGTTTAAATTGTCTTTCTTGTATCCGAAAAACGACTTGAACGTTTATGATTTAAATCAACGAAGCTTAAGTTCGTCCTGTCTACCAATTCCAGCACTCGGATTAACTAAATTACATTAGATTTATAAAATTTACAAAAACTAATTTTTGGTTTAATAAATTACATTAAGGTTGCATAATTTTATACCCTCTAATTTTCTTAAAACACACTTTACAAATTTAACATAACTAATAATATGATTCTTACTATTTTAAACATGTCTTAAGTTAAACATATTAAAATTTTAAAACAGACTATTAATTAGGTAAAATAGATATTAGGGTAGATTTTAAAAAGGTAGGTTAATAGCAGATACAGGATTTGAACCTATACATATGTGGCCGAAACACAACATTCTACCATTAAATTAATCCACTTTATTAAGGCCAGAGTGACTTGAACACTCACCTTAACTGTCATGAGCAGTTGGCTCTACCATTAAGCTATAGCCTTTTCGCCTTTAAGATGATTTGAACATCTAACCGATATATTAACAGTATATTGCTCTACCATTGAGCTATAAAGGCTTATTATTATTAGTAATGGGAGGATACCTTGATTTGAACAAGAATAAACTATGCCACAAATAGTTGTTTTACCATTAAACTATATCCACCTATATAGTTCAGTAGACATATATAATTTAAGATAAAAATACACTGTGGGAAATAAATGACTTGAACATTCAACAATCCGTGTGTAAAACGACTGCTCTACCATTGAGCTAATTTCCCTATAGAAGCGGGTTGAGGAATTGCGCCTCAATCTTTTGGTCATGAGCCAAAAATGTTAACATTACACTAACCCGCTAATAACCCAGAAGAGATTCGAACTCTCGTTTTAACAGTGAAAATGTTATGTCTTAACCTACTTGACCACTGGGTCTAAGCCCAGTGTAAGTATCGCACTTACTTCTACCGATTACAAAACGGTTACATTACTTTTATGTTAACCGGGCTTTAAATTTATTTGTATAATTGTATTTTATAGTAAATTAATAATTAGTACTTTATACCTGAAAACATATATGTTCTTACAGTTAAAGCCTAATACGTATTGTTCTAATACGTTTATATGAGTATAATAAAGTAAGATTCGTGCTTATATGCCTTCAGCTCTTATCTTTAATTGACGTGGCTTTCTTGCTATGCCTACCAAAATATGGTACTTTAGTTAAAATACTTATTTAATAAACAACAAGTAAACTATAGGTCAACATACCCAATTCCTTTCGTACAAAGGGGACATTTTTATTTTACTCAAATTTCCTCTAGAAGATAGAAACCATACTGTCTCACGACGTATTAAACCCAACTCATGTAGCTCTTTAATCGACGAACAGTCGAACCCTTCATGATTCCTACGTTCAAGAGGATGAGCTAAGCCGACATCGAGGTGCCAAACCGCGCACTCAATTTGTACTCTCTTGCGCTTATTAGCCTGTTCAATTTGTTAACAAAAATAAATATTTTTTCCATAATTTTCATTATGGTTCAGACTATGTTTTCATTTTTAGTATATATATATGTTTTTTGATTTTTCAGTTAATTTCCACTTACTCAACCTTTTAATCCAAATGAACCAATACGAGTTTTAGAATTTAATTTTGTATATTGTAAATTTGAATTTAAATTATTTCTTAATAGAACTGAAGATAAACCTTTATATGAAGAATCTATATTCAATAAATTTCCTTTATATTTAACTTTATTTATAGATCTAGAAGCTGTATATCTTTTATTTAATCTACC
>Ga0208986_1000003_pt1 | contig 27471 bp, 21 predicted proteins | sample MedBloCAOM1_O2_FD_187844 | JGI IMG/M metagenome (GOLD analysis project Ga0208986, IMG submission 187844) | Forest soil microbial communities from El Dorado National Forest, California, USA - Mediterranean Blodgett CA OM1_O2 (SPAdes) (version 2) | ecosystem: Environmental > Terrestrial > Soil >... | reverse complement strand
GCCACCACAAAAGAGATTAATAAAATTCAATGGAGTTATTAATTTCTTAAAAATGGTTCCTCTTGTTGTCGAACTTATGAGGTTAATTTGCCGAGTTCCTTAACAACTTTTAGCTCTACGCCTTAGTATACTCTACCTACGAACCTGTGTCGGTTTAGGGTACGGTAGGCTCAATTTGTAATTAATATTTAATATAAAAAATAAATAAAGACAATTCAGGTTTACACCTAAAATTAAATTCTTTTGACTAAACTAAATATAAAAATAAAAATAAAATTATCTCTTAGACTATTAGAGAGAATCTATAATTTATTAGAATATTTATTTTTTGATAGAGTTACTAAAAGTTTAATTCTAAATTATTTTCTACAAATTGAGTTATTCAAACATTTTTTTCCTGGTCCCAATTTTATTAAAAATAACAACTAAGTTTACTATTTTATTCAACTAAGTTATCAGAACAATTCAATATTAATTTTTAAAAATCACTTACATTTACAGAAATTAATCTTCTTTTCATAAGAATATTGCTAAACTAATAAAAACAATTGTTCAAATTAATTATAATCAATATTTTCATTACTATTCTGTGTTATTTATTAATAATCTCCCTGTGGACTTTCAAAGTTGAACTCATCAGCCAAAACATTGGTTTTGTACCTTAGAGACCGCTATAACATTAGTTGAATTAATCTTTAGCTAATAACCCTTTCGTATTCGGCGAGAAAGTTTAAATCTTAAAAGACCTCTCGATCTAATTTCTTCTTTCTTTTTGCGTTACTCATGTCAGCATTATCTCTTCAGATTCCTATGAACAATGAAACACTGTTAATCATGGGGATTGAAACTATCTGAATGTTCTACTACCTAGATTTTAAATAAAATAAAGAGAATATATTAAATTAAGATAAATAAAATATATTCACAATATAAAATCTAATTATAAATTATATTTATATTATACTTTAAATTACTAAAAAAATTTATTATTTATAAAATTTATTATTTTTTATTAATATATTTCATATAAATGGGAAATATTAAACTAATTTATATTAATTAGAAATAACTAAATTAAATAAAAATTAATTAATTAATAGTTCAAGATAAAATTTTGTATAATTAATTATTTATAAAAAGTTTAAGATATATTTGTCTATAAAAATAATAAACAAATAATAATTTTTTATTTAAAATTAACACGATATCGGTTGATTATTTAAGACCCGTTGAATTTTCGGCGCAACACTCTAAGGGCTGATGCGTTGTTACACGATCATTATAAGTAGCTACTACCCTATTTTTGTTTATTTATACTATAAATTTTAGTTTTTACGAGTTTACATCTCATTAGAATATAATTGATTAATATATTCAATTTTAGTCAATAATCGTCTTTTTCCGTCTTTATTCATATTATAATAAAGTTCAACTAATTTTATTTTGTCTTCTAAACTTAGTGGTTGATTATTTTTCAAAATAAGACTTACATTTTTAAATTTTGCATAGTGTGAAGCTCGTTCCGAAAGTAATGGATTTTTATCCATGAACGGAATTAAAACTTCATTAATTTGATCTAAACCTGTAACTGTTAATACTAATTCATTTTTACTGCCTGTTCTAATAGAACCAATACCTTTCAACTTTATTTGAATAGCTTCTAGTAAAGGTCTAGAGAAATTATCAGTAGTAATACTAAAACCAGTTGTGATTTTTCCATTTTTGTTAAAAGAAATATAAAAACTACCATCACCGTCTATTATACCAGCAAGAGTATTATCAGTTATAAGAATTTCAATTAAACTAAATAGATAAGGAATTAAAGATTTTTCATTGTTATTAACTATTTTCAACTTAGAAAATAATAATTCTATTCTTTCTTGTGTTCTATTTGTAGTTTCATTCATAGATAAACCTCAAATTAATAGTTCTTTTCTACTTTCTAAAGTTCTATTTTTATTATATAAAGATAAGACTATCTTAGAAAATAAATTAAAGGCATGCAATTTAGCACAAAAAACAGTATGAACATTAAAATGTGGTATAATAACATTCATTAAATCTGTCAGTCTTGAAACTACATATTCTGCACTATGATTTTTCTTATTTATAAAAATATCCCCACAACCGAAGTATATTTTAATCTCTTCTAAAACTAGAAGTGAATTTAAATCTGCTGTTATTGAGAATTTAGGTCTAAATTGAATTCCAAAAAGATGTCTGTTCGATAAAATAATTGAACAAAAAAAAGAACCGTCTGTTTGAGCTAAACCAGTTATATAACCTGGTGACATTAAAAATTTGTGGTTCATTGTGTTTGTGTTTAATATTAATATTTAAAAAGGCTCTTAATATATAACTTTATTTTTATATAAATGAAGAACTATCTCAGCTTAATAATTAGATAAATTAATTAAACTTAAAAAATTTACAATATTTTATAATCATAAATTACATTAAATGAGATAATGAGGGTATCTAATTTGTAGTTGTATTTAAATATAAGAAATTGTATTTTTATTAATCCAAATTGAATTATTATTAAAATTTAAACTAAGTCGAACCCTAATTTATTTTTAATTAAACGAAAGAATACAAAGTTTTAAGAAATATTCGGTTTCTATTAATCGATTTATTATTTTTATGATGCTTAAAATAAATAGTAAAATTAAATAACTATTTTCATAATTATAAGACTATGTCATTCTTTAAGATTAAATTATAAACATTTAAAAAGATTTAGCATATTTAGTCGTTGAGGAAAATAAAATTTCCTGCAAGTTACCCATTAACAATATATTAAATATTTTTACTATAATGTATAGTTATTTAATCTTTAGGGATTTCTTGCATATGGCTTAATTTTTATTATAGTGGCCCGGTAATGGCTACTTATTCAGGCTCACTTTACAGCTGCATTCAATTTGTTACTTCCTTTATTTCACTTAATAATCATTTGGGACCTTAATCATGTGTTCTCGGCTGTTTCCGTCTTGACTACCCAACTTAGCATGAGCAGTCTGAATATCTACCACCAATTTATGTAATTCCGAGTTTCACTTCCATTGGTAAGATTTTCGAGGTCCCCGCAACCTAAACTCCTAATAAAATAAAGAATTTGATATAAATTTTCTATTCTAAAACTTGTTGGGAATTGCCGTGCTGTACCTCCATAAATTTTGTGTAGATGTCATACTTAAATATGTTTCGTAGAAAACCAGCTATCACCAGGTCAGATTGGTATTTCGCCGCTTTCAAGGACTCTTCGGAGAATTATGCAACATTCACCCGTTCGATCCATTATAATCTGGTCCTAGAAAGATCACCTGGCTTCGGGTCTAATAGAAGTAACTAACCCAATATCTTTATGATCCAGTCGCTTTCGCTAAGGTTTTTAACCTTGCTACTCCTATTAACTTGCTGCATTTATACCAATATTTTCATATTGGATTAGACTATACCTTCAACTCAATAAAATGTTAGGTAAATTTGTTTAATTAAAAATAAAAGGCTCTTAATATATAAAAATTTAATATAATTGAAGAACTATATCTGTTTAATTTATTTAAATAAAAAACATAATAATTAATAATTACTTAAATGAGATAATGAGAGTATTAAATATATAATTTGTAGATATTAATTTTTATTTTTTAAAATGTAATTAATTTACCATAATTTTCTGGAATATTTGAGTGCTGACGTGTTACCGATTTTATACAAAATTGTGTTTAATCAGTCTGATGGTTTTCCATCAAGTCGTTACAGGGCTAATAAAAAGAGTAAATTTATTTAATTTTTCTTTAATAAAATAAACTATTTACATTTTGAATATAAGAAATTTATAAATAAACTTACTTAGTAAATATATATTTACTGTTTCCTACGATTTACAGCTTCCCACGGTATTTCCATAGAGATATCTTTAGGATTCACCGTTAGCATTATTTTTAAATTAATTATAAAATATAAAATAATACCGACCTATTAAGGTCATGAGTCAGTAATTTAAAGAATTTCACAATTCTTTTGGGCAAGCAATTCACCCATTATGCAAAAGGTACGCCGTCATCTCTCGTTTTATTTTAAAGAAAATTTCGACTGCTTATAGAGTTACTAATTCAAGTCTATTTCACTGCGTTATTTACTTTCAAGGGTTATAATTTTCAATATATTATTTCTAGTTATATCTAATAATCATTGACCCTCACACTTTTCAACTTTTCCCTCACGGTACTTTTTCACTATCGCTAAATTTATAATACTTAGCCTTAGAGGATGGTTCCCCTATATTCCGACAAGTTATCTCTCATCGTACTTGATTATTGAAATATTATTATATATATCGTTGATATTATATAATATAATTCTTTTTATTTATATAAAAAATACAGGACTTTTACACACCTTTTGTATGGACATGTTTAAAAAACAATCAGTCAATAATAAATTAATTATGAAAATTTTACATTAACATAATTTATATTTAATTATACTAAAAATAAATTTAATTTGTTAAGTTATTCTTAATAAAATTCCACTTTCACCAGATTTTAACTTTAACTTATTTTAATCTTTAAACAAGAATAAAATTAAATATATTTTCATATTTTTTCCACTTTTTATTTTATATAAATAAATCAGGCTAATCCGATTTCACTCACCATTACTTTCGGAGTCTCGGTTGATTTCCTTTCCTTTCCCTAATGAAATGTTTTACTTCGGGAAGTAATAATAATAAGGTTTCCCTTAGGATCGCCACATTCTCGCACACAGATTCCATGTATAATAAATATTAAAATATTATAAATTTTATCTCTGTATTGATGGCTTTTGGCTTTTGCCTCCTTTTTTATAAATTTGCTAGTTATCCTTAATAACCCCTTTAAAATACTTATAAATTAAATTTTTTTTTGATGTTAAAACAATATTGTCATCGATACTTTTATAATTATTTTATTTTATTATTTTTTAATATATATTTAGATTTTATATAGAAATTTACTTACAAATAAGTTAATATAAAAATTATAAATTAATTTAAATAAAAATTAAATAATATTTCAGTTTTTAAATATAACTAAAGAAATAATAATTAGATTATTTTGTTGATAATTAATTAATTTGCAATTTAAAAAAATAAAAATAATAAAAAATATATTAAAAGAGGTAAGATTAGTTTAATTGGCAAAATGACGTCTTGTGGCGACGATGTTCAGAGTTCAAATCTCTGATTTTACCCTTTAAAATAGAAATATATTAATATTTAATTAATTAATTAAAATATTTAATAATTATTTAATATTTGTGAAAATAAAGCTAAAAAAAGGAATCGAACCTTTGTTCTACCGTCATGAATGGTATGTTTTAACCGATTAAACTATTTCAGCTTAATAAATTATAATATAAAAAAATATTAATATAATTAATAGATATTTGTATGTTTATTTATTATTGTATGAGTTAGAATATCTATAGAACTAATGTTGTTATAATATATAAACTAAATTTTAAATAATTTTAATATATTAAAGTATATATAAATTTATTAATTTTATATTTAACTGTTTTGGTCTAAATTTTTATAGGTAAAATATAGGAATCTTAATTTTTCATATTTATTTATTAGCAATAACAGACTTAAGTGTTAGATTTTTTATAATTAAATAAATTAAAATTTTCTTGAAGAATATCCACAAATTATTTTGTAAAAAAATATATTTAATGTAACCTTGAATCTTCTCTAAATTAAACTTTATTATTAATAAAGAAATTAATCCCAGTTTTAGATATCTAACTCTCTTTTAATAAAAATTTGTATATCTATTATATATTTAATAATATAATAAAATAATTAAATAATTAAATTTAACTATTGAATAAATATAATAATAGTAAAAATATAAATATATAAATAAATATAATAAATATTCAACAATATAAATATAATAAATAAAAATTGAAAATATTAAACAAAATAAATATAAAACAATCTAATTAATATTAATAATAATTATTAGAATATTCTAATCAAATATTAATAATAAATATTTAATTATTCTAGTCAAATCTTAATAATAAATATATAATAATATAGTAAACATTTTTAATTTAATATTTTTAAAGATTTTATAAATTAAATTTATTTAATAGTGAAGGGTGACCTAAATATAATCAAATATTAATAATATAAAATTTATATATATTTAATGTAATTCAATAGCATCTTTAATGTAAGAACATACAAGAAGTACAAATACATAAGCTTGTATAAATGATACAGCTAATTCTAAACCAGTTATAGCTAAGAATAAAGCAAAAGGTACTAAAGTTACAATAAATATAATTATTCCACCTGAGAACATTTGATATAAAAATGTAGATAAGATTTTTAATAATGTATGACCAGCTACTACATTAGCAAATAATCTTATACCTAAAGAGAAAGCTCTAGCTAAATAACTAATTAATTCAATTAAAACTAATAAAGGAACTAAAGCTAAAGGAGTACCAGAAGGTATAAAGAATGAGAAGAAATGAATTTTATGAATAGATAATCCAAGTATTGTTACACCAATTAATATAGTAAATGATAATCCAATAGAGACAATAACTGATGTAGTAATTGTATATGAGTATGGAATGTTACCTAATAAATTAGCTATTAAGATGAAAAAGAATAAAGAATAAATAAAAGGTAAATAAATTTCTCTACCTATTTGTTCTCTAACCATTGAATTAATACTTGCAAATAAACTTTCTAATAATATAGACCATTTAGAAGGTAATAATTTAGTGTCATTATTTCCCATAAAATGTAATCCAACAATTAAAATAAAAATTAAAAATGAGTATAAAGCTAAATTAGTTAAAGTTAAACCAATATAACCAAAAATAGGCGCATCTAAACTTAATAAACTAGTTACTTCAAATTGTTCTAAAGGAGAATTTATATATAAATTAGATTGAATTATATTCATCAACATTGTTATAATTAAATTTTAATGTTTCTTTACGCTTAATTTGTTTAAGTACTTAATATTTATAAAATCATTAATTTAAGTTACTTCATACTTTTATATAACAATAAAACAATAAAAATATTATAAAATATCTTATAAAATATAAAATTAATAAATATTAATAAATATTATTTTGATTTGTTATTTATATAATAATCACAAATGGTATCAAAATTTATTAAAAAGAAATCTAAATAATGTAAAACTAAATATCCAGCTATAATGGATAACAATAAGAAAATAATTAATAATATAAAACCTGTTTTTTTTACTAATTTAAGATTTTTAATTATAAATAATACAATTTTTGTAGGGAATATTTTCATTAAATAAAATTCAATTTTATCTTCACTAATATTAAATAAAATAAAATAATATAAAGTAAAACATAATATAGTTATTTGAACAGATTGCATATATTTAATTAAAATTAATAAATCTGTAACAGAGTTACCAGTTAGATCAAACAATTCAGCCAATGATGAACCTAAATTAGTTAATTTATTTTTTATTAAACTTAAATCAGAGCTCATATTTGAATCTATATTTTTAGCTACTATTGCACTTGCACCTAACATTATTGAACTTACAGCTGCCAATACTTTAGTTTGTATATTAGGCGCCTTATGTATAATAAATTTACTTGCAGCAATAGCAGAAGACAAAATTGCAGCCTCAGCAGCTTTAATGCTTATTAAAACAGAAGTAGATAAACTTTTATGTAAGGTCTTATTATTCTGATTAGAAGATGTATTATTAGATGTAGAAGAGGTACTATTAGATGAATCTGCTGAAGTAGCAGGAGTTGAACTATTAGCTAAAGTTGAAGTTGTTTTAGTTGTAGAATCAGAAATTGTTCCACTAGTAGAAGTATTATTAACACTTTCAATAATAACATTATTAGATGAAATTTCACCAGAAAAATTAAATGAAAAATTATCTGCAAAATGTTCAAAATAAAAATTAGGGAAACCATAATCAATATAAATCGTTATTATTGCACAATCTATTGCACATCCAATTATTAAATAAAAAAAAAATATTATACAATATGTTTGGAAAAAGGAAGCTTTTTTAATGAAATTTAAAGAAAATCTTTGGATGTAAATTCCAAATCTACCTTCATACATTAGAGGTAATATACTAATTATTAGTAAAAACCATAAGCAAAACTTAACAGTAATATGAGCTAAAACTAAAATTGTTGTCATTGTCATAAATAAAAATAAAATTATTAAATAATAATAATAAGAATTATCTTTAAAACTTTTAAATATTAAATTTAAATATTCTAAGTATAAAAATAATAATTGTTTGTTTTACAGTACAAACTTTAAAAACTGTTATTTATTTATTTAAGTATTAAATATTTTTATATACTAAAATTTAATTATAAAATTTTTCACAAATAAAATAAAATAATAAAAATAAATATAAAATTAAATATATCTTAATTAGATAAAACTAATATAAAATATAAAAAAATAAGGGAGGTATTAAAACAAAAAATATAAATTAAAATAGATTATTAAAAAAATTATTTAATATTATTGTAATTTAATATATTCTACTATTAACTAATTCAGTATAATTATATATAAGTTCATTAACAGTCTGAGTATTCTTCGAATTTAAAATAAATAAAAAATCACTAAAAAAATTACTTTTTATATTACATTTTTCATTATATTTTTTATCTAAAATTATTTCATTATAGAAATTAAATAAACCTTGATATTCTAAATTTATAGGATCTATTTTTACAAAATCTAATTTATTAATAAAAGGGCTAATTCTAAAATTAATATTATATAAAATTTCATTATTATTAAATATTCTAAATTTGATATTTCTATATTTTGCTAGTTGATTATTCTCAATTTTATTAAATTTAATAAAAATTTTACCATTTTTACTATTCATAGACTTATTTAAAATATTATAACTTATATTATAACAAAATGTAACATCATATAAATTAATATTATAAATATGACTTAAATAAAACAAAAAATGATTATACTTTCTATATAAATTATTTATATCATTTTTAAATTCAATGATAGATTCTTGTATAAAAAATTCTAATTTATAATTTAAATCTTTATTATTAATTTTATCCTCAGCATTTAACTTACATATAACTAAAATATTAATAATATAACCAGTAATATTATTAAAACATAATAAAACTAAAATATTTTCATTTTTATCATTTTTAGTAACAACAAAAATAAAATTAAGTAAAATATTAACTTTAGAGTTTTCAAAGTTTAACAAAGCTCTATTATACTTTTTAATTTTAAAAATAAATTTACTTATGGAATAAAAATCTATTATATTCTTAAATATATTATAAACTCTGGAATAACCTTCATTATACAAATTTTTAGAATCATTAAAAAAAATTATATAATTTTGAATAAACTCAAAAAAAAAATCAATTTGATTAATATTCTGATAAGCAAAAAAATGATTAAAAAAAAAATATCTAGGAACATGTATTATTTTTTCAATAACTACATCAAGTTTCAATTTAAATATTTTTATATTAGAATTAATATTTTTATAATTTAATATATTATATTCAGAATCTAATTGAAATTGACCTTCAATTCTTATATCCTTTTTAAAATTAAGTTTAAAACAATTAATTAATTTATTATAACTTTGTAAACTATTATAATTATTAAATTTAAATTCATTATTATAAATTTTAAATAAAAACATTTTATCTAAATCAATATATTTATCCTTAAAAATATTAAATGGTTTAATCTTTTTTACAGAATTAATATTATATCCTGAATTTTTTACTATTTGACAATATTTAAAATTATTAGGACAATCGTTATAACCATTCTCTTTATCAGGATTTATTATATCTTTAAATTTAAATTGTTTACTAAATTCAGAACTAATCACATAAGGATCAATTAATAAATATTTCAAAGGAGGTAAAATATAATGATATTTATTTCTAAATCTTAAATCTAATAAATTTAATTCAAGAATACTATTTCCATTACCTAATATTTCTTTATTAACTTCTCTAGCAAAAATAACATTATTAGAATTAGTAATATTTAAATTATCTGAAATATCTAAATAATTAACATTATAAAATAAGAAATTACCATATTCCTTAGGGTTAAATTTCCAAATAGAAACATACACAGCATAAGAATTAATTATATCAATATTTTTCAATACAATAAAATCACTTGCATCATGAACAATTTCAAATATTTCTAAATCTTTATTATTAATTTTAAGAATACCATTATGCTCTAATAATTTATGTTTTAATTTTTCTGATCTAATTAATAAATTATTAAAATGCAATTTTAGTTCTTTTTTATGTAAGTAATCATGTATTTTATTCAAAAGAATGATAGATTTGCTATTATTTTTAATTTGTGCTTTAGTAAAGTCATTCATTAATTTATATTTATTTTTATCCGTAGAATAATTTCTTTTTTTTAATTCAGTACTTTTTAAAATATTTTTAGTTTTATATTTAAATATATGCTTCATACATATAGGATAATTTTTAATAATAAAAAGATTAAAATAAGTACTAGCTTGTAAAACTAAAGAATAATTAGAATTAAAATAAAACAAATTAAAAAATTTATCTGAATTATCTAAAAAATTAGATACTACTAGATTATGTTTAGATAATATAAAATTATCTTGAATATAAATTATTTTATAAATATTAAAATAATAAATTAAAAATATAAACATAATAAATATAAATAGAAATATAATTAATAATGAAAATTCATTTAATAAAGTGAAATATCTATTCTTAATATTTTGTTTTAGAATTTTGTTATTTAGTTTTCCAAATAATCCAGAATAATTTTCATATAATATTATATATAGAATTATTGTAAAGAAAAATAAAAATAAAAATAAAAATAAACAGAAAAAGAATAATAAGCTGTGTATAAATTTAGAACAATTAATAAATATCGGGTAACCGATAATGAGTCCATAAATTATATAAATTATTACAAAATATTTAAAAATAAAATTTTTATCTAATTTAATTAAAAATTTAACAAATAAATTCATTTTTATTGCAAATTTAAGACTGTACAGGTAACATATTAAATGCATGAAAAGGAATTGGACTAGCTAATGACCACTCTAATGTATTAGCTGAATCAGTTTCATTATCAAATTGTGAAATAGAAGTAAAGAATGAAGGCACTGCCCATGGATTATTATTAACTTCTTTACCATTTACAAATATATCATAAATAATATAACCGAATAATACAGTAGCTATTACAGAGATTAATGATCCAAAACTAGATATAGCGTTCCATCCTGCAAAAGCATCTGGATAATCTGGAATTCTTCTAGGCATCAATTTTGTTATCATAAGGTAATTTAAACCCTATTTCCCAATATTACTATTGGGTTCAGATTAAGTCATCAATTATAATTTAAATAATTGTTGGGCGCTTGTATCAGGATTATTGTTGAAGTAACTCACCTATTAATCGTTGAACTCGCTTATTACTATTATGTAGAATACAAAATATTACATCGTAATAAGATAAGCTGCAAATTAACCTTTACACAGGTTTTTCTTGCAATTCACCCAATTTTGCAAATAATATACAACTTACACCCTCATAAAACGAAAGTATTTTACTTTATCTTTGCTCCCTATTAAATTATCAGCACTAAAGCAAATAAAGTAGAGTATAATAGACAAAAATATGAAGAAATATATTACTGGGGCAAATAAATATTTTAATAAAGTTTAATACGACTAAAAAATTAGCTTTTGAAAGGCATACCGTTTTTAATATATTAAGTTAATGTATCTTTTCCCATCTTATATTGTTTATAACAATTTTCTGTAGAAAATTCTCCAATGAAAGACATCTCTGAAAAATTAATATTGTTATTTTGTCTATATTTAAGAGAAATAGATACAGGTACAACATTTAAAATTAAAATAATAGAATCTGTCAATATTTTTGTATCTTCATTATGGTAAAAATATAATAACATAATTGTATTAAGAACTAAATGTTGTGTATTAAATTGTGCTTTATTAAAATATTGAAAATAAATTTTACCCGCTAAACCTAAGAAATGTTGAGGGAAAAATGTTAAATTACAATTATACCAATAATTTCTAATTGGTTTGGACTATCTATTAATTTAGATAAACTTAAATAACTAAAAAATAAAGTTAACCCTTTATCATAAATCTTAAAAATTTTAACAGTTTATGAAAGGTTTAAAATATCTAAATTTCCTTCGTATTAGTCTCTAAGGATCTAAATTTATTAAGTATATTAGTTTTCCTGCTGATTATCCATTAAAATATCTAAACCATTTTAACCAAAATTACACATTAAGAAATTATGTAAAAATACCTAGTGTTCTGTGGTAGATTTAGCTTTAGAAATTTCCAGCAAATAGAAAGATGTTTACAAATAATAAAATTTGGGGGCTAATTTATTGATCTACCTAAAAAACAATAGATAGAATATGTGAAAAAAAGTATATATATTTTATATTTTTAAAATTTAAGTTTTAGTTGTTATAAGCCATTTAACTCCTTTTATTAAAATAGATTTATCTATATTTTTGGAGATAGTTGTAAATCTTACTCTGAAGTGTAATCTAGCACTATTAATAGAAGAAAATAAATGATTATCACCAAAGTCATTACTCATAATAATTTTAGTTCCTCCAATTCCATATTGATAGGATAATTTACCTTTTTTACCTTTACCATGGTGAACATTTTCTTCGTAATACTTTTTTAAAGCTAAACTTGTTAAAAGTTTTTGCTCATCACTAGCCTTAGATCCAAATCTAGGATGCAATTTTCCAGTATGCATTATTTTAAGTTTTGCAATAGTATCTGGAGAGTGTTTAAACCCTTGTGAAGAACCAGCCAATTTTAATATATTATATTTAGGTTTATATAAATCAAGAAAATTTTGTTCTAATCCTAAACAAATATCTTCTACTGGATCACAATATTGTATAATTAAAAATACGAAATTATTAACACCATATTTATTTAAAGCCTTATATAAAGGTAAATTAACTGAACCTATACTACTCATATGAACCCTAAATCTTCTATCTAATTTAACACTACTACCTATATATGTATTACCATTAAATAAATTAAAGAACATGTATATGCCCGCCTTATTTTTAATATTAAGTAAAATATCTATTTTAGATACTTTAATATCTATAAATTTAGCTTCTGCTTGAATATTTCTTAATTTTTCAATAATATGTTTATTCTTATTAGATTTAGGTGCTTTAGGTGATGGTAAATTATTTAATTTAAGATCTAAAGTTTTATTATCAATATCATTTGAATCACTATCAATTATCTCTCTATCAATAATTTCAGATATAGAATTACTTAACACAACACGATTTATAAATATTTTAAAAAAAGAAAATATAATTGTTTGTAAAACCCCAACAAACAATGTCCAGAAATGAACTTTACCTAAAAATTCATTATATGTTCTTCCCACAATTTTAGGTGTCCAGTAATAGAAACCAGCAAACAGTGCAAATACTGCACCCATTGATAAAACGTAATGGAAGTGAGCTACTACATAATAAGTTATTTATGTTAACTTAAACTTACGCTTAAGATCGGACTATCTCTTCTTATTATTAATTAAATTAATTAATTAGATTTTATTCTAACAAAAAATTATTTTAATAAATAAGTATCGCGTTTAGTCTCTACGGATCCTACTATTATAATTTTACCATTTATTACATAAAATTGTTTTAAATATAAAGCAATAATCTTTACTAATGTTTAAAAATAAAGTAATAAAATATAAATTGGTTTCCACGGTATTGTCTTTATACCAAAAATTTATTAAGCCCTTATTTAATAAAATATAAAGATTTCACCGTTAGCAAAATTAAAAATTTTACCGTTTAAATTAAAACAAACAAATTATAAAATAAACACGGCGATATTACTACAAGACACTAATATTAATTATAATATAGATTCAGACCAAATATCAAAAGATAACTTTTTATTTCCCATTAAAGGATAATTAAAAAAATGATTTTTTATTAAAGTTAAACAAGGTTTACCTGAGATAGACACTCTATATTGTAAATTTAAAGATCTAGAATCTGAATTTATGCCTAATTTATGTTTAGAATTAAAAATTGATTTAATGGCATTTAAAATATATTTATCATTATTTTGAGAAATATAAAATGAAGTTGCTTTGTTATTTCTAAATCGAAAACATCCTTCAGCTTCTACAAACCCTGAGACCCAAGCATTGAAATAATGAGGTATAAAAAAATAATTATTATAATCCTGAATCAATTTATTTTGTAATTCATATTTATTATCTCTAGTTTTTAAATGATAATCCCAATTCTTATTTTCAAGACATTTTTGTAAATGTTCTAATTGACAAATTTTACGACTAGTTAATAAAGGATATTTAGACAGAATATTTAAACAATTTATTACATCTTTTTTAGAAACAGAGATACATTTTACTTTAATTATTGAATTATTTTTTCTTTCATAATATATTCTCCCTCCTATATATTCTGAGATTAATTTTAACATTTCTTCATTTTTAGTTAAATATTTTAAACTTATCTCAAATGAACAATAATTTTTATTTTGTTTATTTCTTCTTACTACTATAGAACCATCACCTTCAAGTAAACCAACCCAAAATTGTTCAATATAATCTTTAAATTTATCATTTTTAGTATATGTTTTTAATAAAGGAAAAGTTGTCATCATTATCATTTGATTTTCTATATAATAATTATTCACATCGTGAAGGGCTACGTCAAGACTAGCATTAGATAAGATAACTCCTGTTACACAAAAATATTAAGTTATTAATCTGTCATAACTAAAAATATTAATTTGATAAGGTTTATACCTTAACGCATGTTTTTTAATTATTTCATGACTAATATTTAATTCTCTCTTAGCTTGCGTTACTCCATCAAATTTTTGTATAAATTATCTTTTTAAATTATATAAAAAACAGCCTTTTTAATATGAGAATTATTCTTCACATCAGAAATAAGATTATAAAATTCAATAGAAGAAAAATCAAATATCAAGGGTATATCTGAGATATTATAAGGTAATTTATAAAAATACCAATCACCTCTAAATAATTCTCCACTGTTAATAAAACCTAAAATAGTAGAATGATTAGAATTAATCAATTTAGCTAAAGTTAAGACAGAAGGAAAAATAACTTGTAAAATTTTATAAGAATTATAAACATAAACAGGATGATCCGAATTAGTTTCACTTATTCTTAATTTAGATTTAGTAGAATGAGTTTTATTATAAAAAGGATTATTTTTCCCTACTAAAGCTCTGGATATCAAAGTTTTAGTGTCTTCAGAATGTAATCTATTTTTAGCTAAATCAGAAAGCATTTGTTTAGTAGCTTCTGTATGTTTATAATTTTATGAGGATTAACCTGTGTTTAAAACGTAATAATAAAGCAATAAGTTAGATATATAATATGTTTCTCGCACAGTTAAAATTTTAATATCAGTATACTCTACAATTAAAACAGTAAAGTTATCTTGTCCATATTTTAATAACGCTTTAACAATAGGCATATTACTATTTTGTTGGTTTTTTTAAAAAAGCATTATTTAGATAATTTCGCATTTTACCTGCAAGATTTACATAACTACCTACATAATTATGACCATTAACTAAATTAACAAGTATATAAACATCAGTTTTAGTTTTTTGTTCTTTTAATAAGTGTATTCTATCATTCTTAAAGTTATTATAAACTTTAACTTGGTTTAACTTGTTCTACTACTTTAGTTAAAAAAACAAGTAGATAATAAAGGATAATCGTAAATATCTTTAATGTAATAACACAAAACTACAAGAAAATAATAAATATTTTCGCGGACTATATCTTATTCATCTATAAAATAGTTGAACGGTCATTTATAGTCTCTGAGGATTCTACTAAGATACAAAATCGTATCTGTTGGTTTCCTGCTGATTTCTCAATACTAAGCTTTTTTACTATGCCTTTATAAATATAAGGTAGAGTATCTTATGCATCAGAGGTTCCCAGCACATAATAACCTTTAAAGAGGACTAAGTAGTAAATTATAATCCTCCAATTGTGAATAAAGCTAAGAAACCAATTGTGAATATTAAAGGTGTTGTAAATCTTAAACTACCTCCATATAATGTTGCTCAGGGTTCAGCCTTTAACCATTTCAGGTTCAGCTAGCTTATTTCTCAATATAAATATAAAATAAATATTTATATCTTATTTAGGTGTTAATCTAAAATCCGTCACCGGTGAACTGGACCATTCCTTGTAACTTCATATACAATTATATATTATACTTAGATAGTCATGTGGCATCTGGCCTCTACGCTTTTACAATAATAGTTTCCCTCGCTTGCGCATTATTGATTTAGTTCGACGATAGTCTTAAATTTATTCTTAATTCTAATTTTAAGATTTCCCTCGAGTTTGCCACTTCAGAATTATTAATTTTTTAAATTAACTTTTAATAAATAATTTATATTTCATAGAATCACAAAAATATGGTAAAATATGTGGTTGTAAATTAATCATAGAACTACAATTTATAAAAATAGTAGGTTGCTTTCTTTGCATATGTAAACTACAACTTAAATCAAATTTATAAATTAAAATACTTATAATGGAAACAACTTCTGTAACAGTAAAAGACTGTGTTTGTAAAGTTATACCTTTGTAAGTTTTAGTACCATCACACATTATCCAATGAGCTAATCCTTCATAAGTTAAAAGTTCATATAGATTTAAAGGTACAATTTTGATATTTTCATTATAAAAAATAGAATGTAAATAAGTAAAACAAGGATAACTACGAGTAGTAAATTGTAAACCTTTAAATTGTTTATCCTTTATATTAGTATTAGTAATAAAAGGTAAATTAGAACAATAATGAGATAATTTAGTAAAACAATAAAAAATATATTCAACTTTATCTATTGATTGTTTTAAAGAAAATCTAGTATTACCTGCTTTATTTATTTGTAACCAACCATCAGATATAATTAATCCTACTAACATTGGCATTAAATAATTAGGTATATCAACCATATATCTCACTATAGAAGTGTAAGGTGGATAACCTAATGTAGAAGTTAAATTTCTACCATAAATAACTAATTCTCTACATTTTTTATTATCAGGAAGATATTTTTTAGATCTAGGAAATCTTTCTAATAAATTTAAAGTATTTTTATTTTTTAAAATAATTCTGCTGGTCATATTTCTCTTGCTGAAGGAGTATGACAACCATGAAAAGATTTTAATACCTGTTGGTACCGCAATTACCATAGTAGCAGCAGTAAAATAAGCTCTTGTATCCACGTCCATTCCAACAGAGAACATGTGGTGCATATTAACATTCAATAATGTCAATTATTAATAAATATTTATTATAAAAAATTATTAAAGTTATGTGGATTTTATCTTATTCTTTCATATATAATAAATTATTATTGAATTAAATTAGATTTATCATTAACTAAAGGAGCTTTTTGTTTAATTATTTCAAAACCTTCAAAATTGGTATGATCTTTTTTTAACATCATTTCTCTTATTTCTGACCATTTAATAAAGGCTTCATTTTTAATTGTTCGAAGAGGAAAAGCTTTAAAGTAATCTACAACAGGCCCTAATTTCGTGAAAGCATCTGCTGTAAATCTATAACAATTAGCAGTTTAATTTCTAAAAGCTACATTACCAAATCCAAATAAATTTCGAATATGAAGTAAAGCTTTTTTTATCATTCTGATCTAATATAAATCGTAATACAACTCTAAATCCTATTTTCATATTTTGTCTTGCGTAAATAGTAACATTAAAACAACTTTCAGCATCACAAAAGCCAGATAACCAAGCATCTTGTAATGTGATAATTGCATTTTTGTTTATAAATTTCAAGTTATGACCTTTAGAATTAAGTATTTTAATCCAATTATCTAATTGAGAAATTCTATGATCTAAAAAAAGATTACCGTTAAATATTTTAGCTAATTCAAAAATATTATTAATATTACCTACTTTGAATCTCCAACATTTTACAGTTAGATCATAATAAACATTTCCAAAGCCAAGAACTGAATGAATATGATAAAGAATGGCTTTTTCTTTTTGATTTAAAATAAATAATAAACGACCCTTTTTATCACAAAAGATAGATCCATCTCCTTCAACAAAACCAATGAACCATTTTAACCAATTTGTATCAAATTTTAATAATCTATTTAATACTAAATTATTTGTTTCTATTGAGTCACAAGAAAATAATCTATTAAATTTTGTATTTTTTAAAATAAATAAACTATAACTAGTTAAATAAATGAAAGAACTTTCACATAAAATCTCTGAGTATATATTATTATTAAAAATAATATTCTGTAAACAGCCAATAATAAATCTTATAAAAAATAGATTTTTACTATTTACTGAATAACAAAATTCAAAAAATATAGTACTATTATACGAAATTATATTCTGGCTTATAGTGAAATTTGTAACTTCTAAATTACTAAAGAAGAGTCCCACCAAAAGAGACCACACTAAGAATCCTAAGATTCCGATTGAGAACATAGCATAACAGCTCTAATAAATTAAATTAAGAAAAAAAAATAAAATTTTTACTCTTGTTCACGTTTAGAATTCATATTATCTTTAATATTTTTGATAGCTTTAACATTTTTTCTACTATCTAATTTAAATAATTCAGCAGCCTTTTTAAAATCTGAAAAATCTAAAGATTTAATATTATAAATAGAATATCTATTAAAATGAGGTATAATAATATCATAAATTTTAGTAAAATCTTGTACATAGAAATCACAACGGTCAGTATTTGATCGTATATTGACATTTCCACAACCAAAAAATATAATGAGTTTTTTCATTAATAAACTATCTCTTGAATGCTGAGTAATATGAAATCTAAAATAAACTTGATTTGTATCTTGACGTATACCAATAAAAAATCCTCCATCTCCAGCTGTAAATCCAGATACCCAATTAGGATTTAAATTATCTGGTAATTTAACATTAATTTTATTTACACCAACTATATTAGGGAATATATTTAAAACAGAAGTTGATAAACCTCTATTAATAGAAGCATAATAAGTTAGAATAGTTTTAAATCCAGCTGATTTAAGATGCTGTTTTGTATGCATTAATTTTACTACTTTAGACCATAATACAAAGTCAGAATATTTTTGAGTAATTAAAGAATATACGGAAAAATGTGGAATAATAACATTAATTAAATCTTCAATTTTTGTTACTCTATATACACATTTAAACTTTTGTGGTCTAGTTGTAACTAGACCTACACCGAAAAATTCTTTTATTATGTATAAAATTTCAATATCTTTGATGTGTAAATTAATCTCAAAACTTACTATTGTACGCCAATTTAAATTAGATCTTCTCGTTATAATAACACTAAAGCAACCTTCTGCATCACAGAAACCAGTTATCCAATTCGGTTCTATTTTATTAAATATTTTAGTATTACTACTAAAAAACCGTTTTCGTTTATCAGAAAAAGCTATTTTATCTTTATATTTTACTATAAATGATTTAACATATGACATTATAAAGCAAAACTCTATTTTCTATTTAATTTAGAGCTGGACTATATCTTAATTCTTATTAATAAGAATTTTTTACGTAAAGTCTCTGAGGCTGTAAGCCTGCTGATAAATTCTGTCTATTAGACCCGAAAATAATAAAATATTATTACACAAAAATAATAATTATTATTTAATAAAAATTTATTATTAATTACAATTAAAATTTAAGTAATTAATTTTTTGTTTTTAAGAATATTTCAGCATACAGTAAAATTTCTCTTTATAAACTAAAATTTTAGATTTTATAATTAGAGGGCCTATAAACTATTAGACCATACCAAGATACATAATACAATAAAAATATATTGTACGTGGACCATCTCTTTATTTTTCAAATTTTGACCATTTTAATAAAAATTTTTTCCATGCTTTACCTAATATAGAATTTTCAGAAGCTAAATGAGCTTTTAATTCTCTTAGTTCATAATATCTACTAATTGATTTTAATCTGTTATGTTTAGCAGATCTAGAAGGACATAAAATAAAATAATTTAATAAGTTATTAATTTCAGCTTTTTTAAACACTACCCATTTAAAGCTTTCTTTTTGAATATAAACAGTACCACCGTATAATTCAACTAACATATCCAAAAGAAATTTATTTTTCTGTGAAGCAGTGATAAGCATTTGAGATGATAATAAATTTAAATAAACACTACCATCACTATCAAAAAAACCTGCAAACCAACCATTATTATATGTCAAAGGAATAGGTTGAATTAATGAAATATTATAATTATCACAAATTTTATTAAGTTGTAAAAGTCTAATAGGATTTCTAATTTCTCCATTAATAGCGTTAATTAAATTTAATAAACCTTTTTTATTATGTATTCTATATCTCAACCAATTTACTCCAGATCGTAATTTTATGGATCCTCCAAATTTTTGTTTTATTAGATATAAACAATGTTTGTCTCTAATTTCCATAACTATTTCTAAACTAGCATAACCTTTTTTAGATAATTGAAAACAACCATCTCCATCAATTATACCAGCTAACCATTGATTAAATATAGTTTCTTTACTCTGTTTATCCGGTAACATTGAAAAATTTTTACTTAGTAATTTACAAAGTTTTAAAGAATTAACCTTAATAGTATAAAAAGAATAATAAAATAACAAATTATTAAAATAAATAAGACTATTAAAGAAAAAAATAAAACTTATATTGAAAAATAACAAACATATGGCCTCTGAAATTCCTACTAACATGCTTAATCCGCTATTCAATGTAATATTGGATTTGTAAATATAAGTAATATAAGTATTAAAATATTTACGTGCTTTGGTTATTTGCGGATTGTAATATAAAACAAACTTTCTTACCAACACTAAATTTAAAGTGAAGATTAATAATATAAAATTATTAAATATACAGGCATTCTTAAAAATATAAATAAAAAATAAAATAAAATTATAAAAAAATAAAAATAATTTATTAAATATTGAATGACTTAAATGTATAGTATTTTGTTTAAATTTAAAAAATAAAAATTTTAAAAATAAGATTAGTTCCCTGCATATAGTTTGTTTCAAAATATAAATAAAATATTTAGGGCCATCTTGACCAAATATAGGTTTTCCTGAGAATGTTGAAACTATGTGACTAACTATTCCAAATCCAGGAATAATTAAAATATAACAATTTTTATTTTGGATAAAAAAAATATCCTATTTAAAATCAGATTATTTTAATATTATCACTCAAGAACTCACGCTCTTGTTAGGACTTTATCTTAATCTATTGTATCTGAATTATTTCTATTCATTGTTTTTTTAAGTTTAATTATTTCATCTAAACCTGATTCAGTTAAATGTTTTTTATTTTGAATAATAATATAAGCTTTTCTCCATTTTAAATAATTAATATGTTTAGAAGAAAGTAATTGGAAATAATCAAAATAATTAATAACATTTTTAGCTGAACCAAAACTAGTAGAACCATAATAATAAGTATCTTGACTTTGTCTATATCCTATATTTCCACCTAAAAAGTCTTTTATTAAAATTAACAAATCTTTTTTTTTTTGATCTATTTGAAAATTTAATCTTACTTCAGTTTTATTTTTTCTAGTTATTAATTTTATTTGGAAACTAGCATCTGCATCAGAAAAACCAGATAACCAATAATTATTTAAATTGACATCGGAATTAAGACTAAAAACTGGAAATGATTTAAAATAAGGATTAGATAATATATTATTATTTATTTGATTTAATTTGTTTTCAGATCTGATTTTATCATTAATTAAATTAAGAATTTTAAGTAAACCAGCACGATTAGAAATAACTAAAATAATAGCTTTTTTATTTTTAACTTTATAAACATTTCCGTATCCTATTTTACCTTTTATAAAATAAGCTAAAGAAGCATCTAATTCATTAAAAACAATAACCAATTGAAATGCTTTAGAAAAATGACCATCTCCATCTATTAAACCAGCTAAATAATAACCAAAATCGGAATCATTTATTGGTTTAAAATGTTTAGGTACATGAATAGATATTTTTTTTATATTTACAGATTCTGTAGATTTGTAGCGTAAAGTCTCTGAGGTTCTTTTATTAGTTAAATTATTAGTTAATTCATTAATAATTTTAATAAAATTACCTGCGGATTGACTTCTTTGTTTTAACTTTATTACTATGACTTTAAAATAGTGGGAGTATTTAAAACTTATTAAAGTTATTCCTGCAAATAGCCACATTAAGAAGCTTATATTTAGAAAATTCACCTCTGGATGACCAAAGAACCCATTCTTTCAAACTTAACTTAAATTTTAATCTCTTTCTACAACTCTGTATATTTTAGTTATTTAGAGCAGGTCCCATTCCGTTGGAAGGAAGGGCAATTAAGTTCATGTACTATTTCTGCTATAACTGTCCTCTAAGTTGGTCAATTTTAGTTTTAGCATAGCTTCATTAATAGCCTTGTGTTCAAAATAATAAAAATAATAAAATATTATTCTGAAGAAAGAACCGACTGTACATTAAGCATCATTTCAGATACCCACCAGTGACCCAGTCTGTAGCGATCTCTTAGACGACCGACGGTCTTTAGTTGAGAATTCTGTTGACCGTAAATTACACTAGCATAGCCTAACGCCAAAATTAAATTAAAAAATTAACGTTATTTAGCCCTGTCAGGCTAAACCTATCATTCCACTTCTCTTAACTTAACATGTTATTATTTTATTAAGAGAACCTATAATATTAAGATATTTTTTTCTAAGAATTGCATAGTGGTTTTTAAGATAAGGACTAGAGTAATGGTATGCTGAAATAATAAAAAGAATTTCGATTGCATTTGCTGTATTTTTCTCCTATACCTGTCCCATTATTATAATATATTATTAAAAACATAAAAATATGGAAATAATCCCTCTACCATTAGTGTCTTAAAGCAACTTGTGGTGATTAAAATAGGTTACGGATTGAGAGGTCTTTTATTTTATAAAATTTATTTTCACATCTGCCTCTTTAGCTTCATAGCTTTAGCTAAACCATTCTCTGTTTTCCCGTTCACAAATATTTACGATTTATTAATACATTTAGCCAATTTAATCATTTCTAATCTAGAATCACTGTTCAAATGATCTCCATTTATTAATTGAATTCGAAGTTGTTTCCATAAATAATAACTTTCTTTTTTTTTAGAAAATAATGTATATGTATCAAAGTAAGGAAGAATGTGGGAAGTATTTTTTACTCCATTTACTATGAATTCCCAGTTATTTGGTGCAGAGTGAGGACTTACTGTTCCTAAACCAAAAAGATAAGAAATATGTAGTAAAACACTTTTATTTACTTCCCATTTTTGACTTAAAATAAATCTTAAACGGTAACCTATACTATTAGAAAGTAAAGATAGAGTAAAACATCCCTCAGCATCAGTAAATCCAGCAATCCAATGATCTTGTAAAGTTGGAAGTAATGTATCTACTATAGGATTAATTATTTCTAATTTCAACCGTAAAGCTAAATCATTATACACAGAAAGAAAAGTTAAAAATCGCGAATTTCTTGTAAAAAATACCATATTACCATTAAAAATAAGACATATTAAAAAAATATGTGATATATCTTGAACTATAAAACGATGTATTTTATTAGATTTAGATTGTAGAATAACTTTACCAAATCCTAGATTTTTTAAAATATAATAAAGAACTTGTACATCTACACTACTTTGAGTAATTACAAATTGTAAACTTCTTCTGTTAGTGACTATAAAGGAACCATCTCCTTCTGTAAATCCTATAAACCATTCTAAAAAAGATTGTGTTGGTTTAGATCGATTAGGATAAAGTTTTGAATACATTTCAAAAAATGAAGAAAAATTGAATGAACGATTACTAGAACTAAGTGATAAAAATGGTACAACTGAGATACTTAATTCGTAAATATTGTTTGTTAAGAAAAGATGTTGATACAATACTGGGTCACCACCTCCAGCAGGGTCATAGAAACTAGTATTAAAGTTTCTATCTGTTAATAACATAGTTATTGCTCCGGCAAGTACAGGTAAAGATAATAATAATAAGATAGCAGTAACAAAAATAGCCCAAACAAATAGAGGCAATTTATGTAAACTCATACCATTAGTTCTCATATTTAACACCGTAGTTATAAAATTTATTGCCTTACTATAAGCTTTTTGATTTAAGTAGATCTAATTATTTTTTGCTTTTTTACCTATAATTTTATATAGCATAGAAGGATGAATATAATTAATTACTAATTTATATACTTTTTTGTTTTGAGTTGAAGGAATATAAATTCTAGGTTTACCATTAACAAATACAAAATTACTTTCTATTCCATAACGAATTAGCATAACATTCATTAATCGAATAACATCATAATTAGAAAAACTATCAGTACATAAATAAAGACCTCGCCAAGCATTACCAGTACCATCTCCCATAATTCAATAAGCTAAAGCAATTGGATTAAGTAAATTAAAAATATCTTGAGGTACTACTTTTTTATTATTTATATAAAAAATGTCATATAACATAGTAAAACATAAACAAGTACGAGTATCGAATCGAATACCAAAATATTTTTTAATTTTAATTGTAGCATTATCAGTATAAGGAAGTACACTACAATAAGGAGAAAGTATCATGAAAATAGACCAAAAAACAGAAAAATGAGACATACTTTGTTTAAAAGCTAAACGTGCTTGTCCATTTTTAACTTGTTTACTTAATCCAGCATCACTTAAAAGTAAACCTACAACTACATCTAAATTGAAAGTAGTTAAAAATATTGAATCTCTTAAAAATTTAGTAAATCTAGGCAAACCTAATCCAGATCCTAAAGTATTTGGATCGTTTCATATTACGATAGAAGTACATTTTGTAATTGGAAAAATAGATTTATTTATATTTATCCATTTATTTAACTTATAAATATTAGGAATAATAGGTACTAAATAAGAAACTAATATATTTAAATCAAAAAATTCTGTTGCCTATAGTTGGACTTTATCTTATTATTTTTGTAACTATATAATTATAATATAAAATAATAAATCCTAAAGTCTCTGAGCTTAAATTAGTAATAAGCTGCTGATAACATCTATATTATCATTTTAACTATTTTATTAATTTGTCTAAATAAAAAATATAGTAGATTATATATTTTACACGCTTTCCAGCAAATAGATTAATTTTTATTTTAGAATATATTTTTTTATATATTATTTTTCAATAACATAATAATACAAATATAAATTAAAATAGGGCACAACTTAATAATTTTATAATATTAAAATAAATACCCAATAAAGAAGATACTCCGGCTAAGTGTAAACTGAAAATAGCTAAATCTACACTTCCACCTGAATGAGATTGAATACTTGATAATGGTGGATAACATTATTGATTTTTGTTGGTAATCTCATATTCAAATAATTAAATAAAATAAAAAATAAATTATTTATAATTATTAAATACTATCATAACACGCTCTAATTTTCACTAGAGATCGGACTATTCCTTCATCTTATTTTTAATTAAATTTTCATATCAATCAAATTATATTTTTCTTGTTTCATAATTCTAATTTGATTACGTATTTTATTTAAAGCTAAAAAATCTCCTTTATCTTTAACATAAGATCTAGCCCAAATTCGATATTCAACTGATTTCATTCCTTTCATAGTATTTTTATAGTATTGAATAATATTTTCAATAGCACGTGAATTAGTTGTAACAATGGAAAAATAACCTGTTTTATTAAATTTAACATTATTACTAATATGTAAAATATGTTTAATACCTATTAATACAATTTTATCAAGTTTCTGACTAATTTCAAAACCATGAACTATTCTATTTTGTGATTTACTAATTAAATAAAAACTACCTTCAGCTTCTGTAAATCCAACTAACCATGCTTTACTTATAATTTTAGAAGCATTTTCATAATTAGAAACTATATTATTTATAATTGACCATGCTGGAGAAATATAATCTACAGGTGGATTAATTTTAATCAAATTGAATATAAGAATATCTTTTTCCGATTTGGTTAAGGATTTGTTAGATAAAATAGCATGAGCTTTTTTAAATTTAATATAATTAAAATATTTACTTGTTAGAAGAGGGTATTTATCAAAAATTGGAAAAATGATAAATTCTAATACAGATCTATCTCGAATTCTAAATTGAGCAAAGTTATTATTTTTTTCTACAAAAATACTACCTACTCCTAATTGTTTTTTAATAAAATGTAAAACTCGTAAATTATAATTACTCTGTCCTATTTGAAAAATTAAAGACCAATTATTATTTTGGCGAGCAATAGAAAAAGTACCGTCACCATCAGTAAATCCAACTAATCATTGATGAAAAATATCTTTATTTTCTGAAAGTGAATTTTTATTTATATTTAACGTTGAAAATTTAGAAATAAGATGCCTTACGTTTAGTCTCTGATGAATAAAACAATATTTGCTTATTATATTATTCAGGCGAATAATCTTCAAGTCAATAACTTTTTTTCTAACATTAAAATTTAATGATAAGCATTTATTAACTAATAGAAGAACGTCTTCGCATCGAGTAAAGTTTAATAAAACTATATCACTATAGTATGACAGCTTATCCAAATTTACTAATTCTTTAAAAAATAATAGTAAAGAAACCAAAACTGTCCATCCTGTCAGATTAAAAATATTTTATTTTGTTTTTAATAGTATATTTGTTTAAACAAAACTATCTAAATGTTACCAATTAAAGTTAGTTCGATTATTGTTCATAGTAGATTTAACTTCTAATAATTTAGTTGTTCCTTCAACAGTTTGGTATTGTGTACTAATTACTAATTTATGTCCTTCAATCCAATTTAAGTACTCCAGATGTTTACTAGAAAGTAAAGGAAATTATAAAAATTAATTAATTAATGCCATTCTAGAAGCTAAAGTGCTAACTGTGACTAAATATCCTTTTTCTGTATAACTGTATAAGTCGAGTTAGTTTTAGTATTTAAACCTTCAACTATACCAGCTATATAAACAGCTAACTTAGCTTTACTTGGAAAATTATCTATTCCTATTGAACTATTTTTAATCAATTCTACTGTAGATTCTAATTCTGTCAAATTACTAAAAATAAAACAAAAATAAAAATTTTTATGGACTGTTTATTTAATTTATTAATATATTTTTATGACTCCAGCCTTAAATTTTGAAGTTCTTGACTG